>Ga0302324_100025462_pt1 | contig 11354 bp, 10 predicted proteins | sample Palsa_T0_1_FD_201949 | JGI IMG/M metagenome (GOLD analysis project Ga0302324, IMG submission 201949) | Peat permafrost microbial communities from Stordalen Mire near Abisko, Sweden - Palsa_T0_1 | ecosystem: Environmental > Terrestrial > Soil > Palsa > Peat permafrost | place: Sweden: Abisko... | reverse complement strand
CGCTCCCACGGCAACGCCACATTCGAGTTGTCGTGGAAGTAGTGAACCAGCTCGTTTCCCTCGAGCACGACAACCTCGAAGTTGCCGTGCGGTCCGGAACCAAACGAACTCTGGATGATGCAACCCGGGCCTGTCGCGGCGGTGCTGATCGTTTGCGCTCGCTCCCACGGCAACGCCACATTCGAGTTGTCGTGGAAGTAGTGAACCAAGTCCGTTCCCGTCCACAGCACGACTTCGAAGTTCTTGTGCGCGCCAGACCCGAAGTTCGACTGGATCAGTGAACCAGGCCCAGACGCGACGCTCGGCAGCGTCTGCCCGGCCGACCACTGAAAGTTCCCGCTGACCACGGTTGCAAACATGTGATGGAGCTGCCCGGCTGCAAACAAAACTGCTTCGAGATTGCCGAAATCGCTGCCGATGACGCAACTCGGCCCGACCTGATCCGCCATCGCCGCTCCTTCGTGTTGACGCTGAACAGCCCACCCATGCCTACAACAGCCGAGGCCCGTTGGCCGCCATCAACCCAGTGCCGTCTTTATACACGGCATACGACCGGCCACCAAGCCGAAGACGCCCGCGGAGGAGCCGGAGCCCCCATCACCGTACATGGAGCCGCCCTCTGGCGCTGCTCTTTCCACCAACACGGTTCTCGGGCGCGATCGCGTCGGTCCTCGGCGGTGAGTTCAACATTGCCTCCGATCAGTTCAGCGCCGTTGTCGGTGGCTGCGACAACCAGGCCGGGACCGGGACCGTCCCGACGCAGACGTGCGCTCCGACTGGACTCGAGGTGACCGGCGGAGGCACCAAGAATGACGCCTCGGGTTTGCTGAGCGCGATCGACGGCGGTAGCGTGAATGTGACCTCGGCCAGCGACGGCTGGATCGGCGGGGGCTGGCGGAACACAATCAACGCCAGCACGAGCGGTTCGATCAGCGGTGGCTCCGAGAACGCCGTCGGGGGCGCGAACGCGTCGATCGCCGGTGCTTCCGGCAACCGGGCGAACGGCACCGACGGGGCGGTCCTCGGCGGCCAGACGAACAACGAGACCGGCGTAAAAGGGGCGATCGTCGCCGGTCAGCAGAACAACGACACGGCCGCTGATGCGGCGATCCTCGCCGGTGAGAACAACTTTGTGTCGGGCACCAGCGGGGCGATCCTCGGAGGTTCGAGCAACAGCGTCGTGACGTCGAACGGTTCGATCGTCGCTGGTGACGACAACCAGGAGAACGGCAACGGCGGCGCGATCCTCGGCGGCACGGACAACACGGCGTCCGGAATCTCCGCCACCGTGAGCGGCGGGGACAGCAACCTCGCCTCGGGCATGGACTCCACGGTCGCGGGTGGCTACCTCGAGGGCAGCAGCGTCACCGATTGGACGGAGGTCGGTCAGTCGTCGTTCCAGCCGTAGTCCGAAAGGGATCAGACCCGGACCGGTCGCGGCGCTGGCCAGCGTCGCGGCGGCGCGCACGCGTGGACGGTGAACTGATGCCTTCCAAGGCCGGGTCGGCAGGCGCCCGCAGCTCGCTCGCCCTCGCAGAGTGGAGCCACGGGCCCGCGCGAGGCCCTTGAGTGCCCGTTGCTAAAGACGGCGGCACGGTCGCGACGCGACACCATGCTGGTTTCGCGCGGCAGGCGGTCGCCCCTCGAACGCGGCCGACTGGCGGTTCTAACGAGTATGCACCTGGCCTGCCGTTCGCCGGCGGACGTACACCGGGCAGCCCTTGGGCTTGAACCTCGGGCTTCGCACCCCGCCGACCAAGAGCCTACAACGCACGCCGAGGAGGGGACAGGCCATCGAGCACGGACCTGGAACTACCGCTCAACTCACATCCGTCAATCTCCAATCCAGTAGTTCACTCGTGATGTGCGACCTCGCGTCGCACGCGGCGAAGCGCTCGCCCGGCGCCGGCGATCGGCACGATCGAGACGTCGCCTTTGCGCTCGTGAGCTCCGCGACCGGCGAGCGATGAAAGCGGTCGTGCGCGGCGTCGCCAGCTGGTGCCTACATCACGCCTATTCGGGTCATGACGTGTGCGTGGCTCCTTCCGCCGGCGAGCAGAAGCCTCGGCCAGATGGCCGCAGGGTCGGTCCAGACCCCGGAACATCAGCCGCCTGGCGTAGTCGCAGGTGGATCTGGCTAGATCGGGCGGGCTCGCCGTGCTGCGAGCGCGGCGAGCTGCGAGCGGGAGCGGACGTCGAGTTTCTGGAAGATGTGTGTCAGGTGGGCCTTGACGGTCGCGCGCGAGATGAACATCCGCTCCGCGACCTGCGGGTTGGTGAGCCCCTCCGAGATGAGCTGGACGACCTGTAGCTCGGTCGGGGTGAGCGCCTCCCAGCCGCCTGTCGGGCGCTTGCGCGACCCTCGGGCGCGACGCACCCAGCCGATCGCCTCGTCCAGTGACATCGCCGCGCCCTCAGTCCGGGCAGCTGCGTACGGCTCGGCGCCGAGGCGGTCTTTGAGCAGCTGCTCGAGCTCTTCGAAGGCGGGACCGTCGGGCGGCCAGCGCACGACGCCGAGGTCGGATCGGCCCCGCTCGGCCGCGCCGAGCAGCCGTACAGCCTCAGTGTATGACTCGAGCCCGGCCGCGACCTGCGCGAGTAGATCGAGCGTCTGGGGCAGGTACATCAGTGCTCCAATCTCGACGCGCTGGGCGAGTACCTGGTGCGCCAACCTGTCCGCCTCGCTCCACTCGCCCCGGCCGACGGCCAGGCGCCCGAGGAGCTCGCGTGCGGCGGCGACGTGCGAGCGGGCACCGAGGCGCTCGCTCAGCTCGAGCGCCTCGCCGGCGCGCGCCTTCGCCCGCTCGGCGTCGCCGCGTGCGCGCAGCACGTCGCTGAGTGCCAGCAGCGCCATGAGCCTGGCCCAATCCTCGCTCGCTCCTGCCAGGATCAGCTTGAGCAGTTCATGCGCTCGGTCAAGGTTGCCGAGCGCGGTGTGCGCTATCGCCTGCTGCTGCCTCAGGGGCACGACCGACATCCCGCCGATGGCCGTCAGCCGGGCCTCGGCTTGGAGCACGCGGGCGAGCGCGGCGTCAGCTCTTCCCTGCGCCGTCTCGTCCCACGCTATGAACGCGTGCGCGAAAGCCTCGTTGACCGGGTCCCCCAAGCTCGCGCGCGGCCGTCACGGCCTGCCGGCAGAGCTCGGCACAGCGCTCGTGATCGGCGCGGACCAGCGCGTGGTATGCCAGCGCGAGCGGAGCCCACGCTCCGCTCCGAACCCCGAGGCGCTCCATCGCCTGCTGTGCCTCGTCGCACACCCGTTCGGTCTCCGCGAACTCGTCCGTCCACGCATAGGACCAGGCGAGCGACGACGCCGCCGACCGCAGCGCCCAGGCGTCGCCAGCGCTCTGGGCCAGCTCGAACGCGCGCCACAGATCAGGACGACCTCCGACCGGATCGCGGTACGCGCGCCAAAGGCCCCTTGCTCGGAGCGCCCGCGCCTGCGTCGTCTCGTCTCCAGTCGACTCGGCGAGGTCGAGCGCCTGCTCGAACAGCTCGTTTGCGACCGTGTCGGCCTGGAGGTAGCGGGCGAAGTGGCCGCGAGCCCAGAGCGCGCGCGCCCGCAGCTGGCTCGGGGACGGATCAGCCGCCGCCAACGCCCGACCGAGCGCATCCTCGGCGGCGGAGAACCGCCCGCTCACCTCCCACCACGCCGTCAGAAGCACGCTGATCCGCAACGCCCGCTGCGGATCGGTGGCGATGCCGCGGTCGATCGCAGCTCTGAGGTTGGCCGCTTCAGGCTCGAGCACCTCGAGCCACTCGAGGTTGCGCGGGATCTCTAGCTCCGCCTCGGCCCGCTCGGCCAACGACAGGAAGAACTCGAGGTGCCGTTCGCGCAACCGTGGCGCCTCGCCGCTGTCCTCGCACAGCTCGGCCGCGTACTGGCGAACGGTTTCGAGCGTTCGATAGCGCACGACGGGCCCGCGCTCCTCGGCCAGCACCAGCGACTTGTCGATAAGCGATGCCAGCAGGTCCAGGATCGCGCCGTCCTCCACGCCATTCCCACCGCACACCGTCCTGGCCGCATCCAGCGACCAGCCGCCGGCGAACACCGCCAATCGCCGGAACAGCAGGCGCTCCTGATCGCAGAGCAGGTCATAGCTCCAATCCACCGACCCGCGCAAGGTCCGTTGGCGCGGATCGGCGCCCCGCGGTCCGTCCGTCAGTAGCCGCAACCGATCGCCCAGCTGGGAAGCGATCTGCTCCACCGACAGCATCCGCACGCGAGCGGCCGCGAACTCGATCGCCAGCGGAATCCCATCCAGCTCGCGGCAGATCCGCGCAACCGCCGGCGCATTGCCGTCCGTGAGCTCAAAGCTCGGGCGCGCCTTCCTCGCCCGTTCCACGAACAGAGCTCCGGCATCCGATCCCGCCACCACCGCGGGCGGCTCGACCCCGACCTGCAATGGCAGTGACAGCGGAGGCACCGGCCAATCGCTCTCCCCCGGAACGCCCAACGGCTCCCGGCTGGTCGCCAGTACCCCGACGTTCGGGCAACCACGAAGCAATGCCTCGGAAAGGTCCGCCGCGGCCTCGATCAGGTGCTCGCAGTTGTCGAGAACTACGAGCGCATGGCCCTCAGCCAGCCGGCCGATGACCGCCTGCACGAGCCCGCGACCGGGCGATGGCCGCACCCCGAGCACACTCGCCAGAGCTTCGACCACCGTATTGCCATCACGGAAGGGTGCGAGCTCGACCCACCAGACCCCGTCTCCAAACGACCCGGAACACCGCGCCGCGACCTGCAGCGCAAGCCGCGTTTTGCCCGCTCCCCCGGGTCCGGTCAAGGTGAGCATACGAGCGTCCCGCAGCGCCGTGGAGATCTCTGCCACCTCGCGCTCGCGGCCGACGAACCGAGTCCGCTCCGAGGGAAGGTTGCCCGCCGGCGACGGCAGCTCCCAGCGGCCGTCGAACTCGGGGTGCAGCAGCGCGTACACCCGCTCCGGCCGCTCGATCCCCTTCAACGGGCGCTCGCCCAGATCCACCAGCGTCGTATCGGCCGGTAGCGCATCTCGGACCAGCTCCCGTGCTGCTACCGAAATGGCGATCTGTCCGCCAGGGCACAGACTGCGCAGCCGAGCGCAGCGGATGATCGCCGAACCGATGTAGTTCGATTCGTCGCGTAGCCGCGCCTCGCCGCTGTGCAGCGCCATTCGCACCCTCAGCTCCGCGCCCGCCGGCCACGGCTCAGCACGCAACGCCAGCTGCGCGTCGAGCGCCGCCGCAACTGCATCCGACGCGTGCGCAAACGCTCCCACAACGCTGTCACCCTCTCCCTGCTCGATCGGGCGCGCCCCCCCATGACGCTCGATCGCCTCACTGAGCAGCTCGTAATGGCGACCGATCGCCGACGCCATCGCCTGAGGCGCTGCCTCCCACAGCCGCGTGGAGTCCTCCACATCGGTCATCAGGAACGTCACCACCCCCGTTGGCACCACGCCCCAGGTTTCCCCCCGTACCGCCATGATCGCGAAATTCTTCCACAGCGCCCCTGGTCGCTTGCCCTCCCGCCCGGAGCGCAGCGATCAGCCCGGAGCGGCTCGATCTCCGCTTTAGCCACCTCCGTCCCCGAAATAGGCCAGGTGGCTGATGTTCTGCCGCCGCCAGCGACCTAACGTGCCGCCCATGCAATCGACCAGCTCAGCTCAATCCGGCCCGCTACACGGCCCACAGGCCGCAAAGGGCTTCTACGACTTCCTCACCACGAACCTCAAGACCGAGCGGATGGACGCCAACCACGCCTGGTACGGCGAGACCTTCTGCGTAATCGAACACGATTGCACCGGGACCGTCGTCGGCGAGCTGCTCGGCATCCCCGGCAACGGAAAGCGGATCACATTCCGCCTGCTCCACGTGTGGGAGTTCCGAGACGGGCTCATGTCACGCGAGAACGTGTGGCTCGACACCGCCGCGATCGTCGCGCAACTCACCGCCTGACTAACAGGCTCATAAATCCAATCCAGGAGATCACCATGCCCAAGGGATACGCAATCATCACTTCGAACGTACGCGACCAGACGCGCCTGTTCGAGTACATCCAAGCGGCAACGCCATCGGTTATCGAGGCCGGTGGGAACCTGCTCGTGGCCGACGCTCCCGAGCGCGTGCTGGAAGGCGAGTGGCACGGCAACCGAACCACGATCCTCGAGTTCCCCACCGTCGAGGCGGCACAGCACTGGTATGACTGCGCCGAGTACCAGTCGGTGATCGGCATCCGCCACGAGGCGGCCGACTCGAACGGCGTGATAATCGCCGGCTTCGAGCTCCCGCCCGAGCAGGCACACGGTGCCGGGAAGCGAATCTCCGGCGAGGTTGCTCACCGCTAGCAGTGGCCGCCAGAAGACAGCAGAATCTCAACAGGAGTGACAATCCGGCGGCCGCAACGGTCAAACCGTCCGCGTCGTCGCCCGCGAGACTGACGCTCAGCCAAGGTGCACAAGAGCCCGCAGCTCGGTCGCGTCCCGCTTCACCCACGAGCAGAAGGGATCCGCGGCCTGATCGAGCGCCTCAACGCATCCGCATGCCACGCAGAGGAGTCACGATTTGGCCAAGCGGAATCGCCCGTCCACGCCTCTGCCACGAAACCCATCGTCCCGGCTGGCGTCGGCGCCAACGCCAATCTCGGCAGCTTGATCGGACGGGACAGGGCTCGACTCCTGTCGATCAGTTGGGGAGTTGTGCGTGAGGGATCCCTGATGAGACGGCACGCGCCGCCCGAAATTGAGCGGGATGCAGTGCGTCGATCTTCGGGTCGGCGGAGGTCCCGTCCCCTTCGCCCTAGTTCGGCCACGTCGGCGGCATGGATCTGGTGGTGAGCCGCCGGTCATCGACGGAAATGCGCTTCTTGCCGTGGCGATAGCATCTCCCCCGTCCATCGGAGCCGGTCGAAAAGGACTTCCACGTGGAGCAAGGGACGATCAAGATCAACGCTGGTTTCTTGTTTCTCCAGTTCCTCCTGTACTTCTTCAAGCCGGTCGTCTCGATCGACGGCGGGGAGCAGAGGAAGATCCCGTGGGGTGAATCGGAGCACTCCGTCAGTCCGGGGCAGCACACCGTCAACATCGCGATCTCGTACTTCTTCGGCTGGCAGGTCTCGAAGGGGAGCGCGACCGTCGATGTCGGCGCCAATCAGACCGCGACGTTGAAGTACCGGGCGCCAATGATCGTGACCTGGAACGCCAAGCTGCGGCAGGTCTAGCGGCAGGCTCAGTCAGGCGGGGCGCCGGTGCAACCACGACGCCGTCGAGCTCGTGGGTCAGCTCCACCAGACGCCCGAGTCCGTTCAGAGAACTCCAGGGGCGCTCTCAGTCGCGGACGGCTACGTACCAGACCCCCAGCGCCGGAAGGAGCTGAGCATCGATGAAGGCGTGCTCGCCGGGCTCGAGCTCGCGTTGTCGCAACATGCGTGCGAGATAGGGACGATCGACGTCGAGCGTGCTCGTGAAGCAGCTGGAAAGCGCATGACGCACCGTGGCCCAGGTGTGGAGCTCGCCGTGCTCACGCTGCCAGCTGGCGATCGAATGGTCGGTATCAGCCGGATCGTGGTCGGTCAGCCACGCCGCCGCACGCTCGTCATACCTGTCCCACGCGAACTCGGACACGAAGAGCCGCCCGCCCGGGCGCAGGTGCCCCTTGATGGCTTGGAGCACCTCGGGCAGTTCGGCGTGGTGCAGAGACATTGTGGCCGTCGTCGCGTCGAATTTGCCGAGCCCCGTCGTGTGCTCGACCCGTGCTTGGATCAGACGGGGATGCGCGGGCGCTCGCGGATCCACCCCGACCACCTCAAAGCCAAGCTCAGTCAGCCGGTCGACCAGCCCGCCATCGCCGCACCCGATGTCCAGGATCCGAGAACCGCCAGCGAGCATCGCCGCGACAACCGCGTCGAGGTCCTTCCACCATCGGTCGTCGGCCATCCGTAAAGACCGTACCGTGCAACTTACAGCCATGCCGCCGACAGTCAGCTTCGTCATCCCCACCTTCCGCCGCCCTGACGCTCTGAGGGCAACCCTCGACGCGGTGCTCGGGGTCGAGTACCCGGCCGAGCTCTGCCAGGTGATCGTCGTCGACAACGCGCCAGACGCGGCTACCGAGACCGTCGTGCGCAGCTACAGCGGCCTGGCGATCCCGGTGCGCTACGAGGTCGAGTCCCGCGGCGGGTCGGCGACGGCACGCAACCACGGCGCGCGGGTGGCCGACGGCGAGCTGCTGATCTTCTGCGATGACGACATCGTCGTCGAACCCTCTCACGTCAGGCGTCACCTGCAGGCTCGGGAGCAGCACGGCGACGGCCTTGTCAGCGGCAACTGGCACTTCGCTCCTGAAACCCTCGCCGCGCTCATGCGAACGCCGTTCGGCCGCTACCGCATCGCCCTCGACCAGCGGTTCCGCGGCAGCCCAGATGGAGTCCAGCTCGATGAGAACCGATGGCAGGTCGAGGCACTTGCCGCATGCAACCTGATGATCTCGCGAGCGCTGTTCTGGGATGTCGGCGGATTCGACGAGGACTTCCCGTTCGCGGGAGTCGAGGATCGGGAGTTCTCCATGCGCGCCACCGAGTCCGGCGCTCGCCTGATTCGAGACGACGGCATCCGGCTGCTGCACAACGACCAGACGATCACCTTGGAGCAATTCTGCCTGCGGGAGGAGCGCAGCGCTCGCACCATCGCGGTGCTCGCCCGGAAGCATCCGGAGTCCGAGCGCAGTCGCACCTTTGCTGCCGTTAACGGACCAATCGCGCTCCGGGATCCATTCGGCGTGACCGTGAAGAAGCTGCTCAAGGTGATGCTCGAGACACCACCCATGATGAGACTGCTGCACGCCGGCGTGCGCGCGAGCGAGCGGCTGGGGCTCGGCGAGCCGGCGATGGGACGGCTGTACTCGGGGCTAGTCGGGATTCACATCTTCCGCGGCTTTCGCAGCGAGCTGTAGCGTCGCCGTCGGTTCCCGCAATCCGGTCCGCCAACCTCTGAAGGTGTACAAGCCGATCATCGCGCGATACGCCGTAAACAGCACTCGATCGTCGAGCCCGGCACGCTCGGCGGCGCGGATTGCCGCTTCCAGGACCGCAGTCGCTGCCCCCTGAGCCAGCAGAGATTTCAGGACCTTCTTGGCGATCAGGACGGGGCTGTCACTACGGCGGATCGAACCGTTGACCACCGCGATCGCCGCGCCACCATGGATGTCGGGGTACTTGCGGCACAGCCGAACCGTGTCGATCGCGCCTCGCTCCTGAAAGCGGCAGTAGCGATTCAGGTCCGCGGCACGATCGTTGTGCACGCAGTGGATGTCGCCGTTGTAAAGGAAGCGGATGCCCAGCTCGGAAGCGCGCTGGGCGAGATCCTGGTCCTCACAGGTGACGAGAAACCGTTCATCGAAGAGCCCGACGCGGTCGATGTCCGAGCGAGGCAGCGACATGTTCCGGGCAGTCGGCGCGTGCATGTCGAACACATTGGGCGCAACCTGGGTGGCGGTCCGGGCGATCGCGAAGCGTTGCTCCAGTCCGTCGAGGTAACGCCCGAAGGGAGTGATCCTGAGGTCCTCTAGCTGGCTGAAGCCACCGACCACCCACGCATCGGGGAACCGCTCCAGTGTGCGTACGTGCGCGCTGACGAAGTTCTCGCTGACCAGCAGATCATCGCTCAGCAGGATCAGGTACTGCCCGTGGGCGGCGATCATTCCGGCGTTGCGCCCGGCCGAGATGCCTCGGTTGACGGGGAGGCGATAGGACCGCAACGCGTACGGCACCCGCACGTGGGAAAGGAGCTCGGACGTTCGATCCGTCGACCCATCGTCGATCACCACCACTTCGTACTGCGCGTGGGGAAGATCCTGCTTGGCCAGCGCGGTGAGCGTCTGCGCGAGCGTGTCGCAGCGGTTGTACGTGCTGATGATCACGCTGGCCAGCAGCGGCGCCTCGATCGTGCTCGGGTTCCCGGGCGCCACGGCGGGATCAGGGGCGCAGATCACGGCCGCCGGATCGTACGCAGCCAGGCCCCGCGCACGGTGACGTAGCGTCTGCGCGCCTCTGATGGACGGCCCGGGTGCCAGGCCTCGAGGCTCAGGGCAAATACCGTCAACAGCGCGTACACCCGAGCATAGAGTCGCCCCCGCACCTTCCGGCACGCCTGGGCGATGCCGGCTGCGATGCGTCCGTCGATCTCTTCCTCGGTCCAGGTTCGGCGGCCGCTGGCGCTGGTGTGGTGAGTCGCCGCCGCCGTCGGGCAGGTGGCGATTCCCCATCCTGAGCTGCGCGCACGCCAACACCACTCCAGGTCTTCGCCGTAGAGGAAGAACGCCTCGTCGAGGAGCCCGACCTGCTCCACCGCTTGGCTGCGGAGCATCATCGCTGCGCCCGGAACCCAGTCCGGCGGCGTGGTGGTCGTCGTCGCCGACTTAACGTAAGGACCCTGCAGGAGGCCTCCACGGACACCAGCCGGAAGGAGCAGATGGAGGCGAAGCAACTCGATCAGCGAGCGTGAGATCGAAGGGAAGGCGCGGCCGGGGTAAGCGAGCTCCCCCCTCGTCGCCTCCCTGAACCAAGGGCTGGACACTGCGACCGACGGGTGCTCGTCCATCCATCGCACGAGCTCCTCGAGCGTCCCCGGATCGAGCGTGACATCCGGATTGAGGAGCAGCCAGTAGCGTCCGCCCACAGACGGCCAGGCGAGGTTGCATGCACCTGCGAAGCCTCGGTTCACCGGGGAGCGGATCAACGTCACGCGCGGGACCGCTTCCACGGTGATGCGGGCGCTGTCATCGGGAGACGCGTTGTCGACGGCGATCAGCTCGGCGAATCCCGTGCGCAGTTCTCCGTCCAGCGCGGCCAGGCATGCCCGCAGATGGTCGTCTGAGTTGTAGAGGACCACCGTGACCGAGACATCGGGGATGCTCACCAGTCCTGCTTTCTCAGGAACACCTCGAGCGTCAGCAGCGTCCACAGCGCCCCACCCCGGTTGCGTCGCCCGCTCGAGTGCTCGGCGATCAGCGCGTCGACGGCATCGCCCCGCAGGTGTCTGCGGATTCGCGCCTCGGGCGCACCGAGCATGTGCTCTACGTAGGCTCTGAGGTCGCCGCGGAACCACCGGTCGAGGGGCACTCCGAAGCCGCGCTTGCGCCGGCGGAGGATCTCGGGGGGCAGCTCGTCGCGCATCGCGTGCTTCAGCACGCGCTTGAGCGTGAAATGACCGAGCTTCAGGCGGGGCGGGAGCTGGATGGCGAAGGAAGCGAGATCGACATCGAGGAAAGGCGAGCGCACCTCGAGCCCATGGGCCATGCTCATGCGGTCGGCTTTGATGAGCAGGTCGTCCGGGAGATAGGTGTGCAGATTCAGATCGAGCACGCGGTCCAGCGGATGG
>Ga0302324_100025460_pt1 | contig 11356 bp, 11 predicted proteins | sample Palsa_T0_1_FD_201949 | JGI IMG/M metagenome (GOLD analysis project Ga0302324, IMG submission 201949) | Peat permafrost microbial communities from Stordalen Mire near Abisko, Sweden - Palsa_T0_1 | ecosystem: Environmental > Terrestrial > Soil > Palsa > Peat permafrost | place: Sweden: Abisko... | reverse complement strand
CGCGGCCTGGCTCTCGAATCGGTCGATGGCGCTCACATTGAAGATGTTTCGATCTCGAATATCACGATGCGCGATGTTTCCAATGCGCCGATCTTCATCCGCCTGGGAAGCCGTATGCGCGCTCCGGAGGGCGTTCCCATTGGATCGATCCGCCGGATCGGCATCAGCAACATGGTGGTTTCCGATGCGGACCCACGTTATGGCTCGATCATCTCCGGCATCCCGGGCCATGACGTCGAAGACGTCAAACTCAGCAACATCCGCATTCTGTACCGAGGCGGACTGAATCTCGATCAAGTGGCCAAACAACCGCCCGATCTGGTAAATACATTCTTCTTTCGCGCCTCCGGGGGCGTGCCGCCTCGCGAGCCTTATGACACTCCGGAACGCGAAAAAGAGTATCCCGAACCTTCCATGTTCGGCATGCTCCCCGCCTATGGGTTCTTCCTACGCCACGCCAGAGGAATCGAGTTCAACAACGTCGATGTCGGATTCATGAAAGAAGATCGCCGGCCTGCATTTGTGCTGGATGATGTAACGGACGCCGATTTCAATCACGTCAAGGCAATGACGGCAAAGGGTGCACCCATGTTCTATTTGAAGAATGTGAATGAAATCACAATTCATCAAACCCCGCATGTAGCGGACACGCACCTGGCTGCCGCGGCCCGCAAAGAACTTCCCTGATGGTACATAACTTGCACACGAGGAAAATATGAAGACAACGATAGGACTTTTGGCCGCTGTTTTGATGATGTTGACGCCAGCGGCTGCACAGAAGGGCAAACAGGAAGTAGGTGGAAGGAATAATATTCCGGCACACGGTCCAACGCCGCGCGCGCAGGCTCCAGCGCATTCACCCGCGCAAGCCGGCCATTTCGCGGAGAAGCCTGGACATCCCGACGCTCCCCACGTGGACAAAGGGAAGGTATGGGTAGGTCACGATCGTCCAGGCGTGGATTATCATCTGGATCATCCTTACGAGCACGGCCGATTCACCGGTGGGTTCGGCAAGAGCCATATTTGGCACTTGGCCGGCGGCGGTCCGAGCCGCTTCTGGTTCAACGGCTTCTATTTCGGCGTGGGCCCCATGGACCTTGCATTTTGCTCCGATTGGAACTGGGGCGGCGACGAAGTTGTGATCTATGACGATCCGGACGATCCAGGTTGGTACCTCGCCTACAACGTAAGACTCGGTACCTACGTCCACGTACAGTATCTCGGCGGACAGTAACAACCTGCGTGGTGGTTGAGCGTGGAATACTAAGAGCACAACCACTATGCGGAATTTGGTACTGGGGATAGGAATGGCCGCTATTTGCGTGACAGCGCAGGCGGCCATTAATGTGACTTGTTCATCTGAGCGTGGAGGCCGCGAATACTGTCAGGCCGACGGCGGCAGCGGCGTCCAAATGTTGCGGCAGATCAGCACGGCGGTCTGCCGCAAAGGTTATAGCTGGGATAAAGACGGCAGCGGCATATGGGTTGACCATGGATGCAAAGCCGATTTCGCGGTCTCCGAACTCGGCATGCTTGGAGTGCTGATTGATCGAGGTAAGGATTACATTCAGGTTCACACCTTCGAGTGCGAATCTGCCGACAAGAAGAAGCGCCACTTTTGCCAGGCCGATACGCGGGGCGGGTTGCGTCTCATCAAGACTCTTAGTTCACAGCCTTGTGTCTATGGAAAATCATGGGGCTATGACGCGGGCGGCGTCTGGGTGGAACGCTTTTGCAAGGCGGAGTTTGAAACCGGCGGCGCGGCGACCTACAAACCGCCGGAGGTTTCCGGTACCGGGCATGTATGGGGCGCGGGGAACGGTTTGAAATCGACAGAGTGTTCCTCCGCGGATGGCTCTAAGAAATACTGCGAGGCGGACACAAGTGAGGGCGCTGTCCTAGTGAAAGACCTGGGCGGCTCCGGCTGCGTTCGCGACGAAACGTGGGGATTCGACAGGCGGGGAGTCTGGGTTGTCAAAGGCTGCCACGGCCAGTTCGACACTGTCTCACGCGAAACGATCTTGAAATAATCAGGGCATTTGCGGGCGCGCGGCGGCAAGCATCTTAGCCGTCCATTCCCAATGCGGAAACCCGCTGGTGGAAAGCGCGGTTCGTTCGCGCTCCACGTCATACTCAACGCGCTGGATTGAAGGCACGCCATCGTCGATCAGCAAGTAAGAGGAGCGCGGGTCACCATCGTGCGACAGGCTGACACTGCCCGTATTGGCCACCGTCATTCCCGGCAGGCTTCGAATATAGGACCGATGCACGTGCCCATAGATGGCGAGCGCCTTGGCTAGCGGTCGGTATACGGATTCCAAATCCGAATCGGCGGCTTCCGGATACGGCGCGCGCCATAAGCTCTTTGGGCTGGCATGCACCAGTCCGATTTCATCCTGCGTCCACTCAAGTGGAAGAGACCGCAGCCATGCAAGCCTCTCCTCCCCAAGCGCTTCACTCGTAGCCACCGCCATCGCCTCGATTAGAGGGAGCAGCGGTTGCACCTGCGCGGACTGGCTCGCGAATTCCCGCAATGGCCCCAGATCGAATAGCATCTCGTCCGTATTGCCCAGGACGCCCGCCCATCCAAGATCGCGAATCCGGTCGACGACCTCGGCGGGGTTGGCGCCGGCGTGCGCCAGGTCTCCACCTTGCACGATCAGATCGGGGGCTTTATGGCGCAAATCCGCCAAAACCGCCTCAAACGCGGTGAGGTTGCCGTGAATATCGGTAACAATCGCAATCCGCATCAGCCCAATCTCTGATGGAACAATTCGATAACCAGGTTGAAGGAGTGCCGCCAAAGAGACGGATCGAATCGCGGCCCTTCGTCGCGCATGAAAGCATGCGCCGCATTGAATTCAAGCCATTGGAAATTCGCGCCCACTTCTTCCAGGCGCGCATGGATCGCGTTGCGGCCTTCGAGCGGAACGTGCGGATCCTGCCGGCCCCAGATCATCAACAACTCGCCCTTGATGTCACTGGTGCGCTTCAGGGAATCGTCATTCATCCCCTTGCCGAGGCCGCCCTTGTGAATGTCGGTGGCATAGAAACAGGCTGCTGCCAGCACATCCGGATTGAACGCCGCGCGATACGACAAATGGCCGCCAATACACACGCCCATTGTGCCCAGCTTGCCTGAACACGCCGGGTGCCCCGCTAAAAAATCCAGTACGGCTCGCGCATCCGAATCGTAAGACGAAAGTTCTTTCGTGGTCTTGTGCGCGTTGCCTCGCGCGGCGCTCTCGGGATCGTAACCGATCACAGACCCGGCGGGCTCCAGTTCGTGATAGATCTCCGGCGTGGCGACAACGAAGCCATGCCCCGCCAGAAACGCACTCAAGCGGCGAATCGGCCCGGTGAGCTGAAAGATCTCCGAATAAAAAAGAATACCCGGAAAGCGGCCTTCCTGCCTAGGCCGGAACACGTACGTCCGCATGGGGCCCGTAGGAGTGGCAAGTTCTACAATTTCTTCGTCGTGGAGAGTCATGCCCTCAATTCTGCGTTACAGGAAGCTCCATCGTCATCATCAATCCTGGATGCATGTTCTGCGCCTCCAGGCGTCCGTGGTGCAAATGCACGGCGCGTTGGGCGATCGCGAGGCCAAGACCCACGCCGCCGCTCGCGCGGTTGCGGTCGCTATCCACGCGGAAGAACGGCTTGAAAATATCGTGCAAGGTTTCTTCGGGAACGCCGGTGCCGTAATCGCGAACGCTGAGAACGGCGCTTCCGTTGCGGCGCTGCAAGCCTACTTCAATCGCGCTTCCTTCCGGCGAGTGGCGGATCGCGTTGCGCAGCACATTTTCCAAAGCCCGGCGCAGCAGCTCCGCGTCGCCTTGAATCAAGACCGGCTCATCGGCGTTCATCAAAACACGGCAATGGCGAACCTCCGCTTCGAGCGTACAATCTTCCACCAGCAGATGCACCAGTGAATCGAGCGCGACATCGTCATTCTTGCGCGATGCCGGATCGCCTTCCGCACGGGTCACCTGGAAGAGTTCACCAACTAGAGTTCCCAGCCGATCGAGGTCGCGCTTGATGCGGTCCAGCGACGCGTTGCGGTTGTCACTCGTGCGGGCCAGTTCGACCGCGAATTCCAACCGCGCCAGCGGGCTGCGCAGCTCATGCGAAATATCCTGCAGCAGCCGGCGTTCGGCCGTAAGGAGTGTTTGGATCCGGTCCGCCATATGATTGAACGCGCGGGACAGGCTGCCAAACTCGTCGCTACGTTTGGTATTGGCGCGCACGGAAAGATCTCCGTTGCCGAATTGATCGACCGTATGCCGCAGTTTTCGCAACGGAGAAGCCAGATAGAGCGCCATGACGATACAGATCACGCCTACCGCTGCCAGCACGCACAGCCCATAGGGCAGCACCGCGGTATCGTCGGGCAGCGGATGTGTCACCGCGAGAATTGCGTACCTTCCATCTGTTGAGGGAAAGTACATGACACGTTCGCTTGGCCCCTCGAGAAAGGGCAGTGGAGGACCCTTCGGACCTTTACGAAAGCGTGCAATCAGGTCAGAACGGTCAACGCCGGTTACCAGATCGTGCCCTTTCGCATCGGTGAAGAACCGCTCATTCGGGAAGATCTTGTTAATACGGTCAAGAAATGCCTTCACCGCTTGCGGGCCGCCCGTTTCGTAGGCAACGCGCGCTTCACCCATCTGCATGGCGAGCGTACGGTTATAGAGATCGGTCCGGCGAGCAGGGGTGGGAGCGACCAGATAGCCAATCACCCAGAAAGCCACTAGCGTCGCGGCAATCGTGGCGAAGAATAACAACGAAATCTTCACCAGGATTGAATTCATTCCGCTATTCGCTTTCTCCTGCGGCGAACTGATAGCCGACGCCCCGGATGGTACGGATAAGGGAGCGATTGGCTTCGAACTTTTTTCTGAGGTGGCTGACATGAACGTCCACGGACCTTTCAAACGGAGTAGCTTCACGCTGATGAAGGATGTTCATCAGTTCATCTCTCGAGACGACCCGGCCGGCCGAGCGCACGAGAATTTCCAGAATATCGAACTCAATCGCCGTTAAATCGATCTCATTACCATCGTACTTGACGGTGCGGGCGCCCGTATTGAGCCGGACGCGATTCGCTTCGATAGTTTCTTCGGCGCTGAAAATCGGCCGGCCCGTGCGACGCAAGACAGCGCGAATGCGCGCGAGCAACTCATCGGGGCTGAATGGCTTGGGAAGGTAATCGTCGGCCCCGGCGTCAAGCCCGGCGATGCGGTCCCGCTGCTCCGTTCTGGCGGTAAGCATGATCACGGGCGTCTGGGAGCGGCGGCGAAAGTGCCGCAGCATCTCAAAGCCATCGAGACCGGGCATCATCACGTCGAGCAAAAGGAGATCGAACTTCCCCTCCAAAGCGCGAGCCAAACCCCGCGCGCCATCGTAAACCGGCTCCAGCCGGAAGCCTCGCGTCGCGAAGAATTCCTGCATGAGCGCGGCGAGTTCCGTATCGTCATCAACCAAAAGGACAGAAAGGTCCGGCATCGTACAAAGTGATAGTACGGTATCACGAGACGCGACGTTACCGGGGTTCACAAAAGTTAAGGTTTCTACCGGGCGATTTGGGGTGCAACTTCCGGGCCGTTTTCGACGTCGTTGCTTGGATGATGCTTTGGGGAAGGACTTTATGTCTCTTCGTGTGTCTTCTCGGCCAGATCGCGGCGGAGCCGCCTCTGGACCCCGTCCCCGTGTGCCAGGCGACGGCTAACTGGAAGGACTATGAAAACAAGGCGGTCGCGGTGCTCGGGCGCTATTCATTTCGTGGGGCAGGACCGCAGAAAGGGCGCTGGCTGGATGAAGCGATCTGCGAGGGAAGGGGTTCTCGGGGGGTGATTCGGCTTGCCCTTGACCCTCAAACGGCGCCTAAACCACCCGATCAGGTGGCCATTGACGAAGCAGCTCTCGAGAGAAAGCTGGCGCTGATACGGCAGCATACGTCGCTTGGCAAATTCCGCTTCGGCAGCGCGGATTATGACCGCTGGGCAGTGGTCATCGGACGCATGGAACGCCGCGGAGGGGAGGATTTCGAACTCACCTACCGGGGAGACGGCGCCGTGTTTTTTCTGGCGGAAAAGTAAACGGGCCGCGTGCGGTACCATCCTAAATTCAGGTATCCCGTTCACGAATGTTACGCAGCTTTCTCTTACTTCTCTCTCGCCAGAAACGCTTGCGGCGCTGGATGGAAACATCGCGATTGGCGCGGCCTCTCTCCGCCCGGTTCATCGCCGGCATGACGCTGGCGGAGGCGCTGACGGCCGTCCGCTCGGTTAATAATCAGGGCATGACCGTCTCGCTCGATCATCTGGGCGAGGACATCACGTCGCTAGCCGAAGCCGAGCGCTTCCGCGAAATCTACATACAGGCTCTGCGCGAGATCGATGCCACAAAGATCGAAGGAAATGTCTCGCTCAAGCTGACCCAGTTTGGGCTCGATCTTTCCGAGGAAGCTTGCGTTTCGAATGTGCGCCAAGTGGTGTGCGAAGCGGCGAAGCACAGGAGCTTCGTGCGTATCGATATGGAATCCACTGCCTACACGGGCCGCACGCTCAAGATCGTCTACGATCTGCACGCCGAGACAGGATCCTGCGGTGCGGTGATTCAGGCCTATCTGGTGCGGAGTGAAGCAGATATTGAGGAACTAAACCGCCGCCGCATACGCGTCCGGCTCTGCAAAGGCGCGTACCTGGAGCCTGCCAGCGTCGCGATTCAGGAGAAGGCCGAGGTGGATGCGAACTTCGTCAAGCTGATGAAGATCCTGCTGGAACGCGGCAACTATCCCGGCATCGCCACACACGACGAAAAGATGGTTCAAGCCACCATCGATTTCGCGCGCGAACAGAACATCGGCGCCGAGCGTTTCGAATTCCAGATGCTCTACGGCATCCGGAGGGATCTACAGAAAACACTTCGCGCGGAGGGCTACAACGTGCGCGTCTACGTTCCTTTCGGAGAGGCCTGGTACCCATATTTCATGCGGCGGCTTGCTGAGCGCCCGGCCAACGTGATTTTCATCGCGAGGAACTTCTTTCGCGGTTGACCCGTGTTTTGTCATACGCTGTAACCATGAATCGGAGAGTGTTCATGTCCGCGTCCGCCGGAGCCGGGGCTGGCCTTCTTGCCGCCGAAGAGCCGAGCCGTTCCCAGTACTATGAAATTCAGCGTTTCCAGATGAAGAACGGCCCGCAGGCGCAGTGGACCAATGATTTTTTCGAGAAGTATTACGTCCCGGCCATCAAGAAACTCGGCATGCCGCCGGTGGCGTTTTTCAATCCGGTGATCGGTGAACAGGCGCCCTACCTGATGATGCTGGTGAGCCATCCGGATTTTGCATCGGTAGAGACGCTGAATGACCGCCTGCATTCCGACGCCGAATATCGCAAGGGGTTCGAGGCTTACCTTGGCGGCGATCTACCCTACAACCGGCGTGAAGTGTCGCTATTGAAGGCCTTCCCCAGCATGCCTGTGCTGCAACCGCCAGCGGGCGGCAAGACCCATCTGTTCGAAATGCGCACCTACGAATCCAACACCTCGCTGACTCTCGATCGTAAGATCAAGATGTTCGGCGATGGCGAAATGGCGGTCTTCAAACGCCTCGGCATGAACCCGGTGTTCTTCGGGCAGACGCGCTTCGGGCGCAATGTTCCCAACCTCACTTACATGCTGGCCTATGACGATCTGGCCCACCGCGAATCCGTCTGGAAGACTTTTGGCGCGGATACAGAGTGGCAGAAGTTGAGGGCGCAACCCGGACTTTCGGATGCCGAGATCGTCTCCAACATCACCAACACCATCTTGCGGCCCACGGCCTATTCACAGGTCAAATAATAGGAATGACGCGGCAGCCGCGATACCTGAACTCGGCCGGATCCAAGCTGCTTTTCTTCTGCGAGGTATTTCTGATCGCGGCATCGTTCTACGTAGCCGGCAGAATCGATCTGGAGTTTGAACCTTCACTGTACTTTCTCTATGAGGGCGGGCTGGAACGGACGCTCTTCGTAGCCGCCACCATCCTCGTGGCGATGTATTTCCACCATCTCTACGCGGATGTTCGCGTGCGGTCGCGCGTACTGCTGCTGCAACAGCTCTGTGAAGTGTTCGGCGTCACGCTGGTGGTGCAGAGCCTAGTAGTCTATGTCAAACCGGATTGGATTCTGCCGCGCTGGCTGATGATCTATGGCGTCATGTTCTCACTGCTTTCGATCTTCTCCTGGCGGGTGGTTTACAGCCAGTTTTTTCTCAACATCGTTCGCCGCACCAGGATCGTATTCGTCGGCCAGAATCAAACCGTGCATGAGATTGCGCGAGAGATCGCGAACTCGCCCGGTTGGGGCTACGAAATACTTGGGTATGTCGGCGATAGCGTGGAATCAACAGGGGAAAGCTTCGCAGGCAAGTATCTGGGGCCCTACAGCGGCCTAGCAAAGTTCGCGCGTACCATTCGCCCTGACCGCATCGTGGTTGGGATCACGGATCGCCGTGGCCATTTGCCCATCAGCGATCTGCTGCAACTCCATTACGAAGGGCTGGCGATCGAAGAAGCCTGCACCACGTACGAATCCGTCAATCAGCGCGTATGCATGAGGGACATCAATGAGAACGACCTCATTTTTTCCCGCGATCTCACACCGGCTCCTAACGCCATCTCGCTACAACGCTTCCTGGACCGCTGCGCCGCGATCCTGTTGTTCGTAATTTGCCTGCCACTGATGGCTATCGCCGCGGCGGTTCTGGTGGTGGCTCGCGAGCCATTGTTTTGCCGGAACCGCATGGCCGGATACAACGGGAAGCCCTTCGACTTGCTTCGATTCCGGACGTCGCCTGGCCTTCGGTGGCTGTTCCGCAGGCTGCACCTGGATGCGCTGCCGGAGTTGATCAATGTGATGCGTGGCGAGATGTCGCTGGTGGGGCCGAAACCGGAATCGGCGGAAACCGCGGCCGAGCGAGCTAAGGATTTTCCGTTATACGACTACCGTTTGAATGTCCCGCCCGGCATCACCGGATGGGCGCAAATCAATCTGACGCAGGACGAGCAGGAACGGGACCCTCTCAACACGTTGGAATACGACCTGTACTACATCAAGCACATGTCTCAGGCGCTGAAAACCTATATTTTGATTACGACGCTGAAGAACCGCTTGATCTGGGGCGACCCGCGGCCCTGATGTTTTTCAGTGTTGGCTATACTTGCAGGTTGCATGCTCAGGGTACGTTTCGCACCATCTCCAACGGGTTTTCTGCACATCGGGAGCGCCCGCACATTCATATTTAACTGGCTTTACGCCCGCCGGAATGGCGGCACGATGATTCTCCGTATCGATGACACGGACGTGGAACGCAACACGCAGACCTCACTCGATTCCATCTTCGATGGCCTGAACTGGCTGGAACTCGGATGGGATGAGCAGTACCGGCAGTCCGAGAGGCTGGCGCTCCATCGCGAGGTAGCCGAAGCGATTCTGCATAAGGGTCTGGCTTACCGTGACTTCACTCCGGCCGATGCGGATGCCGGAGAGCGATCGCATGCGGGCGGACCATGGCTCTTCAACGCTGCGATGCGTGAAATGTCACGCGAGGAGAGCGAAAGGCGCGCAGCCGCGGGCGAACGCTTCGTCATCCGGTATCGCGTTCCACGCGACGTGGTTCACGAGATCAAATTCGCCGACGCCGTGTATGGCGATCAATCGAAATCGACCGCCGATATCGAGGACTTCGCGTTGTTGCGGAGCGACGGGATGCCGACGTACCACCTGGCTTCCTGCGCCGACGATGCCGACCTGCGCATCAGCCAAGTAATCCGCGGTCAGGACCACGTCTCCAACACGTTCAAGCATATTCTGATTTTCGAAGCGGCGGGCGCGGCGGCTCCGCAGTTCGCGCATCTTCCGCTGCTCGTTGCGCCGGACGGTGCAAAGCTTTCGAAGCGCAAGCACGGCCCGGTGGTTAGCGTCACCACCTATCGCGACCTGGGTTTTCTTCCGCAAGCCTTCGTAAACTGGGTCTGCCTGCTGGGCTGGTCACCGAAAGACAATCGTGAACAGATGTCGGTGCAGGAACTAACCGATTCGTTCACCTTCGAGGGGGTGAATCGGAGCAATGCGGTGGTGAACTTCAGCGAGGCGGACCCCATCGATCCGAAAGCGGCGTGGCTGAACTCGCAGCATCTGCGCTCGATGCCCATTCCGGAATTGGCACCACGCGTCAAAGCGGAGTTGGTCAAAGCAGGACTGACGCCGCCGGATGACGCCAAGCTGGGCGAAGTTACGGACCTTCTCCGCGCGCGCTATTTCTATTTGAATGACTTTGCATCCCGCGGCCGCGCTTACTTCGATGACGATTTTCCTGTTGATGCCAAAGCTGCCGAGAACCTGGAGAAGCCCGGCGCGCGCGAAGGCTTGCGCGAACTGGGCGCGCGATTGAAAGCAGCAGAGGAATTCACCGAAGCCAGCGTGGAAGCGGAGTTGCGCAAGGTGGCCGAGGAGCGCGGGTTGAAAGCAGGCATCCTGATTAACGGCGCGCGTGCGGTCCTCACCGGACAATCTGTGGGACCCAGCGCGTTCCATGTATTCACTGCTCTCGGGAAGGATCGCGCGGTATCGCGGCTACTGGCCGCATGAACATCCTCGGTCTGACCAACTCACCGGTCGACGCCGCAAGCTCCTTGCTGAAGAATGGGCGCCTAGCCGCAGCGATTGAAGAAGCCAAGATCTCCCGCCGCAGGCGTGCGCGTGCGTTGCCGGAAGAATCGATGGCTGAGTGTCTGCGGCTTGCGGGGCTGAGTGCCGAAGATATTGATGTTGTAGCGCTGGTGCGTCCTTTCCCGGAATCGGACCTTCCGCTGCAACTGCGCGCACGCTTCCCTCATGCACGTATCGTGTTGGTGGAGCATCACACGGCGCACGCTGCGTCTGCATTCTATGCATCGCCTTTCAGCGAAGCGACGATTCTGACGCTCGACCGAATCGGCGACCTACGCTGTGGCGCGCGTTGGAAGGGGATCGACAATGCTCTGGAAATGGAGCACGAGTTTTTCTATCCCGATTCGCTCGGCGACATCTACGGCCGCGTGACGGAGTTGCTCGGCTTCGCGGCGGGCGCGGACGAACATAAAGTGCAGTGGATGTCCGCAGCGGGGAAGCCGGTCTATCGCGACTTATTTCTGGAAATCATCGGAGACGGACCACGCGTGGATCGATCGTACTTCGATACGGGCCGCCTCGACCACGGCGGCTTCAGCGGACACTTCTACAAACGTCTCGGCCTCGCGGATCACTCGGCCCTTCCCGACAAGATGCGGGGCGAGATCGCGGCCAGTTTACAGAGCGCCATCACAGAAGTG
>Ga0302324_100025459_pt1 | contig 11356 bp, 9 predicted proteins | sample Palsa_T0_1_FD_201949 | JGI IMG/M metagenome (GOLD analysis project Ga0302324, IMG submission 201949) | Peat permafrost microbial communities from Stordalen Mire near Abisko, Sweden - Palsa_T0_1 | ecosystem: Environmental > Terrestrial > Soil > Palsa > Peat permafrost | place: Sweden: Abisko... | reverse complement strand
ACTTCGCCGTAGGACCAAGACCGGATCATATCCGGCGAGGCAAGTCCGATCTTGATCGAATCGAAGTTCTCGACCGGGACTTGCTGCTTGAACAACTTGAGTAAATCTTTCATAGATTAGGCCTCGCTCTCGAGTTCGATGTTGATGGCCAGGGATCTGATTTCCTTGACCAAGACATTGAACGACTCCGGCATGCCGGCTTTCATTTCATGGTTGCCGTCGACAATCGCCTTGTACATCTGAGTACGTCCGTTGACGTCGTCAGACTTGACGGTGAGCATTTCCTGCAAGGTGTACGCGGCGCCATACGCCTCCAGCGCCCACACTTCCATCTCACCGAAGCGTTGACCGCCGAACTGCGCCTTACCGCCGAGCGGCTGCTGGGTGACAAGGCTGTACGGCCCGGTCGAACGCGCATGCATCTTGTCGTCGACCAGATGATTGAGTTTGAGCATGTACATGTAACCGACTGTCACGAGGCGCTCGAAGCGCTCGCCGGTGCGGCCGTCAAAAAGATGCGTCTGGCCGTTCAAGGGCAGATCCGCAAGCTTGAGCAGCCGCTTGATCTCCTCTTCGCTCGCGCCGTCAAATACTGGCGTGGCCATCGGCACGCCGTGCGAGAGGTTTTTCGCAAGCTCGACGAGCTCAACATCGTTCAAACTCTCCAGATCCTCGTGCAGTCCGCCGGTCTCGTTGTAGATCTGGTTGATGAACGCGCGCAGCTCGGCGGTCGCCGCCTGCGCCTGCAGCATGCGCCCGATCTTGAGCCCCACACCCTTCGCCGCCCAGCCCAGGTGCGTCTCCAGCACTTGGCCCACGTTCATACGTGAGGGCACGCCCAGGGGATTCAGCACAATGTCGACAGGGGTGCCGTCGGCGAGGTATGGCATGTCCTCCACGGGAACGATGGTCGAGATCACGCCCTTGTTGCCGTGACGCCCCGCCATCTTGTCGCCGGGCTGCACGCGGCGCTTCACCGCGAGGTACACCTTGACCATCTTCAGCACGCCAGGGGCGAGATCATCGCCCGCGGTGATCTTCGCCTTCTTATCATCGAGGCGCTTCTCGAACGCCTTGCGTTGCACCTTGACGCGCTCCGAGGCCGCTTCCAGCTGCGAATTCGCATCCTCATCCTCAAGGCGAATCTCGAACCACTCCTCGCGCGGCACGGCATCGAGGTACTCGTCCGTGATCTTCGTGCCGGCTTTGAGTTTCTGCGGTCCGCCGGCGGCGGCGGTACCGATCAGCATGCCGCGCACTCTCTGGAAAAGGTCATCTTCCAGAATGCGCTGCTGATCGGCGAAGTCCTTGCGGACTCTTTCGATTTCCGCCTTCTCAATCGAGAGCGCCCGCGAATCCTTCTCGACGCCGTCGCGCGTGAATACGCGCACGTCGATGACCGTGCCGTCCATGCCGGGCGGCACGCGCAGCGATGTGTCCTTCACATCGGAGGCCTTCTCGCCGAAGATCGCGCGCAGCAGCTTCTCTTCCGGCGTCAGCTGGGTCTCGCCCTTCGGCGTGACCTTGCCCACCAGAATATCGCCAGCGCGCACCTCAGCGCCGATGAAGGCGATGCCCGCCTCATCGAGCTTCGCAAGCGCCGCATCGCCCACGTTCGGAATGTCGGCGGTAATCTCCTCCGGTCCGAGCTTCGTGTCGCGCGCGACACAGGCAAGCTCTTCGATATGGATGGTCGTGAAGCGATCCTCCTCCACCACGCGCTCGGAGATCAGGATCGAGTCCTCGAAGTTGTAGCCGTTCCACGGCATGAACGCGACCAGCAGGTTCTGCCCGAGCGCAAGCTCGCCGAGATGCGTCGACGGACCGTCCGCGAGCACATCGCCGCGCGCGATCTTGTCGCCGCCGTTGACGAGCGGCCGCTGATTGATGCAGGTGTTCTGGTTCGAGCGCGTGTACTTCGTCAGGTTATAGATGTCGACGCCGGGCTCGCCCGCGGTCGTCTCCTCATCATTGACGCGCACCACGATGCGCGAGGCATCGACCGAGTCGACGAGCCCGCCACGGCGCGCCACCACGGTGACGCCCGAGTCGATCGCCACCGGGCGCTCCATGCCGGTGCCGACGAGCGGCGTCTCGGAGCGCAGCGTCGGCACGGCCTGGCGCTGCATGTTGGAGCCCATGAGAGCGCGGTTGGCATCGTCATGCTCGAGGAACGGAATGAGCGAGGCGGCCACCGAAACGATCTGCTTCGGCGAGACGTCCATGTAGTTGATGCGCTCACGCGGCACGAGGGTGAACTCGTTCTGCAGGCGGCAGGAGACGAGCTCATCCTGCATCTCGCCGGCCGATGTCAAGCGTGCGTTCGCCTGTGCGATCGCGAACTCTCCCTCTTCGATCGCCGACAGAAAGTCGATCTGATCGCTGACGACGCCGTGCTCGACGCGCCGATACGGGGTCTCGAGGAAACCGTACTGGTTGGTGCGTGCGTACACCGAGAGCGAGTTGATCAGGCCGATGTTCGGACCTTCCGGCGTTTCGATCGGGCAGACCCGTCCGTAATGCGTCGGATGCACGTCGCGTACTTCAAATCCCGCGCGCTCGCGCGTGAGGCCGCCCGGCCCCAGGGCCGAGACACGGCGCTTGTGCGTCACTTCGGAGAGCGGATTGTTCTGATCCATGAACTGCGAGAGCTGCGAGGAGCCGAAGAACTCCTTCACCGCCGCCGCCACAGGCTTGGCGTTGATCATCTCCTGCGGCATGAGGGGCTCGGTCTCCGCGATCGTCAGGCGCTCCTTCACGGCGCGCTCCACGCGTACCAGGCCCACACGGAAGGCGTTCTCGGCCATCTCGCCCACGCGGCGCACGCGCCGGTTACCGAGGTGGTCGATATCATCCACCGTGCCGTTGCCGTTACGGATGTCGATCAGCACTTTCAGGACATCGATGATGTCCTCGCGCGACAGCACACCCGTACCAGCGCCCGACTCGCGGCGCACACGACGGTTGAACTTCATGCGGCCGACGCCCGAGAGGTCGTAGCGCTCGGAGTTGAAGAACAGATTGTTGAAGAGATTCTCGGCCGCATCCTTGGTCGGCGGCTCGCCGGGACGCATCATGCGGTAGATCTCAACCAGCGCCTCGAGGCGATTCTTGGTCGGATCCACGCGCAGCGTGTCCGAGATGTACGGACCGCGATCCAGATCGTTGGTGTAGAGGCTCTGGATCTCGGTAATGCCCGCCTCGATCAACTTCTCGACCGACAGCGCCGTCAGCACCTCGTTGGCCTTCGCCAGGATCTCACCGGTTTCGGTATTGACGACATCGTGCGCCAGCACCTTGCCGTAGACATACTCGCGCGGCACGCGCAGACGCTTCACCCCTGCCTCTTCGAGCTGTCGCACGTGGCGCGCGGTGATGCGGCGGCCTTCCTCGACGATCACCTGATCGCCGATGCGCAGTTCAAAGGTCGCGGTCTCGCCGCGCAGGCGCTGCGGCACGAGCTGCAGCGCGGTCTCATCCTTCGACAGATAGAAGATGTTCTTGTCGAAGAAGGTATCCAGAATTTCGGTCTCGCTCATGCCGAGCGCGCGCAGAATGATGGTGACGGGGAGCTTGCGCCGCCGATCGATGCGCGCGAACACGCAGTCCTTCGGGTCGAATTCGAAATCGAGCCAGGAGCCGCGGTAGGGAATGATGCGCGCGGAGAACAGCAGTTTCCCCGAGGAGTGCGTCTTGCCACGGTCGTGGTCGAAGAACACGCCGGGGCTGCGATGCAGCTGCGAAACGATAACGCGCTCGGTGCCGTTGATGACGAACGTGCCGTTGTCGGTCATGAGCGGCAGCTCACCCAAATACACTTCCTGCTCGCGAACGTCCTTCACCGGCTTCTTCGCGCCCGCCGCCTCCTTGTCGAGGACGATGAGCCGCACCTTCGTGCGCAGCGGCGCCGCGTAGGTGAGACCACGCAGCTGGCACTCCTTGACATCGAATACGGGCTCGCCCAGGCGATAGCTCACGTACTCAAGAGTTGCATTGCCCGAATAGCTCGAAATCGGGAACACGCTCTTGAAGGCCGCGTGCAGACCGATATCGGCGCGCGCGTCCTCGGCCACTGCCGCCTGCAGGAACGAGCGGTAGGAGTCGAGCTGAATCGCGAGCAGATAGGGCACCTGCAAGATGCCCGGCTGCTTGCCGAAGTTCTTGCGAATGCGCTTCTTTTCGGTGAAGGAATAAGCCATCAGATCACCTCTATACAAAAGCAGTGGGGCAACCTGCAGGGTTCGCGTCCTGCGAACCCCGGGCTACCGGATACCGCTGTCAACAACACGGTCGGGACAATTACTTGATCTCGACCTTCGCACCGGCGTCTTCGAGCTTCTTCTTCATCGTCTCCGAATCGGCCTTGGCCACACCTTCTTTCACCATCGAGGGAGCGCCCTCGACCAGGTCCTTGGCCTCCTTGAGGCCCAGACCCGTAAGCTCGCGGATCACCTTGATCACCGTGACCTTCTTGTCGGCGGGGTACTCCTTCAGAGTGACGGTGAATTCCGTCTGCTCCTCCGCCGGTGCGGCGGCAGCCGCTCCAGCTGCGCCCGGGCCTGCGGCCACGGCAACCGGAGCCGCGGCGGTGACGCCGAACTTCTTCTCCATGTCGGAGATGAGCTCGACCACCTCCATCACAGTCATTTTCGAGATTGAATCGAGGATTTCGTCTTTGCTCACAGCCATGTTGGGTCTCCTAAAAGAGTTTCAAGACGTCAGGCGCCGGCGGCAGCTTTGTGCTGGCGGATGGCTTCCAACGTGCGTACCAGTTTCGTGTGCGGAGCGGCGAGCTGGCGCACCAGCTTCTCGATCGGAGCCTTCATGAGGCCGAGGAGCTGCGATAGCGCCTGCTCCCGCGTCGGCAGACTTGCGACCTTGTCGATGTCCTTGGCCGAGAGAACCGAGCCGCCGAGGCTGATGAGGGTCGCGATGAGCTTCTCATTGCCCTTCGCAAACTCCTTCACCACGCGCGCGGCCGCGCCCGGATCGCTCTTCGAGAAGGCGAGCACAAGCGGGCCCTTCAATTTGGGTCCGATCGACTCGAAGGCCGTACCGGCGATCGCCTTGCGCGCCAGCGTGTTCTTTACCACACGCATGTACACGCCCTGCGCCCGCGCCTTACTGCGCAGCTCCGTCATCTGCGAGACGGTCAAACCGCGATATTCCGCGGCGATGACCGACTGCGCCTTGGCGGCAACCGCGCTCACCTCCGCCACCAGCGACTGCTTGTCTTCTAGCTTAAGTGGCATTCCTCATCTCCTCGTCTGCAGAGCACACTTGCAATGGAGCAACCGTTCTAAAGGCTGCTCCCCCTACGACGGTGTGCCCCACGCCCGAGGCCATCCTCGATTGCGTAGAGCGGTCCCATCATCTGCGCTGGCGATCATTAAGAGCCCGATGGCTCGCCGGCGGTCTTCGATGTCGTCCGCTGCACGCGGAAGCCGCATCAAATTCAAATCGTCCCGCGCTATACGCCGAGACTCCCGTGATCAATCGTCACGCCCGGTCCCATCGTCGAGGACAGCGTGACCTTCTTCAAATAGACGCCCTTGGACGCGGGCGGCTTCGCTTTCTGCAAATCGGCGATCAGTGCGATGAGATTCGCCTTCAATGCGTCGACCTCGAAGCTCGCCTTGCCGATCGTGCAATGGACGATGCCCGCCTTGTCGACGCGATAGCGCACCTGGCCCGCCTTGGCGTTCTTCACCGCCGTGGCCACATCCGGCGTCACGGTGCCCACCTTGGGGTTCGGCATGAGTCCGCGCGGACCGAGAATCTGACCCAATTGGCCGACGACGCGCATGGCATCGGGGCTCGCGACGACGACGTCAAAGTCGATCTCGCCGCCTTTGACCTTGGCGGCGAGGTCTTCGAGTCCGACGATGTCCGCGCCCGCCGCCCGCGCGGCGTCCTGGTTCTTGCCGGAGGTAAACACGGCGACGCGCACGCTCTTGCCGATGCCATTGGGCATCACGGTCGAGCCACGCACCTGCTGGTCGGACTTGCTCGCATCGATGCCGAGATTGACCGCCGCATCGACGCCCTCGACGAACTTGGCGGTGGCGAGCTCCTTCACGAGCTTCAGCGCCTCATCCACCGGGTAGTGCTTGCCGGGGGTCACTTTGGCCTTTGCAGCCTTTACGCGTTTGGCGACGAATGGCATGACCTAAACTCCTTCGACTTCCACGCCCATGCTGCGCGCGCTGCCGGCGATGGTGCGCACGGCGGCATCCAGGTCAGCGGCCGTAAGGTCCGGCTGCTTCATCTTCGCGATCTCCTCGAGCTGCTTGCGGCTGATCTTGCCGACCTTGTTGGTATTCGGCGTGCCGCTGCCTTTCTCGATGCCAATCGCCTTGCGGATGAGGACCGACGCCGGTGGCGTCTTCATGATGAACGTGAAGCTGCGATCCGAGTACACCGTGATCACGACCGGGATCGGCAGGCCCTTCTCCATCTTCTGGGTCTGCGCGTTGAACTGCTTGCAGAACTCCATAATGTTGACGCCTTGCTGACCGAGCGCCGGCCCAATGGGCGGCGAAGGATTGGCGGCGCCCGCTGGCACCTGCAGTTTGACGTAACCGTTGACTTTCTTGGCCATGGCCTTAGTTCTTCCTTACGCCTTTTCAACCTGCGAGAAATCGAGCTCGACCGGCGTCGAACGCCCGAGGATCTGCACGGCGACGTGCAGGCGGTTCTTCTCGTAATTCACGCTCTCGACCACACCATTGAAATCGTTAAACGGCCCATCGGTGACGCGCACCACCTCGCCCGGCTCGAAGAGCACCTTCGGCCGCGGCTTGTCCACGCCTTCCTCGACGCGACGCAGGATCTGATTGGCTTCCTTGTCGGTGATGGCAGCCGGCTTCTCCGGCGTGCCGCCGATGAAGCCGAGGACCTTGGGCACATCGCGCACCAGATGCCAGGTCTCCTCGTCCATCTCCATCTGCACGAGCACGTAACCGGGATAGAACTTGCGCTCGCTCTTTCTCTTCTGGCCGTCGCGCATCTCGACGACCTCCTCGGTCGGCACCAGGATCTCGCCGAACTTGGGCTCAAGTCCGGCGCGCTTGATGCGCTCCTTCAGCGACTCGGACACCCGATGCTCGAAGTTCGAGTAGGCGTGCACCACGTACCATCGCAGCGCCATGCTCAGCCGCCTCCCTGTCCGGTAAGGGCCCGTGTCGCCCAGGCGAGCACCATGTCGAGCGCCCAGAAGAAGACGCCGGCAACGATGACGAAGACAAACACCACGAGCGTCATTTTTCCGGTGTCCTCGCGGCTCGGCCAGACAACCTTGCGCAGCTCGATGCGCGAGTCGAGCATGAACTGCCAAAAATTGCGCCCCTGCCGGGAGCTGGCAAAGATCGCAAGGCCCAGCACGATTCCACCGACCACAGCGATCCAGCGCATCCACGCAGCCTGCCCCGACAGCAGGTAGTAGGCGGCGATGCCACCGATCACGAAAAGAATCGTGACCGTGATTTTTGCCTTGTCCGCGACGCTGCTGTCCGGGACGGTTGTGTGCTCGTTCATATCAGTCCGGTGGCAGGCCAGGAGGGAATCGAACCCCCAACCTGCGGTTTTGGAGACCGCCGCTCTGCCAATTGAGCTACTGGCCTACGTAAGTACAGAACAGTTGCTATTTCAGGATTTTCGCCACGACGCCGGCGCCGACGGTTTTGCCGCCTTCGCGGATCGCAAAGCGCAATCCTTCCTCCATTGCAATCGGGCTGATCAGCTCCACCACCATCTTGATGTTGTCCCCGGGCATGACCATCTCGGTGCCCTCGGGCAGCTGAATCATCCCCGTCACATCGGTGGTGCGGAAATAAAACTGCGGCCGATAGCCCTTGAAGAACGGCGTGTGGCGTCCGCCCTCCTCCTTGGTGAGCACGTACACCTCGGCCTCAAAGTTGGTGTGCGGCGTGATGCTGCCGGGCTTGGCGAGCACCTGACCGCGCTCCACCTCTTCGCGCTTCGTGCCGCGCAGCAGCACCCCGACGTTGTCGCCCGCCTGGCCCTCATCCAGAAGCTTCCTGAACATCTCCACCCCGGTGCAGATCGTCTTCGTCGTCGGCTTCAAGCCGATGATCTCCACCTCCTCGTTCACCTTCACCACACCGCGCTCGATCCTGCCCGTCACCACCGTGCCGCGACCGGAAATCGAGAACACATCCTCCACCGGCATGAGGTAGGGCTTGTCCACCTCGCGCTTGGGAACCGGGATGTACTTGTCCATCTCCTCCACCAGCTTCACCACGCTCTTCACGCCAATGTCGCTCGGGTCGCCCTCGAGCGCCTTTAACGCCGAGCCAATCACGATCGGCGTCTTGTCCCCCGGAAACTTGTACACCGACAAAAGCTCCCGCACCTCCATCTCCACCAGCTCCAGCAACTCCTTGTCGTCCACCATGTCGGCCTTGTTCATGTACACCACGATGTACGGCACTCCCACCTGGCGGGCGAGCAGAATGTGCTCGCGCGTCTGCGGCATCGGACCATCCGCCGCCGATACCACCAGCACCGCACCGTCCATCTGGGCAGCTCCCGTGATCATGTTCTTCACATAGTCCGCATGCCCCGGACAATCCACATGGGCGTAGTGGCGGTTCGCGCTCTGGTACTCCACATGAGCGGTGGATATGGTGATGCCGCGCGCCTTCTCCTCCGGCGCCTTGTCAATCTGGTCATACGCCATGAAGGTGCCGCCATAGGTCTCGGCCATCACCTTCGTCAGCGCCGCCGTCAACGTCGTCTTGCCGTGGTCCACGTGACCAATCGTCCCCACGTTTACGTGCGGCTTGGTGCGCTCAAACTTTGCCTTTGACATGCTCTCTCACGGGCCTGCCCGGCCCGCTCCTCACTGGTTTACTTCTTGATGATTCCGTCTGCAATGCCCGGCGGCACTTCAGCGTACTTGCCGAATTCCATGGTGAACGTCGCGCGCCCCTGGCTCATAGAACGCACGGTGGTCGCGTAGCCAAACATCTCCGACAGCGGCACCTCGGAGGCAATCGCCTTGCCGGAGGGACCTTCCTCCATGCCCAGTATCTGGCCGCGACGTCTGCTCAAATCCCCGATGATGTCGCCGGAGTACTCCTCCGGCGTCACCACTTCCACCTTCATGATGGGCTCGAGCAGCACCGGATGAGCTCTCTTGAAGCCTTCCTTGAAGCCCATCGAGCCTGCGATCTTGAAGGCCATTTCGGAGGAGTCCACATCGTGGTAGGAGCCATCGGTCAAAGTGATTTTGATATCGACCACCGGGTAGCCGGCGATGACGCCGGTCTCGCAGGCCTCGCGGATACCCTTGTCGACCGCCGGCACGTACTCGCGCGGCACGGTGCCGCCCACGATGCCGTTCACGAACTCATAACCCTTGCCCGCGGGTTGCGGCTCAAGATGCAGGAACACGTGCCCATACTGACCGCGACCGCCTGACTGGCGCACGAATTTGCCTTCCGCGTCCACGGTGCCGCGAATGGTTTCGCGGTACGCGACCTGCGGCTTGCCGACATTGGCCTCGACCTTGAACTCGCGCTTCATGCGATCGACGATGATCTCCAGGTGCAGCTCGCCCATCCCCGAGATGATGGTCTGCCCGGACTCTTCGTCCGTATGCACGCGGAATGAGGGATCTTCGCGCGCAAGACGCTGCAGCGCGACGCCCATCTTCTCCTGGTCGGCCTTGGTCTTCGGTTCCACCGCGACCGAGATCACGGGGTTCGGGAACACCATCTTCTCAAGCGTGATGCTCTTTTCCAGATCACACAGGGTGTCGCCCGTGAGCACATCCTTCAGACCCACGGCGGCGGCGATATCACCGGCGCGCACTTCTTTGATCTCCGTGCGATCGCTCGCGTGCATCTGCAGCAGCCGTCCGATGCGCTCTTTCCTGCCCTTGGTCGGCACAATCACCGTGTCACCCGAGTTCAGCGTGCCGGAGTAGACGCGGAAGAAGGTGAGATTGCCGACGAAGGGATCGTTCAGGATTTTGAAGGCGAGCGCTGAGAACGGCGCCTCGTCGGACGCCGCGCGCGTCTCCGGCTCACCGTCTTCGTCGATCCCCTTCACAGGTGGCATCTCCACCGGCGAGGGCATGTACTCGATGATCGCATCGAGCAGCGCCTGCACGCCCTTGTTCTTGAACGCCGAACCGCACATGGCGAGCACGACCTCGTTCTTGATCGCGCGCGCGCGCAGACCGACGCGGATCTCCTCCTCCGTGAGCGCCTCTCCTTCGAGGTACTTGTGCAGCAGCTCCTCGTTGCCCTCGGCGGCCGCCTCGATCATTTTCGCGCGCAGCGCTTCAGCCTCGGCCTTGAGATTTGCCGGGACTTCGCGATACTCGAACTTCATCCCCTGGGTCTCGTTGTCCCAGTAGATGGCCTTCATGCGCACCAGATCGATCACGCCCTCGAAGTTATCTTCGGCGCCAATGGGGAGCTGAATGGGAACTGGGTTGGCGCGCAGTCGTGTGCGGATCTGCTCGATGCAGCGCGTGAAACTTGCCCCCGCGCGGTCCATCTTGTTGACGAACGCGATGCGCGGCACCTGGTATTTGTTCATCTGCCGCCACACGGTTTCCGACTGCGGCTGCACGCCCGAGACGGCGCAGAAGAGCGCAACGGCGCTGTCGAGCACGCGCAGCGAGCGTTCCACCTCGATCGTGAAGTCAACGTGGCCCGGGGTGTCGATGATGTTGATGCGATGTTCGGGAAAGGTCTTGTCCATGCCTTTCCAGAAGCAGGTGGTCGCCGCGGAGGTGATCGTGATGCCACGCTCCTGCTCCTGCTCCATGTAATCCATGATCGCGGCGCCGTCGTGCACCTCGCCGATCTTGTGGGAGACGCCCGTATAGAAAAGGATGCGCTCAGTCGCCGTCGTCTTCCCGGCGTCAATGTGCGCCGAGATGCCGATGTTGCGATAACGCTCAATGGGCGTAGCGCGTGCCACGATGAATCTTGCTCCGGTGTGAGAAACGAGCCGCTGTTACCAGCGGTAGTGTGCAAAGGCCTTATTGGCCTCCGCCATGCGATGCGTGTCTTCGCGCTTGCGCACCGCGGCGCCGCGGTTCTCGGCAGCATCCATCAGCTCGTGCGCCAGGCGGAAAGCCATGGACTTTTCGCTGCGCTCGCGAGCGGCATCAAGAACCCAACGCATAGCCAGTGTTTGGCGGCGAGTAGCCCGAACTTCAACGGGTACCTGATAAGTCGCGCCACCGACGCGGCGTGACTTTACCTCGACCATGGGCTTGACGTTATCAAGCGCGGCGCTCAGCACGCCAATCGCCTCCGCCCCTGGGCGGCTGGTCTTCTCGGCGATGCGATCGAGCGCTCCGTAGATGATGCGT
>Ga0302324_100025458_pt1 | contig 11356 bp, 6 predicted proteins | sample Palsa_T0_1_FD_201949 | JGI IMG/M metagenome (GOLD analysis project Ga0302324, IMG submission 201949) | Peat permafrost microbial communities from Stordalen Mire near Abisko, Sweden - Palsa_T0_1 | ecosystem: Environmental > Terrestrial > Soil > Palsa > Peat permafrost | place: Sweden: Abisko... | reverse complement strand
GACTTCGGGCCTCGGGTGCTAGACCAGGAGCCTGCCAGCGTTCCGCCAGGTATGACATATCGGGTCATGCCGTCTGCGCCAGGGACTACGTTGACGGTGTAGCCCATGTCCTGCAGGAGTTTGCGTAGCTGGCCCGGCTCCGGCAGCCGGGCCAGCTCGGGGAACCGGGCGAGGACCCGGGCGCGCAGTTTGTCCGGCTCTAGTCCGGGCTCGCCTAGATAACTGGCCGCCTGCGCCTGGCGCAGGGCCTTTTTCGGGTCCAAGTTGCGCGGGTACAGTTCCAGTCGGGCTGTCATGGCCGCGTCCTGCGAGGCGCCGACCGCGAGCGTCACAAGGTCGGTGTCGGAGAACGGTGGCATGCCGTCCGGGCGCGTGACTCTGGCCAGTGCCTCCAGGACTGCCGGGGTACCCGGCAGGGGAGATGCTTCTCCGAGATCGACAAGTTCGTCAGCCCGGCGGCCCAGGGCGACGGCGTAATCGAGCAGTTCCTCCTCGGTCGGCGCCGTGGGATCGTCCTCAGCGACGGCAGCGATCAGCAACCGAGTACCCACCCGGCGCTTGCCTAGCCGGGGGTTGTCCAGGTGCTCCTCGGTCTCCACAGCCGCCCGCACACACGCCTCGGCAAGTGCGAGCCGTGCCGCCGGGTCATCGAGGCCCGAGCCCCGCTCCGCAAGCAGCGCCGCGGCCAGCTGCCCGGCTTCCATCACCCGGCCGCGGCGAGCCAGGATTTCCAGCGCCGTGGCACGCAACGCGGTGACGGGTTTGACGCTCTTGGTCCAGCGTTCCCTGGCCTTGCCGAGCAGGCTGCCAACGTAGGGCTGGCTGAGGCCAGTCTCGGCTGCGACCGCTGCCTGCGGTGCCCAGGCCTGCGCCGAGGAAGAGCGCCCCTCAGCGTCAGGCAAGGCCAGCAGCAGCCGGATAACCCGTACTTCCGCAGTGTTCCTGCCGGTGTCGCGGGGCACGAGGTGGCTTGTCAGCTCGTCCAGGCTGAGCGTGCTCGGATCCGCAACTTCCGTCGTCCGGTCTGCCTTGACTGGTTTTGGCAGTCGCTCGGTGACCTGCAGCTGCTGCCGCCACTCGCGGGCCCGCTTGAGCAGCTCGTTGCGCGGGCCGCGCCCGACGCCGCGCAGCCGCTGCACGCGCCCCGCCGGGATCTTGGCCAGTTCGCCAACGGTGGACACATCGAGTTGCTGCTGTGCGGCAGAGAGGGCGCGGACTGATAGACCGGCCGCGATCAGCGGGGTACTGGCCTCTACCCGTGCCGCCGACACTTGCCGCGCTTCGGCGGGCGTGGTCGGCATTTCGCCCACGGTCTGCGGTGTTGTCGCTGGGCGGCTTTCGTCCAGGTCGCGGAACACGTCAGACCATGCACGTGACATGTCTTTCAGTGAGGCATGCCTGCGGGCGGGATCGCGGTGCAGCGCGGTTGCGAAGAACGAGACCAGTTGCGAGCGCAGCTGCGGGTCAAAGCTGTCCTCGGCAAGCTGCGGGGTCTGCTCGGCTGGGTCAAGCAGCCTGGCCGCCGCCTCCCCGTCCCCCCAGGACGGCAGCTCTCCACTGGCCATCTCATGCAAGGTGACCGCGACCGCGTACCGTTCCGCAGCGGCGTCGTATTCCGGGCGCCGGTCGGTACCCAGGAACGGGTCGAGATACGGCTGCGTGCCGACCTCGGTCGCTCGGTTGGCTGCGTCAGCCAGGGAAAAGTCGAAGAGCACCATTCGGCGGCCCTTCTTGGGCAACTCGCGGATGGCCAGGTTGTCTGGCTTGATGTCGCGATGCCAGATGCCCTCACTCTCTAGGTAGCCGACTGCCTGGAATAGATGGTCGCCTAGAGTCTCCAGGTCACCGATGGTAAGCCGCCCCTCGCGGCGGAGGTACTCGCCCAGGGTCTGCTCACCGGCTCGCTCGAGTACAAGGACCGTGCGATTGCCGATCTCCTTGGGCCCACTGATCAGCCGCACGATGTGCGAGTCGTGGATGTCTTTGAGCTGGGCGGCCTCGTGCGCCAGGCGGGTCCGCCCAGCGTCGCTGAGCGCGACCTTATAGACCTGCCGGGTCTCGTCTTTGGCCATCAGTAGCGCCCTTGCAGTGGAGCCCTTGCCAAGTACTTGCTCCACTTTCCAGCCGTCGATCACCATGCCCCTGGCAGCCGTCAGCAGGTCCGGGATCTCCTTCTGGTCGGGCCGGGTGATTTCTTCTTCGACAAGGTCCAGGTAGCCGAGGAAATCGCGGACCGACTCAAACCGGTCGACGGGCTGGGCGGCCGTCGCCCCGCGGACGAGGTCATCCATGATCGGGCTGATCTCATCGCTCATCGCAGACGGGACTAGCGCACGCTCTGCGGTTAGGCGGCTATCCAGTTCCTTGCGTGAGACGGCGGGCGGGAAGCCGGTGAGTATCAGGTGGGTCAGCGCACCCAGGCCGAACACGTCAAGCAGGGTGGCGTCCGACTCCGGGTTGCCGAACTCCGGGGCGAGGTATGGGCCGGCCGTGGAGTCAAGATGCGCGCCCAGCGAGGTCGGGGTGCCGGACACCAGCCCGGTCTGCGGACCCGACGTTCCCGTGCCTGGCCTGGCCGAGACCTGCCAATCACATATCCGCAGCCGCGGGTAGCGGCCGTCCATCTCGACGTACACACTTCGGGCCGCTAGCGCCCGGTGGTACAGGTGCCTGCGGTGGGCATGGTCAAGAGCCTCGGCAAGCTGGCGCACCATCTCGATTCTTGTCTCGACCGCGAGGCTTGGGCCTTGTTCTGCCATGAAATGGTCAAGCCGCCGCCAATCGCTGCCATGCCGAAAGATTACCGCCGGGCCCGCCTCGTGCTCATCGCTGAACTGCTCCGCTTGGACGATGCCCTCGTGCGCAATTCCCTGCAGGGCCAGGTATTCGCGGCGGGCGGCTCGCCGCGTGGAGTCCCGTTCTGCTTTCGGGGCATGCAACTCCGACAAGTAGATGCGGATCCTGCGGACCTGGTCTCCGGGAAGCGCGGGGTTCTCCGCGAGGTAGTCCTCCCAGGTCGGCCCAGCATCAAAAGCCCTGGGAGCCAATTTGAAGGGGCCGATCTTCCGGTGCTTATGCAGGCCCTGGATGCCTATCTTCTGCAGCAGCTTTTCCAGCTGCCTGGACAGTGCGGGGTCCACGCGACTGCTGGCGCTGCGAGGGTCCTGGCCAAGCAGGCCAGTCCAGATGCCGTCCAGGCCCGTCTGCTCCTTCAGACCGTCGCGGCCGAAGACCATCGTTCGCTGCACGTCGTCGAACTCGCAGCGCAGGTCCGGAGCGGACAAAAATACGGCCGGGTGAATGAAGGGCAGCCGTGTGCGGATCCCGAGCTTGTCGGCCGCCCAGCCGAGCTGGCTCTTCAGCTCCTTGCACTTCCGGTCGGTCAGGTGCAGTGGGTTCTCGATTGTGCGTACCCGGTCGTCACCGTGGAACAGCCAGGTCGGACCCTGGTTGGTGGCGCGACCAGGATGGCTTTTGATCTCGACGAGGAACAGCCCGGCCGGCACTGCGATGAGTAGGTCTACCTCGCGGACGTGGCCGGACTGCGCGGTAAAGGTGAAGGTCTGCCAGGCTCGGTAGGGCTCGGCAGAGGGCATCTGGTTGCGGATGTGCTTTAGCGCGTCTTCTTCCCAGGGGAAATCTGACCGCGGGCCCCACCAGCGATTGTCAGCCCCAACCATCCCTGCTCCCGTCCCCAACTACCGGGGACACCCTACCGGCGCAAAGGGCGAGCGGGCCATGTTTGGGAGCCCGTCCGCCGAGAGAGTCTACTCATTAGGGAAGGTTTTCCTTACTCGGCCGCACGTGCCGCGCAATCGGGCTGATCTGCACGGCTATGCATAGCTAAACACCGCCGGGCGATCAACTCACGCGCTTTGCTTGCCGTGGCCAAAGCCGCTGAGCTCTGACTCAAGCTCATCGACTCGGACACTCCAGTCTGGCCACGGAGGGTCGAACGAAGTCAGATCCTCGATCTCGTCGTTGATCATGACGAGGCCGGACTGGGTGTCCTCATCCCAGTAAGCGACGGCTTTCCCGTTCCCCTCGAAGCGGGCGCGGATATAGGTGGTGTTGTGACGTGCGAAGTAAGCTGCAACCGCGACTCGCTTAAGTACCTCGTGCGCAAGTTGAGCCGAAAGTCCCTCGACCGGGGTCCCGATGACGAAGGTCGTCGATTGGTAGCCAGAAGTCTTGCCCCGGCCTACCCGACGAATCTGCTCCGTACGCCACTCGACCGACGACCTCGGGATGCCGTACGGAGCGAGGACGTACTCCACGATCTCCCCTGCAGTGATCGGTTCGGCGATTTGTGAGAGTGCGCCAAGGAATCCTGGCCACATGGTGTCACCGCCTGCCGCTTCCGATAGAAGGGCGGCGTCTAGCCCGAACTCCGGGTCCGTGAGTAGGTGTCGCGCGGTGTCCCGCAGGGCAACCATGGTGTCGTCCTCGACGGCGTAGTTGAGCGACGCAACCAGGCCTCGCAAGGTGGTGACCCTTGCACCGGCATCAGACAGCACGCGGCGAACCGCTTCGCCAGTCTCATTATCGAGGTCTGGGGTATTCACTTAACCGGAGTGCCCAGCTCAGAAGCTTGCCCTGGAAGGTCCTACCTGGGCGAGTTGAGCCCACGACCAGCTCCCATGACGTTCAGCTACCGAAGCTGCTCCGCTTACGTGAATAGCCCTGATCGAGGTTTTCAGTGACTGTGGACAGATCATCGTTGCCCCACAAGAATCGCCATGTCGCGATCTGGGCGTCGATTGCCCATCGCGGCGTGACGCCTTGTCGCTCAAGTAGCCGTGACAGAAGGTGGTCGAAGACCACGGCGTTGGTCGCGGCAGGGATGGGCCCGAGTTCGTCGATGAAGGCGCTGTCGCTGAGGGCGGACGCGTAGCGCCGAACGAAACGGTCGAACGCCATCCTCGTGCGGGTGCTGATCGGGAGGCGCCGTCGTGTCAGCTCGTCTTCGAGCTCTTCGTCGGAGTCCCCGGACTCGGACGAGAGACCCGCGTCGCCTTCGTGGGCGAGGTCCTCCTCGTCATCCGTGTCCGGGCGGCTTGTGTCCAATCCGAGATCTCCCAGCCGACCTGCGATGGCAGCGAGGACGACCTGGATGTCGGTCGGTGGGAGGCCCGCAGCGCGTTTTCGGGTGAAGTACCCGCCATAGCGCGGATCGCGCCGCACTCGATCCCAGTCGAGATCGTCCAGGCGGAGGGACTCTTGTTCGCTGTCGTCGATCTCGCGGACGTTACCGGGCTTGGCGATTCGCCAGACAGACTCGCGGTCGATGATGAGGGTCTGGTCAAGCTCCCGGAGCAGTTCATAGAGCTCCGCATCCTGCGCCGGGAGGTCTCCGATGCTAGGCAGCCGCTCACGCTGACCCGCCTTGTCCAGGCGTCCACGTAGATGGCTGAGCTGGTAGGGCCAGGTAAAACTGAGTCGGTCGTCGTCGCTGTCGATACGAACCGAGATTCGACCTCCGTCGGCAAGCCGGTCGGCTGACTCCTTATCGAGCTTGACGATCGCGGTTGCGCCATCAATCGTTGTGGAGACTGCGACGATCGCCCGGTCGGCGTGGTCTTTAAGGGAAAATGCTGTTTCCTCGGGCATGACATCGCTGAACGTGATGCTCAGCGTGTCGCCGTCGAGACGGCTCCACAGCGCAACGGGGTACGAGGTAGCGTCGTCGGTGTCGTCCTCGTTGCCCCCCTGGTAGCTGATCCCGAGAGAAGAGACGTCGCTCACCCGCTTGCGTTGCAGGTGCGCGTAGAGGTCGTCGAATGTTCCGGCCGGTCTGGTCGAAACCACGCCGATCTCGATGTTGCCGTTAAATGACGATCGAAGGAGCGCCGATCTTGACAGGTTGGCCGATCCTGTAAGCAGTGTCTCGGTGTCCGGGTGGATCAAGTGCACCCACTTGGCGTGGATATACGCCGCTGGTTCGTCCGTCACCTGAACGAGCTCGATGATGCGCTTCGCGTCACCTCCAAGCGTCCGCTTGATGGCAACGGGGTCCGCGGAAGTCGCGTCGGTGACGAGCAGTCTCACCTGCTTAGGCTCGAATCTAGTGATGAGCTCTTGGAGCGCCGCACAGTCGGCATCGTGAAATGGTGCATGCGCGATCAGCTCGGTGACGGGAGCCGGAGCAAGGTCACGAAGTTGTGCGATGAGGGGACGATCGAGGTTGCTGCAGATCGTTGCGGGTGCCGTTGGCGCCTGGGGCAGCCATGTCGCCGAGCCCCACGCCGTGAGCAAGAGCTCGATGACTGGCGGATCGAGCAGTTGACGACTGGCGAGCCCTTCGATGAAGGATCTTGCTGCAGCGAATTCGCTGAGATGCTGGGGTTGATCGTCGCTGTAGGCGAACACGTGCCACAGCTCGCCGGGTGACGCATAGCCGTCGTACCCGAGGTTTCCGGAGCCGACAAGCAGGCGACCACTCGCCGGGCCAATCAGAAGCATCAACTTGCCGTGAGCCGCGCGAGGATGCCTGATCGGGGCTGCGACGTACCCTTTGTTGGCAAGGCGATGACGCTGACCAGTCCTGGCCGCCTCACCTAGCGTGGATGCCAGCTGCTTGTCGTCCGCGAGGATGATCCTCAATGGCACCTGTGCGAGCTGAGTCATGAGACGGGTCTCGAAGAACGTGAGGTTCACGCCGAAGGTGCAGATGAGCGCAGTCGTCCACTGCCCTTGCAGCAGTTCAGGGATGACAACGCTGGGACGTGGTGCAGCGCTCACTCGGTCGCCGACCCCTGCGCCTCATGGGCGGCGGCTGCCGTCTCCAGTGCACCACTCGGCAGGTCAGCATCGGTCAGTAGCGCACGACCTGACAGAGTCAGCTTCCGCTCGGCTTCTCGGAACGTGGTGACCCAGCCGAGTTCGTGAACGGTTGTGCTCAAGGCGAGGAAGCGGCTGTCGTTGAATGCCGCAGGTGCCTCCTGAGCAAAGAACCGCAGGCCGCCACCCACCCGGCGAACTCGATAGGTGTCGTCTGGCAGCTTCGCGGTGGCAACACGCTCGTGCTGGACGATGACGAAATCCTCGATCAGCCATTGGGCCAGCTCCGCGATGGTGGGGTCGCGCAGCAATCGCTGGTTGAGGAGATGCGCGAACCGAGCCATCCCATTACGGAGCGCTCCCCCCTCGGCAAGAAGACTCTGCTCCTGCCGGAACTCGGCGCCCCTCTGGGGAAGCCCGAACCGTTCTCGCAGAAGGAGGATCAGCGCGACGAGGGCGATCAGGGTGCGTCCGTCGTCGGTGTCGAAATCTCGACAGGCCTGGTAGAGAACGTGCTCATCGAGGCCGTCGTGCCGCGGCCACACAGCGTCGGCGCTGACGCCTACATCGACCTCTTCCGTAAGAGCATCAAGGAAAGCGGCGACACGCGTGCTCGCGTCAACCTCGGGCAGCGCCTAGCCCATGTGAGGATCGGTGGCGCTATCGTCGAGCGCCTGAGCGACCAGTTTCCAGAGACGGGACGACGGCAACACCGTGAGCCCAGCATCCGTCTCGGCCAATCCACGGCGAGACACCCAGCGCAGCAAACGATTGAACACGTAGCCGAAGTACTCGCGCCCTTGGTACACCGCCACCGTCGAGCCACATCGACCAGCTCAGGGCGCGCCTCGTATTGCGAGTTCTCCAACTCCCGGAAGTAGATGAGCTGTCGGAAGTCGTCCTGCCCGATCGCCTCACTCGACCGGCACCGACTTAGGTCGAGAAGCATCCGTATGGTCTCGCTGCGTGAGGTGATCTCCTGCAGGGTCCCTGAATGCAGAAACAAGTCTTGCAGGAGCGGCAGATCGTGCGACTCCGGCACGCGGAGCTGGCAGAGGCAAGCGGCTCTCGCGAACTCCACGAGCACATCCCGCGGTACTGGCGCGGCAAGGTCACCATGCTCGAATGTCGCCGCCAAACGCGTTCCGGAGACGGCGTCCCGGAAGGCGGCAGCGAGCGCACGTCCGATAGGTGTCGGGGCGTCGAACGGGAAGCCGTTCGCCGGTCCAGCGACGACCAATGCTCCGGTCAGCTCCATCGCGGAGCGGTAATACAGGCCGTAGCCGCCGAGGGCTTCTTTGATGTAGTCGAACTGCGGGTCAAAGCTCGCGTCGCCGGCTTTGGGACTCACCCGGCGGCTGCCAACGACGTTGGCGACAAGCGTCTTGTGCTCGGGAGCGTCGCAGACGTAGCAGGCCATCGCGAATAGCGCCTCCCGTGGCCGGTAGAAGCCACGGAACGCGCCGTGGGTGCGTGGCAAGTCGGTGGCCCAGAAGTCATCGAGCACCCACGAGTAAAACGACCAGTAGCGCGGATGGATGGTCAGCACGTTGATGCCCGGCGACAGGCTCGGCAGGATCCGGTCGGAGCTTACCGACCCGAGGCCGAGATGGTCTTGGCCGGACTTCGGCGCAAAGGCTCGCGCCCCCCACACGGGGCCGGTTTCATCCCAGCCCCACTGCGCCTTCTGCGAGTTGCCAATCATCATCCGTCGCCTCGGCACCTAAAAGAAGGTGCTCAGTCGATCGAGCACCTCAAGCCCGGCCATCTAGAGCCGAGTGAAACCCCACACCAACACTGCCCAGCGGGCGACTGGACACTGGCCGACGTAAAGCCGCCGCCAGCTGCAAGCATCTCGCATGTCCAACCTGTGGACCATAGCTCGGAGGATGCTGTCCGGGACGGCTGCATCCACCCTGGGGCGACGCATACGCCCCGTCCTTGCTTTGGCAAGCCATCAAGGTAGGCCAACCTATCAAGGTAGACCGAGATCTTCGCCGCGGACTCGCGGGCCTGATCCGGCCTCGCTCGCGTGCCACCTGTCAGCCGCGAAGCGGGCTCGGGCCAGGGCTCGCAGGTGCCCCACAAAAACCCCACAGGTCCGGGTCCCATCGGTATTCCCCACAGGAATCCCACGGACAAAACGGCATTCTGCGGCACACAATGGCACGGCTGCTAAAGTGCCTTCGTCGGCGCATGAGAAACCTCTATGCAGGTGAAGCGGGCTTGTGGCACTTCCCGGGCTAGATACTTCCCGTGCGATAGGCTCCTCCTAAACGGTAGGTCACCGTGAATCTGCTCACCCTGCAATTCCTCGGCGACCTGCTATGCCGTGACCCGTCCGGCCGATCAGCGCGCGCCTCGTCGTGGCCCTAGGCCCTCCCCCGGAGCCAGGGCAACCCGCGGGTAGTCGCCGAGGCTTCCAGCTTGCCCGCGTGAGGTTAGTGCGTCCGGCCAGTCCCGGCCGTGATTGCCGCCCGACAGCCGTGCCCTGCAGGACGCTGGTCTCCCCTTTGCCTGGATTTCGGGTCCGGGCAAAGAAGGGACCGGCGAGGCCTGCTTAGCCGGACGGAGCCGCGCGCTTGCCGGCTGCTGCAGCAGCCAGTTCGGCATTGACCGTGCGGGCCAGTGTGCCTAGTTGGGCGCTGGAGCCCGTGGCACCGTTGCTGCGTAGGGTCCGCCGTGACACTGGCTTCCCGGCCGCGGCAAGTCTCCGGGCGATCAGGCGGCTCTCGTCGGGCTCGGGATACGTGTTGCGTGCGGTGCGGGCCGCATGTGCCGTGTCGGGGCCAGCAGCGTCCCCGCGGTTCCTGCGCGGTGACCTCGTACGCTCCTCAGGCGGAGTCGGTGACCGAGGACCGGCGGCCTGGTCCGTGAGGGACCATCTCACGGACCAGGGACTGGCCGGTCCGCCGGTCCCGTGGTCCGTCGCATCGTCGGTGGTTCCGGACCGGTCCGTGGCGGAGGCATCGCCGCGGAGCATGTGGGCCAGGGCGGTCCCCATACCCAGGACCAGGACCGGCAGGCAGGACACGACAGTGGTGATGGCCCACGGCGCTCGTGCGGCCCCAGCGTCGGCCAGCAGGTGAGAGGCGACCTGCCCGGCCATTCCGAGCAGGAACGAGCAGATCGCGGACCACTTGGCGAACCGGCGCGTCCGCGGGCTGACCGCATCCTCGCTGGACAACCAGGCGCGCAGCGCATAGGCCGCATACGCCTCGACACCAATCGGGAGAGTGATGGTCGTGTCGAGATGCAGGGAGGGCCAGATTCCTGGCAGCGGGGAGACGCGCCCGAAGCCGGTCTTTTCCGCGATGCCGACCCAGCCGGACCACACCTCCGCGGCGGCCGGCGCGGCCAGGACCAGCAGCGGCCAGGACCGGACGGTCCGAGCCGGGCGGGTGGTCGCCGGGGACCGGTCCGCGGCGGCTGGTCCGGTGGTCCGGGTGGGTGATGGACCGCGCAGCCCCCGGTCTGCGGTAGCAGCGGCGCGGTTGGCGCCCACGGTGAGAGCAGCCATGGAGATCACCAGCCTTCCGGTGTGGCGAGGGGGTGGGGTTCGCTGGTGAGGGCGGCCAGCGCGGCGGCGACCTCAGAGAGGCTGGCGCGGACATATGTCGACGTGGCCCCGCCTTCGCCGTTGCCGCCGTCGGTGTGGCCGGCGTAGGCGCGGGCGACGGCGTAGCCGAAGTTCCGCTCAACCCAGGTCAGGGTGGTGTGCCGGATCCAGTGCATGCTGATCTGCTGGGTCCGCGCCCAGGGCAGGTGCCGGCCGATGCGGGTCCACAGGTGGTCATAGCGGCGGCTGGTGATCGGTCGGCCGTCGGCGTAGCGCAGCAGTTGCCCGTCCGGCGGGGCGTGGCGTTCCTGGTTGTGCTGGACCAGGCGGCCCATCAGGGTGGGCGAGACCGGCTGCCAGCGGACCGTCTCGCCTTTTTCCCGCAGCAGGATCAGGCACTGGTCCGGGTCGAGGTCGGCCGGGCGCAAGGCGAGGGCGCCGCCGCGGCGGCAGGCGGTCTCGGTGTGCAGCCGCAGCAGCAGCGTGTCCAGCTCGGGATCATCACCCGTGGTTGCGGCGGCCTCGTTGATCTCTGCCAGGCGGGTATCTGGCACGGCCCGCCGGGTGGACGGCAGGCGGCGCGGTTTGGCTACCTTCCGCGCCGGGTTGCCGGCCTCCGTGATCAGCCCGTCATCGACGGCGCGGGCGTACAGGCAGCGCAGCGCGGCCACCAGGTGCTCCTCGGCGCTGCGCCCGCCGCGGGCGTTGCGGCGGGCCACGACATGGGTCTTGACGTAGGTCATCAGGTGCCGGATCTGCGACGGCGTCGGCTCATCCAGGCGGCGGCTGCCCCAGTGCTCGATGATCCGGTTCCAGTACGAGCCGTACGCCCGGCGGGTGCCGTCGCTCACGGCCGCTGACACGACCGGGACGTATTCGGCGAAGGTCGGTACCTGCTTGCGGGGCTGCGGGACGGCGGCCAGGTCCGCCGGGGACAGGCCCATCCGCTCCAGCAGCACCAGCGCCGCCTCCACGGCAGCCTGCTGGGAGGTGTCCGGGGTCACGGCGGTCATGGCC
>Ga0302324_100025457_pt1 | contig 11356 bp, 3 predicted proteins | sample Palsa_T0_1_FD_201949 | JGI IMG/M metagenome (GOLD analysis project Ga0302324, IMG submission 201949) | Peat permafrost microbial communities from Stordalen Mire near Abisko, Sweden - Palsa_T0_1 | ecosystem: Environmental > Terrestrial > Soil > Palsa > Peat permafrost | place: Sweden: Abisko... | reverse complement strand
TCCGGCTTCCCAGACGATCAATTACAATACGAGTGCCAGCCAGCTGACGTTAAGCGGTGTCACGGGTGGCAATGGGACCTACAGTTATCAATGGCAAAGTTCTCCTAACTCGTCTTTTAGCAGCCCGACCAATGTCGGGACGAATTCGACTGCTTTTACCCCCACAAGTCTGACGGCAACTACCTATTACCGGGTTGCGGTGACCAGCAACGGGGCGACTGCTTATACCGCCGGCGTGCTCGTGACGGTCTATCCGCCAATTGTGCCGGGTGTTATCGCTCCAGCCAGCCAGACGGTCAACTATAGTACGACAGCAGCCGGGTTGAACCTTTCCGGCGTATCCGGGGGAAATGGCAGCTATAGTTATCAGTGGTACTATTCCACCAATGGCGGCAGTACCTGGACGGCTCTCAGCGGGGTGACGGGGACAACCTATGCGCCGGGGGCGTTGACGGCGACGACTCAATATGAAGTGATCGTAACCAGTAACGGGGTGTCGGCTACGACGGCGGTCGCCACCGTGACGGTCTATCCTAAACTGGTGACGGGAACGGTAAGTCCTGCGAGCCAGACCATCAACTACAATACGGTGCCGGCGGCATTGAGTGAGTCCGGGGTCACCGGCGGGTCAGGGACTTATACTTATCAATGGCAGTCCTGTGCGACCAGCAACGGGACTTATACGACGATCAGCGGCGCCACCGGCAGCTCGTATACGCCGCCGGCCCTGACCGCTGCGACCTATTATGAAGTGGTGACGAGCAGCAATGGGGTGAGCGTGACTTCCTCGCCGGTGGTTGTCAGTATTTATGGCGCGATCATACCCGGCAGCATCACTCCCGCTACCCAAACCATAAATTATAATGCCACGGCGGCCGTTTTGTCCATGTCTGCTGCTACCGGCGGCAATGGCAGTTATGTTTATCAATGGCAAAGCTCTCCCAATTCGTCTTTCAGCAGCCCGGCCAATGTCGGGACGAATTCAACTTCTTTTACCCCCACAGGTTTGACGGCGACTACCTATTACCGGGTCGCGGTGACCAGTAATGGGGCGACAGCTTATACCGGCAGTGTAGTCGTGACAGTCTATCCGCCAATCGTGCCGGGTGTTATCGCTCCTGCTTCTCAGACGGTCAACTATTATGTTACACCTGCGGTGTTGAGTCTTTCCGGTGTATCCGGGGGCAATGGCAGCTACAGCTATCAATGGTATACAAATCTCAGCGGAAGCTACCAACCCATCAATACGGCTACCGGCAGTAACTATGCCCCGCCGCCGCTAACGGCTACGACTGGTTTTGAGGTGGTCGTGACCAGTAATGGTGTGTCGGCGACGACGGCGGCCGCCACGGTGACCGTCTATCCAAAGCTGGTTAGTGGTACCATCAGCCCTGCGACGCAATCGATCGCATACAATGCGGTTCCTGCAAGCCTTAGTGTGTCGGGCACCACCGGGGGCAGCGGCGCCTACACCTATCAGTGGCAGTCTTGTTCGACAAGTAATGGGACCTATTCGGCTGTTGGCGCGACGGGCAGCAGTTATACGCCGCCTGCACTGGCGGCAACCACCTACTATGAAGTGGTCACCAGCAGTAATGGGGTTAGTGTGACTTCTTCGCCGGTTACGGTGAATGTCAATCCCCCGCTGGCGGCCGGGTCGGTTAGCCCGGTCTCGATCACGATTGGGGCGGGCACCAGTCCGGGCCTCATCACCTGCACGGCGGCTTCGGGCGGCGCCTGTGGCGGGAGCTACACTTATCAATGGTACAGCTCGCCCGATAATGCTACCTGGACGGCGATCAGCGGGGCGACCGGCTTGTCCTATTCGCCCGGAAATGTTTCGGCAACGACGTATTACATGTGTAAGGTCAGCTGCAGTGGGCAGACGGCGAATTCGAGCAGCGGGCAGGTAGTGATGGGGACAGCGCCATCCAGTCTGAACTATATCCGGACGCGGATGCTCTCGAAACCGGGAGTGATGGACACGGTCACCGCGGATGGGTTGACGAGTCCGGTGGATGTGCAACAGGCGACGACGTATTTTGACGGGCTTGACCGGCCGATACAGACGGTGGGCAAGCAGGCCAGCCCGTTGCAGAATGATATGGTGACCATTCAGGTTTATGATCCGATCAGCCGGGAGGCTACCAATTACCTGCCATATACTTCCCCATCCAACAATGGGAATTATAAAACCGATCCGTTTGGCGAACAATCCAATTTCAGTACATCCTTGTACAGCGGAGAGCAGTACTTCTATGGCCAGACGGCTTTTGAGCCTTCGCCGTTGAACCGTGTTCAAACCGAATACCCGGCCGGATCAAGCTGGATAGGGAGCGAGCGCGGGCTCGGAAAAATATATTCCGTCAATGCGGTGAGCGACAGTGTGCAGAACTGGACGATCGCTTCCGCGCCGGGTAGCCTGCCTGTGGATCTTGGCGCTTATCCTACCGGGGCTTTGTATAAAACGACGGTCGTGGATGAGGCGGGGCACCAGATGGTAACCTATGTCGATCTGCAGGATCGGATGATCCTTAAAAAAGTGCAGGTGGCGTCAACACCGGGGTCAGCCCATGTAGGGTGGTTGAATACCTATTATGTTTATGATAGTGTGTCTAACCTGCGTTTTCTTATCCAGCCGCAGGCTGTAGCCATTCTGGACGGAAATTGGGTGGTAAGTCAGAGCCTTGCAAACGAGCTGTGCTTCCGTTACGAATTCGACTACCGGGGGCGGATCAGCATTAAAAAAGTGCCGGGAGCAGGAGAATATTGGATGGTATATGATGGCCGCGACCGGATAGTGATGTCCCAGGATTCCAATTTACGGGTGCAGGGTAAATGGATGACGAAGCAATACGACCTGATGAATCGTCTTGACAGCACGGGTGTGATGACGGATAGCCACAATCAGAGTTATTGGCAGAACCTGGCTAATAACAGTATTACTACTCCCTTTGTGCCGGGCTATCCCTATCAGCTACAGACTGTGAACCACTATGACAACTATAGCTGGGTACCTTCCGGATTAAGCGCCACAATAACGACCACGTATACAACCAGCGGCACCTATTTCATCACGGGATACAATACCTCACCGACTTATTCGGTCCCCATCACGTATTTCCCGGTAACGCGTGGACAGCTCACCGGGTCTACGGCCTATATTATTGCGTCGGCAACTGGCCAGGTCCTGTGGTCTGTTAATTTCTATGACGACCGGAGCCGGTTGATCCAGACCGAGAATGTCAATATCACGAATGGAACCGATATAGCAACCATCCAATACAATTTTAGCGGGAAGCCGCTGCGGGAATTGCTTGTCCATAAGCATAACGGATTGCCCGCAGCGCAAACTCATATGATCGAAACCAAGATCAACTATGACCCTATGTTCCGGGTAAAGAGCGTTTACAAGAATATCGACGGTGCAGCAAGCGATCAGCTGCTCGATAGTACCCACTATGACGAGCTTGGACGCTTGCAGACAAAATATCTGGGTAATAGTGTCGACAATCTGGCGTATACCTATAATGTTCGAAACTGGTTAACGGGAATCAACCCGAATTATGTAAACGGGTCGGCGACGAATTATTTCGGAATGGAATTAGGGTACGACAAGATGAGTTCCGTAGCACCTGGAAATACCTACCAGACTCCCCAATTCAATGGCAATGTCGAGGGAACAGTTTGGAAGACGGCCGGGAGTGGGGTCAACAGGAAATATGATTTCAGCTATGATCCTTTCAACAGACTGATCGCAGCCAACTTCAACCAATACAACGGCAGCGGTTTCGATAAGAGCGCGAAAATAGACTTCAGCGTCAGCGGACTGAACTATGACGCCAATGGCAATATCCAGACGGTGACCCGACAAGGATTTGTGGTGGGCGGCTCTCAACCCATCGACGGCCTGACCTACACCTATATGAACGGAGGCGCCAGCAACCGGCTTGCCGGTGTAACTGATGCGAACAATAATGCCACCAGTCAGTTGGGCGACTTTCATTACAATCCTACTACCAAACAGGCAACGGATTATGCCTATGATGGCGATGGTAATTTGCATTCGGACAACAACAAGAATATCGATTCCATTGGATACAACTATCTGAGCTTACCTCAATATGTTCATATGAAGGGCAAGGGCACGATCGTTTATACTTATGACGCGAATGGGACCAAATGGCGGAAGACGATCACCGATAGCCTGGCGGGGTTGTCGACAACAGTGACCTATATTGGAAACTTTGTCTACCAGCAGACCGACAATATCAGCAATCCGGACGGAGGTTATGACACCCTCCAATTCATGCAGCATGAAGAAGGCCGGGCAAGATGGGCGCTTCACACCTATACCAATGGCCAGACGGCCTATGGCTGGGAATATGATTTCTTTGAAAAGGATCATTTGGGCAATACGCGAATGGTGCTTACCCAGGAAAAGGATACGACCAACTATATCGCCACGATGGAGGCCGTTAACCGGGCAACGGAATCCAAACTTTTCGGAAATATCGCCGGCACCAGTGTTGCGTGGACGTCGATGCCCAATTACCAGAACATCCCCAACAATATCCGCTTTGCCTATACCAGCCCCAATGACAGTGTGTCGAAAGTCGACTACAACGGGACGACAGGCCAGACGACGGGTCCAAGCCTGCTGCTGAAGGTTATGGCCGGGGATACAGTGATGCCGGGCGTGCAGTGTTATTATGCCAGCAACACCATATCTACCACGAACCCGTCCCTGAATTCGGTGCTGAATTCTCTGGCTTCCGGGATACTGGGAACCCCGACCGGGGCGGCTGAAGGAACGTTGTCAGGCTATACTTCCACCGCAGGGCCGGTCTATGCAGCAATCAACAGCTTCCTTGGCACAAAGGATTTGCCGGCGCCTGCCGGCTATCCAAAGGCCTATCTTAACTGGATACTACTGGATGATCAATTCAACTATGTCAGCAGTTCCAGTGGCTCAGTGGCCACCGCCAGCAGTACCTATGGCCCTAATCAAATGAATACGGTGGCGGCGGGGGGGCCGGTCGTTATGTCGAGAAATGGCTATCTTTATGTTTGGGTCAGCAATGAGACGCAGGGTTGGGATGTGTTCTTTGATAATTTCTCGGTGCAATATAAGCGGGGCCCCGTGCTGGAGGAGAACCACTACTATCCGTTTGGGTTGACGATGGCAGGTATATCCGACAAGGCTTTGAAGACGCCATATGCCGAAAATAAGTATCGGTTTAATGGTGGGAATGAGCTTCAGAACAAAGAGTTCTCGGATGGCAGCGGATTGGAGTGGTATGATGCCACGCACCGGATGTACGATCCGCAACTGGGAAGATTCGGACAGATTGATCCCGTGGGAGAAGTAGCCGCTTCTTCGTCTCTCTATTCCTTTGCGCTCAATAACCCGATTTTGCTCAACGACCCCTTAGGTGATACGACGACCTATCCAAATGTTATTGTTACCGCGCTGGATCCGAACAGCATCACTGCCCAGTTAAATGTGATGAACTTTGGGAGCGTCGATGCATGGGTTGGGATGATGATGACTCAATATCATCATTCAGCGACGGAAATCGATAACTGGGCGTTCAGAAATAAATGGCTCACCCACCAGGCCAAGGAGTGGATATTGAACGGGACTTCCGATGCATCCGTGCAGTATAGAAAATCCATGGATGAATCCTGGAAAGCTCAGGGTGAGGTTTATAAGTTCCTCCTTCTTTCGGCCTGTGGGGCGGGTGCTGAAGAAGTGCTTGGAGCGCTGTTGGAGGTGGATGACGGGGTGCTCCTGGAAGACGCGACCGCCGGCGACGACGCGGCTGCTACTACGGAGGAAGAAACGCTGGAATCAACCAACACCAAAGAGCCGACTTCCGGGGAGACGGCTGCAACAAAGAATGGCAAGGCGATGCACAAGCAGTACCGGGCTGATGAAGTGGATGGAGTGAGCCGGTTCAAGGAGTATAGGTTGCCAAGCGGAAAGCGCGTCGATTTTATCGATATTGAAAATAAAATCGTTTATGAATTAAAGCCGAATAATGCAAGGGCTATTTCCCTGGGGGAGAAGCAATTGGCGGGCTATGTAAAGGAATTAGGGGAGATGCCCCAATTTAAAGGGGTTGAATGGAAAACAGTGTTAGATACGTATTAAAATGAATAGTAAAGATTTCAAAGACGCATTTAGCGAAAAGGCTGTACATCACGGCTTTGAAAAAGCTCATGGGGGTTGGTTCAAAGACAGTAAGGAATGTATAGTTGTTTTGGATTTGCAAAAGTCTAATTATGGGAATTATTATGAGTTGAATATAAAAATATATATTCAAGGAATGTTTGGCGCTACTCATACAAAATCCAAAGATCTTGTGAAGAAAAATTCAGGCGATGTTTTCAGGCGGCAGCCGAATAAATATCAGGACATATTTAATTTGGAAAATCACATCGATGATTCAGGCAGAGCGGCTCTATTGAATGACTTTTTTCTGGAATTTGTTCTTCCGTTTACTAATACGTCTTTATCCAGGGATGGGCTGCTCCAACTTGCAGAAAAAAAGGAAATAGTTTTGATGCCGGCAATAAGCGAAGGGTTGAGAGTACATTAGACAAATCGCAATGTTGCCCTCACTGTTTTTAGTATCTTTGGAAGTGCAGCAGCCACAGCGCTATATCGCCCACTTCGACCTCGACAGCTTCTTTGTTTCTGTCGAATGCCTCAACGATCCGTCGCTGAAGGGCAAGCCCGTGCTGGTGGGGGGCCGCGAACGCGGCGTGGTGGCAGCCTGCAGCTATGAGGCGCGGAAGTTTGGGATCCATTCGGCCATGCCGATGAAAACGGCGATGCGGCTATGCCCGCAGGCGGTGGTGGTGGGGGGCACCCGCGGCGAATACAGCCGCTACTCCCGATGGGTCACCGAGATCATCGCGGCAAAGGCCCCGCTGTTCGAAAAGGCGTCGATCGATGAATTCTACCTGGATCTGACGGGCATGGACCGCTTCTTCGACCCCTATCAATGGACCATCGACCTCCGCGAAGAGATCATCGCCGCGACCAGCCTTCCTATTTCTTTTGCCCTTGCCTCGAATAAAATGATCTCCAAGATCGCCACCCAGGAGGCTAAGCCCAATGGCTATATCCATGTCCCGGGGGGAATGGAGCAGGAATTTCTTGCGCCGCTGAAAGTGAACAAGATCCCGGGAGTCGGGGAGCATACCTTCCAGGCCATGCAGGAATTGGGGATTGTGACGATCCGGGATCTGAGCGAGCAGCCGATCGAGTTGCTGGAGAGACGCTTTGGCAAGTATGGCGCCGAGCTTTGGAGTAAGGCCCGGGGCATCCATCACGCGGAAGTGGTGCCTTATCATGAGGCTAAGTCCATCTCCACGGAAAATACCTTTGAGGAGAATAAGACGGATTTGAATTTTTTGATGGCCGAACTCGTGCGGATGACGGAGCGGGTGGCGTATGAGCTTCGGCAGGACAACAAGACGGCAGGTTGTGTGGCGGTGAAGATCCGCTATCCCGATTTTGAGACGACTTCCAGGCAGATGACGATCCCCTATACCTTTTATGATGACGAGCTGATCGCCAAGGCGAAGGAGTTGTTTCATCAGTTGTGGCGCAAGGGGCAGCCGATCCGCCTGCTCGGTGTCAGGCTGAGCGAGTTGACTGCAGAGGCGATCCAGACGAACCTCTTCGAGGATACGGGCAAGAAGACGCAGCTGTATAAGGCCATCGATGAGGTCAAGGGTAGGTTTGGGAAAGACGCCGTGGTCAAGGCGGGTGGTCAAAGGGCGGAGAACGACAGGTCGGAAGGGAAAACGACATCGAAGTTTATCCGGCGGTCGGGGAAGGAGGGCGAGACGAAGTAGGCAGATAACTACGAGCGGACGGTGGGTGTCCGGAAACGGACGATCCTGGTGGACGATTTAGGTATAAAGCCTTGATTTATAGGCGGGTGTGGCTCTGGCATTTTTTTCATAGCGTATGGGTATGTTAAAAAACTACTTCAAAACCGCCTTGCGCAATCTTGCCAAGAGCAAGTTGCATTCCCTGATCAATATTACCGGGCTGTCTATTGGCATGGCGGTGGCGCTGCTGATCGGGTTGTGGATCTATGATGAAGTTTCCTTTGATCACCATTTTACAAATTATAAACGGATTGCCCAGGTCATCCAGAATGTGAGCAACAACGGGACCGTCGAAACCTGGACGAGTGTTCCATTTCCGCTGGCCGAGGAGCTGCGCAAGAATTATGGCAGCGGGTTTTCGCATGTCGTGATGTGCAGGGTCGATGATCATATCGTGACGGTGGGCGACAATAAATTAAAAGAGCATGGAGGTTTTTTTGAACCCGGCGCTCCGGAGATGTTTAGCCTCAAGATGCTGCGCGGCAGCTGGGCCGGTCTTGACGATCCTTCTTCCATTTTTCTCTCGGAATCCATGGCCAGAGCCTATTTTGGCAACGAAGACCCCATCAATAAAATAGTAAAGATCGATAACATGCCGGTAGTCAAGGTGACGGGCGTGTACCAGGATTTTCCGCGTAATTCGAGCTTTTCCGACCTGCAGTTTATGTCGCCCTGGGCTCTTTTCTACAATGACGCGCCCTGGCTAAAGACGATCGATGATCCCTGGAGACCCAATTTTATAACGCTTTATGTGCAACTGGCGGATCATGCGGACCTGGCGAAAGTCTCCCGCCTGATAAAAGACGCCAAGCTGAAAAAAGTCAATGCGCATCTGGCGGCGAAGAAACCCGAGCTGTTTCTGCAACCGATGAGTAATTGGCATTTATATTCCCAGTTCAAAGATGGGGTGAATGTCGGCGGGGCCATCCAATATGTATGGATGTTTGGGACGATCGGGCTCTTCGTGCTGTTGCTCGCCTGCATCAACTTTATGAACCTGAGCACGGCGCAAAGTGAAAAGCGGGCGAGGGAAGTGGGCATCCGGAAGACGCTTGGGTCGCTGCGACGCCAGTTGGTGATCCAGTTTTTTAGCGAGTCGCTGTTGACGGTGATTTTTGCTTTTGCTTTATCGCTTGCTTTTGTGAGCCTGGCGCTGCCATTTTTTAACGAGGTAGCCGACAAACAAATGTCGGTCTTATGGAATAATCCTTTTTTCTGGCTGCTGAGTATTCTTTTTATTTTCCTTACGGCGCTGATCGCGGGGAGCTATCCCGCTTTTTATCTCTCTTCCTTTGAGCCGGTGGAGGTTCTGAAAGGAACCGCAAGGTTCCGAACGAGGTCGCGCGTGTCGAAGCAGCGCGGCCGAAGTTCGTTCAAGGCGGGGCGTCTGGCCGCGGTGCCGCGCAAGGTGTTGGTGGTGCTGCAATTCACGGTTTCGGTCACGCTGATCATCGGGACCGTTATCGTCTATCGTCAGATCCAGTTTGCCAAGGACCGCCCTGTCGGTTATACCCGGGATGGACTTATTACGATCCCGACGATGAACGCCGCTGTTCACAACCATTTTCAGGCGGTAAAAGACGAGCTGCTGCGCACCGGCGCTGTCAGCAGTGTCACGGAGGCGGGGAGTCCGACGACGGAGGTCTATAACAGTACCAGCGGGCTTTCCTGGGAAGGAAAGGATCCAAATTTGTCGACCGATTTTTCGGTCTCGGATATTACTTATGACTATGGGGCGACCGTTAACTGGGAGATAAAGGAAGGGCGGGGCTTTTCGAAGGCCTATGCGACGGATTCGTCCGCGCTGCTGTTGAATGAGGCGGCCGTGAAATTTATCGGGTTGAAAAAGACGGTGGGCGCCGTTATGAGCTGGTGGGGGCATCCGGTGACGATAATCGGGGTGGTGAAAGACATGGTGGTCCAGTCGCCGTATGACGAGCCGGTCCCTACGATATATTCTTTGATGGGCCCGAACGATGCCGGAAACGACGTGATCGTAAGTGTTCGTCCCTCGGTCAGCACAAAAGAGGCGTTGAATAAGATCGCGCCCATCTTCCGGCAATTCAACCCCGACCAGCCTTTTGAATATCGTTTCGTGGATGAGGAATATGCCCGGAAATTTAGCAATGAGGAGAGGGTGGGACGATTAGCGGGATTCTTCGCTATGCTGGCGGTCGGCATTTCCTGTCTCGGCTTGTTTGGGCTGATGTCGTTTGTCGCCGAGCAGCGTAAAAAGGAGATCGGGATCCGGAAGGTGTTGGGGGCGTCGGTATTTAATGTTTGGAATTTGCTTTCCAGGGACTTTGTGATACTGGTGTTTATTTCTTTTCTTATTTCGATACCGCTGTCTTACTATTTTATGCATGGCTGGTTGCAGAACTATCACTATCGCGCGGCGCTAAGCTGGTGGATCTTTCTCGCGGCGGGTGCGGGGGCGCTGGCGATCACGATGGCGGTGGTAAGCTTCCAGGCGATCAAGGCTGCGTTGACCAATCCGATCAGGAGTCTCCGGACGGATGGGTGAGGGTCCGTGTTGCCCGACGGGGTTACCGCTTACCATAGACAGCCATGATATCGGGCAATTTGTCCAGGGTGACAACCAGGTCATTGGCATAGATATATTTAAGATAGGCCGGATCCACCTTCTGCAAAAAGCTGGTATGCCATTCCATAAACCAGGACCATTTGGCGCCCTGGGCCAGGCACTGGACAGGGTCGGGCGGGATACCGCATTCATGAAATGGGATGGGCATGGCATCGCCAACGATGGATCTCACTTTCCTGTACATATCGACATGGGGGCCATTCTGCTGATAATCGTCGGCGCCTGCTATATCGACATAATCGCGTCCGGGATACCAGGCACTATCCGGGCTGGCCGTGTAACAAAGAACCCATATAAGGTTGTCCAACTTTTTCTTATGAACATAATAATCATACATGGTGACCCATAGCCGCCGGAACTGGGCGGCCCCCTTCTTGCCCCACCAGAACCAATTCCCATTGAGCTCATGAAAGGGCCGCCACAATACAGGCACTTTGGCCTCTTTCAGCTTTTCGAGCAAAGCCGCCTTTTCGTCTAATTCCTCCCAAAAGGCATTGTATTCCGGGGTCCCCTTTTCAAAACATTTATCGATATCGATCTCTTTTTTTGCGTTCTCATATCCGGCCCCGATGCCCGGAGCACCCCAGTGCCACATGATCGTCGGTATACCTCCTCTTTTCCACCAGTCTTCCGCGGCCCTTACCTGAGCCTCATTTTTATCGCTGTCGATAAAATCCATACCCTTTATAGCGGGCAGCTTGCCGGTGACCTGTTGAATATACCCGATCTCATCGAAGCCCCATTCGGATGCCATCTGACCCGCCAGGATCTTTTTCCCCGCTACATCCTGGAGATAACTATACAAGGCTTTAGCTTCCCTTGACGCGTTCTTGTCGGATA
>Ga0302324_100025454_pt1 | contig 11357 bp, 8 predicted proteins | sample Palsa_T0_1_FD_201949 | JGI IMG/M metagenome (GOLD analysis project Ga0302324, IMG submission 201949) | Peat permafrost microbial communities from Stordalen Mire near Abisko, Sweden - Palsa_T0_1 | ecosystem: Environmental > Terrestrial > Soil > Palsa > Peat permafrost | place: Sweden: Abisko... | reverse complement strand
CCGCAAGGGAATCCTTGGGACATTAATCTTTACGACTCAAATTACATCTACCAGTGGGTCACGGAACTGGATGACTGGAAAGGTGTCAACCACTGGAACGATCCAACCAGTTGCAAGAAATTCAATAATGGCAGTCAGAACAGCACGGCCGACTTCTCCATGCGCTGGGCTGCCCGGTGCGCGGCTCCCGGAGGGGCCAACAACTCGTTCTGGAATCCGCCCCCGCCCACCCAGTCGAACAACACGAACTACTACACCTACGTAGACCAGATCTTGCAACCATCGCCCCAGAATCTCGACTATTCCCGGTTGGAATTGCTACCCACAGGCACCATGACCATTGCGGATCACCGCGCAACTCCAGCAAAGTCGTTTTCTATTACGGCTATGCCTTTGCAATACACGTACAGTTGCAGCGTTTCGGAGAAGATCAATTCGTGTCAGTTTCGTGAGGTCTTTGATTACGGTTTGGATACCGACGTTAATCCGGTGGACAAAATCAAGCACAGCTACGGATGGGTGCATTGGAGCTACTACGTTAACTCGACGGGAGGAGACCCGAATGCTGCCGCCAAATGGGTACTGTCGAATCAATCCACCGCCAACCAGTTGATGCCGGGACAGGTCAGCCTCAACTTCCAGTGTTTCTGAAGCACCCCGGCAGCGCTCCTTGAGGCTTCCCGGCTAGTCTGGATTCATTTCGATCTGCCGGGGGGGTAAGGCCGGCAGATCGGGATGCTGCTGGTCTCGCCATATCACCTCAAAACATTCGCCCTCGCTTTGAGGGCGCCAGTTGGTTCCGTCTTCATACTTGACCGAAGACGGAAAAAAGACCCAGCCCAGGACGGTCAGAGCGCTGGCGGCGCGAATGCCCGGCTTTTCGAGAGTTTGCTCCTGGCCGGGCAAAATGGGCTTGGCCGATGACCACTCGGCGTTGAACGGCCGCCGCAAATCCTGGGGTGCCAGGAACATCTCCGGCATGAGCCGCAAACCTGTAATGGTTTTGCTGCCGGTGTTTTTCACCGTCAGTGTGAACCTCTCCGGATCCTTCCAAAAGTCTCCGCCCACAAACGCAACCGGGCAAGCACGCGTGGGCGGCGCTGCGATGGTGTACACCGCCATCATTCCCGCCTCCATGTGGTCTTCCACGTGGCAGTGAAACATCCATGTGCCGGGATTATCTGCGATCATGTCGACCGTCTTCATACTTCCGGGAAGAAGTTCTACGACATCGGTGTTCCTGTCTCCTTCGGTCACGGTCTCGCCGTGCCAGTGCGGAGTGTGCAGGTCGATCTCGTTTCCCATTCCCAGCAAATACCAGCGCACTTTCTCTCCCTGCTTCATGGTCAAGCCGGGAAGGTTGCCGAAGATGAATCCATTGATGGCGTAAAATAACCCCGCGGGTTTGCCTCCCATCTCGTTGAAGATCATGAATGAGGCAACAAATTCGCGGTCGACATCTTTGGGAGATCCATCGGGGTTGGCTTTGCCTTTGGCGGTGATGATAATCGGACCGAGCAGGCCGGCATTGATCTCAACCCCCGCGTCCACATGAGCGTGATACCACCACACGATCGAGCTTGCCTGTCCCGGTCCCGGACCGCTGGCCGCATTGGCAAACCAGTGGTATGTATAGCGGGCGCCGGGAGCGACAAACCCTCCTTTGGCCACCGGCAGATACAAGGAACCTTCGTTGATTTTGTCGTAACGCAGGCCGTGAGGATGCATATCGTGACCGCGGTGGCTGCGATTCAGAAAGTCCACGACCACTTCGTCTCCAACTTCAGCGCGAATCACAGGACCGAGAATCCCCAGCCATTCGGGCTGCGGCTTCGGAGTGGTAAAAGTGCCGTCGGTGTACTCGACGAAGCGCGTCTTCGGCCATTGCAACTGAAGCCAGGGTTGCCGGATCGGCGTGGCGGTGAGCAGGTCACGTCCGCTGGGGGCGTAGTTCCAGGTGACGTCTTCGGCGGCGATGTAGTAGTGCCGCGTCGCTGCCGGGCAGAATGAGACCGACAAAAACACAAACCACAGCACAAACGCCCGCTGAATTGTCACAGCCCATTATCCCATTTGCCGGGCGCAGGCTGTTAGTGCGTCTCCAGAGACGCCGCCAGCGCGGGCGCACTCGTCGTGAACGTGGCATCGACCGAAGTATTGGAAGTGACCGTGATTGAGCAAGTGCCAGTGCCGCTGCAGCCTGCACCGCTCCACCCCGCAAAGGTGTAGCCGCTGTTCGGATTCGCGGTGAGGGTGACGTCAGTGCCATAGGCAAACGAGCCAAAACACCCTTCGCCGCCAGGTTTGCACTCGGTGATGTTCCCCGGATTGCCCGCGACTGTTCCGGACCCAGTAGCCCCCGAGATGGTGACCACTAACGCAGGGGGATCGTTCCAACTTGCCGGCGGGACGAGAGTACATTGACCGCTCTGTAGTTGCGTGGGTGGTGTTGGAGGAGTTGCCCAGGGCTTGTTCACAAAATCGAAAAACTCAGTCATATCCATTTGAGAGCCGTCGCGCGCAGTGAGCGCGGACAAACCGAAGCGGGTCTCAACCATTTTGAGCACTGCCGTAGTGTCGCGCACGTTGTGCGAGACGAAGTTCTTCACGGCATAAGGCGAAATCACGATCAGCGGCACCCGATACCCGGTCCATGCGAAATCGCACGTTCCTACCCCAAGGGACTCTCCGGCTTTGTCGCAGATGTCGCCGGGCACCAAATCGAAGGGAGATAGAAAATCTCCGGGGGGCGTGGCCGGTTGCGGCGGCACGTGGTCATAAAAACCACCGCCTTCGTCGAAGGTAAAAATCATGGCCGAATCCGTCCAACTGGGGCTGGCCATAAGGGCGTTGATCAGACCGGCTGCGTAGTTCGCTCCCGCCTGGACATCGGCCGGGTTGGAGGTATCGATATTGTTGGGATGTTCGTCGAGTGAAGCGGCGGAGGCAGGTTCAATGAGGGCGAATTGGGGTAATGTTCCATTCGCCGCGTCGACGGCAAATTGCGTCACCGGGACGATATTTTGCAACAAGTCCGGGTTCTGGCCGGCGCTGTTGATGATCGTCTGTTCGTACGTAAACATGTTGATGTAGGAGCTTTGAATAAGACATTCGGCATTCGCGTCCGAAATGTCGTTGTTACATGCAGCACCGGTTGTCGGATCGACCGTGGCTTCAGAGTTGACATAAATCTTCCAGGTGATGCCGGCATTCTGCAGGGCCTCGAAGATCGTTTCGTTGGCGAGGGGGCCATACGGAACTGCCAGCGGATACGCGTGCCCGGCGGAAGTGGCGGCCAGCAAGTACATGCGATTAAGTTGGGTTCGATCCATCACGGGAGAAAACCAGGTGTCCGAGGTCCCAAAATTGGAGGCCATGAAGTAGTAGTAGTTCAGGTCTGTCCAGTCAAAATAACCCATGGCTCGTACGCCGTTTACATCCATCAGCGGAGGGACCGCTCCTTCGGCGTCATAGGCGGCGGTGAAAACGAATCCGTTTAGCGGGGGAGGATTCTCGGCGGGTTGATCACCTTGGTTGGTGTAGTCCCAATCGTTATGGGCTTCGTTCCAGAAGGGGCTCTCCTCTTCCTGACACTCGGATGCGAAATGGAAGGAGGTAACGGGATAGCTGGGGTTCGGGGAGCATGTCCCATCGGTAACCGTCGGATCGCAGCCGGGGTTTGTAGGTGGCGCTGGGGTTACACCGTTTGCCGGCGGATTAAACTGTGGCAATCCGTTGAAAGTCTGACCGTTGGCGCCATATCCATTCGCCGACCAATATCCCAGCATGGCGCCGAAGTAATGATCTAAAGACCGGTTCTCCTGGGCGAAGAGGATGATGTGATTCAGGGCAGCGTAAGGGTTACCGGGGCTGAAGGTCGCAGTTACGGACTCCGCCGCCGTCATGGTGAGGCTGCACGTTGCCGTTCCCGTGCACGCGCCCGACCAACCGGCAAAAATGCTATTGGCTCCCGGAGCCTCGCTCAGCGTGATCTGAGTATTCTGCGTAAAACTCGCAGAGCATGTAGTCGGACAGTTAATTCCCGCCGGAATGCTGGTGACGGTTCCCGTGCCCGTGCCTGCCGCAGTCACGGTGAGGGCATAAGTGGGAATTGTGGAGTTGAAGGTCGCAGTCACGGACTCTGCCCCCGTCACGGTAAGGCTGCAGGCTGTCGCTCCCGTACACGCGCCCGACCAACCGGCAAAAATGCTATTGGCTCCTGGAGTCTCGCTCAGCGTGACCTGGGTAGTCTGCGGAAAACTCGCGGAACACACAGCTGGACAGTTGATTCCCGCAGGGCTGCTGGGAACGGTTCCCGTGCCCGTCCCCGCAATAGCCACCGTCAATTTGTCGCCAGGATTGAACGTTGCAGTAACGCTCGCGGCGGCAGCGATGGTCAAGCTGCAGGTGCTGGTGCCTGAACAACTGCCGCCCCAGCCGCTGAAAAAATAGTTGCTGCCCGGAGTTGCAGTCAGCGTGATTTGCGTATTCTGCGCAAAGTTGGCCGTGCAGGTGGTGGGACAGTTAATTCCCGCCGGGCTGCTGGTCACGGTTCCAGCACCCGCGGGCGGGGCCGTAACGGTTAACTGGTACGATAGCGGCGCGGGCTGAGCGTTTGTCCCCACAATTCCCCGGCAACCAGCCAGCACAAGAATCGATAGGGCCGACAACAACGTCAACCACAACGTATACCGAGACTTCATTGGCGAGCTACTCCTACAAGAGACCCAGTTTCGATGAAAGTGAGTACCGGATGGTTGGTTGGTGCCATGGAGGAGTTGATCAGGGGTAGGGGCGTGACACTGGTGGACACCCTCTAAACTAGGGCGTCGCAAACGCAAATGAAGTAGGGCCTCCCCGGGGTCTGCCATTTTTCGAAGCGCCGGTGGTGGCGGGGTGGCCCTGGACGGCCTGCATGATGATCCATTGAAAATCGGTTCGTCTGAAGGGAGCGGAGATTGCGTCGAATGCACCCATCTCGATAGCCTGTCGGTAGCCATCCTCCGAGTGCGACTCTGCCAAGACGATGACGCGGATCTGGTCTAGCTTCTGCTTTAACAGCGACATTACGTCCTGATATGTCCCATCGGGAAGCTTCGCCTCGCATAGCACCAGCGCATGGTTTCCCCGTCGCAGGCCCCGGCGAGCTTCCTGCAACGTTAAGCACCAACAGACTTCCAGCGACCACTCCAGAATCGCGCTTTCTATCACCCGGCGATTCTCAATGGAGCAGATTGCTAACATCCGCCATGGCATGGTTATCTACCATCACTCACTCTGGGGACCGTAACTGCGCCCGACACGCCTGGCAACAGTCCATTCAAAGGCTTTCTCCGCGGGCTTTTGGGACCACGGGCATCGCTTTTCACTCATGGATGCTGATATCAGTGCGCTCCTTAGTTGTATTCAATGCATGCAAGGGTTGCTTGTCATCTGTTCCACGCAAGCGTTTTCGAACCCGCCCCCGGAGCTCGCCACTACCGAAGTCAACTTGTTAGCCAATCAATGGCGATGCGCCCATCAGCTTACGAGCCCACGGCTACATGAAACGACGTATGCCGATGTCCTGGCCTGGAATGTTCTCTGGAATTCGAGGGGTGAGTCCGCCCTATTGTCCAATGGCAGCCGGGTAACCAAGACCGTGCCCTTTTTGGTCGAGCGAATCTTAAAGCTTCCGCCTAGTTGCCGGACGCGTTCTCGCATTCCCCGAAGACCGAGCCCGGACGCACGACCAGCTTCGATCTCGCAGATCTTCTGTTTTGGGATACCTCTTCCAGCGTCCGCAATGGCCACCGAAACTACGTCAGACGACCGCACAATGCGAATGGCCACAATCTGGCTTTCGGAATGCCTGTGGACGTTCGTCAGGCCTTCTTGCACGATGCGAAAGAGAGCGGTCTCCAGGTCGCGCGGCAATCGCCCAAAATCCTCTGCGATCTCGAACCGAACCTTCATACGGCTGCGTTCGGCGAAGCCTTCGAGATATTCCCGCATGCCGGGCGCTAATCCGACCTCATCCAGAAGCGGAGGATGCAGCAGATGAGAAATCGTGCGAATTTCCCTGGAGACTTGGGCCAGCAGCGCCGTGTTCTCAGAGATCGCTTTTGCGGCCACGGGACTCAGCTGCTTCTCCGCCAACGCTCGACAGTGGTTCATCGACATTGCCACCAAAAGTTGGCCCACACTGTCGTGCAATTCACGAGCAACGCGCCTTTGCTCCTCATCTCGCAATTGAAGCAACCTGCCGGTGAGATCGCCCAGGCTTTCCTCAGCACGTTTGCGTTCCGCAATTTGCGCTTGTAGTTCGGCAGTCTGTCTGGCAACTTCTGTGACCGCATCGTGTCGTGCCGAGAGCTCTGCATCCAGGAGCTGAATCACACGAAATGCGAAGCTGGTAAAGTCAGCCAGCTCCGTCATCACGCGAACGTCTTCGGAATCGAAAGCGATGCCTTCCTCGTGAGAAAAAATCCAAATGGTGCCGGCCGGACCTGCGCCGCTCAGAGGAATCACCAAAGCCTCGACTACCGGAACCGGAATTTCGTTGAGATAACGAAAATGCCTGGCGGGATAGGAAAACAGCTGCAGAGAGTTGCGGTCGAGAGACACTCCGCAAGGACTGAAGTTTCGCGGAGTGATACCCCCTACCTGTTCTTTGAGCACCCCCGCTACGTTTGTCCACCGAAGGACTGCTTCACCATGGGGAGGCGTTTCGACCATGCTGATACCGGCCGTGCCCGCCCGGCAAAGCTCCAACGCAAGCCGAAGAAGTGTGTCGGGCAGCTGCCTCGGAGAATCAGCCATCACCCGCGCAAGGATGCGCAGAGGTCCGCCCTCAGTTTCCAAATTTGGCCTCCGGTGGGGCCGGGCGCGCAGTTCACTGCTGATGAGAACGTCCTCCAAACAGCCATGCCTTTCGTTGTCTCGCATGTGATTAGCCAGTACAGGAAAGTTACCTTGCACATCAGGAAAAAGCTGGGCAATATTGAACACTTTACTGTCTCACCGCTCTTCGTTTCCTGAGACGCCGGCCTAATAGGAATAAACGGTACTGTTTCCTATTGACCAGTATGACAAAGGGTCCTGATGTTAGGTTTGTCTCATGCATCAGACTAGTGATAATCACGTATCAACCGAGCCCGTTCCAATTGTCAGTGGAGAGAACTCGCGTTTCCGCAGTGAGCAAGTCGCGACAGATGCCTGGGTGACCCCCGTCGTACAACGACATCTTCCCGGCCTTACTCCTGAGAACAGGACTACGAAGTCATTTCGAATCTTGGTGGCGGACGACCACGATGTCGTGCGCTGCGGCATTCGCACGCTGCTGGAAGGCCATCCGGGATGGACGGTCTGTGGCGAAGCTCGCGACGGTCGAGAAGCGGTGGCCAAAGTCGAAGAATTGAGGCCAGACTTGGTAGTGCTGGACGTAGCCATGCCGATGCTGAATGGGATGGATGCCGCCCGGCAGATTCTCAAGGCCAGACCGGGAACGCCGATCCTTATCCTCACTGTGTATGAGTCGGATGAATTGATCCGGCAGGTACTCGAAGCAGGAGCTCGCGGATTTATTCTGAAGTCCGATGCAGGTCAAAACCTGTTGTTAGCGGTTGAGGCATTGCAGAGGCGGGCCACCTTCTTCACCGCCCGTGCAGCGAAGATGATGCTGGACGGGTATTTGCATCGCAATGTCGATCCAGGGAGTTCTATGAAGGATCGATTGACTGCCCGGGAACGCGAGGTGGTGCAGCTGTTGGCGGAAGGGAATAGTAGCAAGGAAGCGGCCGTTCTGCTGAATCTGAGCGTTAAAACCGTCGAGACTCACCGCACCAATGTGATGCACAAGCTTGATATCCACTCGATTGCCGGCTTGGTTCGCTATGCCATACGCAACTGTATTGTGCAGACCGCTTAGGCAGGTTTTGCCACCTTTGCCGGGGTCTTGTCAATTCAGTTTGAAACTCACCTGCACGCTGATCCGCACCGGCACCGGTGTGCCATCTTTGGTTGCGGGCGCGAATGTCCATTGACTCACCGCGATGATCGCCTTTTCGTCCAACCCCAGCCCTAGTTTGCGGAGCACGCGAATATCCTGTGGTTTTCCGTCCGCGTCTACAATCAGCCCAAGTACGCACACGCCTTGCAACTTGGCCTGGCGCGCTTGTTCGGTGTAGTCCGGATCGGGCGTGGTCAGCGGACGCGGTGCCAGCACCGATCCTCCGACTCTATATGCCCCTCCGCCGATGCCACCTCCGGAACCTTCGCCTACGCCGGGGCCGCTCCCCTTACCAACCCCGCCGCCTGCGCCCGACCCAATACCGCCGCCCGATCCGATCCCGTTGGAAGCGATGGTCGGTAGAACTGGAGCCACGGGATTTCCCAGGTTTGGCACACTGGCAATCATCTGGATCTGTGGGGGCGCAATCACCGTCGGTTCAACCGTCAACTTCGGATGTTCATTGCGCACCACGATCTGCGGCGGTGTGATTTGTAGTTTGGCCGCGCGTGGAAGCGCGCCTCGCGGTGCCTCGATTTTGTCGCGATCTCCGCCTCCGCCGCCCCCTCCCGCCTGCTTGGTGGCGAGCGGCAATACGTAGGATTCAAGGGAGGGCGCGATCAGTGTGACTCTCGCCATTGGTTTTGGCTGAGGTCGTGCTTCATGCGGCATAAGCCAGAAAGCCGCAATTGCGCCAATGAACAGCGCGTGCGCCAGAATGGAGCCCAGCGCGCTCCGCGTTTTCGAAACCCTGTACTGGCCCCAAGAGTCGCTCAGCGTAAAGGCACCCGGCGATAAAACCGGTTGTGAGATCAACCGGAGGCGCACTTCGCGAAGAGGAAGCGTGGCCACTACCTCGCCCGAATGGAGAGCGATTCCAGGTCCAGTTGGCACAGCCAGATCGATCCTGCTCACGGGGTCTCCTGTGATAACCAACCGGACGCGCTCGAACCGAACGCCGCTTGTATACAACAGAAATTCATATTCAGGCCTGCATCCCCCATAGTTACGTTAGTCCGGACAGTGCGCTCCGTCCATCCAGTGGAAACCCTATAAGGGAGCTGCGGTTCGAGTAGCCGAGCGATGTATTCGATGCCGCTCCGCGAATCTAGGTCATTCTTCACCTGAATCTAGGTACTTTCGCCGAACACAATTGGTCGCTGCCGGCCTGAAACTACCAAATTCCCTTGTCGTCTCCGGTAATCCGCAAATCGACAAATGCGGCCGCAGCCAGCGCCGGCAATAGAGACAAGCGAGCCGCAGCGCGAAAGCGTCGTGCCGCACCCGTTCCGATGAGTTGCCGCAGGAACAGCTGCGAACCTTCAGGCACCATGGGCATACGCAAGAACTGTTTCCCGACGTAGGTAACCTCGGCCCCGAAACGCGCCGAGCGCACCACAAACTCCGGCAGCGGGAGCGGGCCAACGCCCGCGCGCTCGTTGTAGTCCGAAGTGATCTTCAGCAGGGTCGCTACTCCCGGCCAGATCGACCAGCGCTGGGCAGAGCTGCGCATCCGCGTAAAGTCCAGACGCCCGGCCCGCACCAGCCCTGTCAGGTTCAGCAGGTCGGTGAATCGAATATAGAAATGGCGATACATTCTTTGCAAAGTCGCGAGCGTGACTTGTTCCTCGGGAGCCGGGACGCGAAAGCGAAAGGAACCTGCATCGCGCATCACGCTGGTTTCTAGCAAGTGGGCGGGGAGCGCGTCCTGCTCACCGGTTTGTCCGAGACGGCCCACATGGATTTCCACCAATTGAACCAGACCCGGAATCCGGAAGTTCAACTTGTGCGCCAACCGATCGCCCCAACTCTGCGGCTGCAGCTCGGCTTGCAGTTCGCTCTGCATCGCGCGCACGGTATCGCTTTCGGTGGCTGCGATAAAGAGATCAAGATCGCTTCCTATATCGGGCCAGTGATCGAGGGTCTTGATCACCAGAGGGGAGTGCCCGGTGAGCCCGAGCGCGCGCACCACCTTGTCCAAAACCGCCAGCGCGCGACCGGTCTGCTGTTCCTCGGCTTGCGCCAGATCCTCAAGGTCCTCAAACCCCGGCACGACTGCACCAGCCGCAGCCCATTTCCCCAGAAGCTGCAACGTGCGAAGGTAGACCCGTTGCAGTTCCGCAAAGCGCAGAAAGTTGAACCGCTCTTCCTTGGACTTGGACATGCGTTGCAATCCAAAGAGCACTTGTTCGATCCGCAGGCTGGTTTCGCTCCGCTGCCCGGCGGGTGTTAGCGCATGGAGATGCAAGACTGCCAACATCTCGAACATCTCAGCCGCGACTTCTCTTCCCTTGGTCATGGTCTTGGTCATGGACGTCCTCCGTGCGTGATATCCGCTTTCGATTCGTTACAGTGTGGCAGGCCGGGCTCAATTGCCGTTCCTTCTTCGTAATCGTTCCAGGTGGCAATCAGAACAAACGGAATGGGGTGCGAGGGTTCGTCGTTCTCATGGAACAAGCGCAGAGTATCTTCGAACGTCTTTCCACACCGCGCGTCGATGTGCCGGTTCAAGCTCCAGGAAGCCTTGGTGTCGTTGAAGCCCGGCCACACCCCGCCCACCGCAACCTCGTCTGGATGTTTGCTTCGCATCTTCGCGTAGAAAGCACTCAAGTAATCTTCGCCCCACGCCTGGCCGTCCGCGGCCCACCCCTTGTGCCCCGGATACACCCACGCGTACTCACCGTCGAAGGCTTTGGCGAACTGCGGTGGCGGGTCATCCTGATAAATGAGGATCGGGGGCGATTCCCACTGATTCACCTGCTGGCGCACCTGGTCCCAATCGGTGTGGCCGCGCTTGGGAAACACAAAGACGACAGGCCGGCCGCGGTACAGCAGATACGCATCGCGTCCCGGGGCACCGGGCCCGATGTATTTTTTGTAAGCCAGTTCCATCGCTTCCATGGCGTCGTCGGTCGCGTGTCCGTTGTCGTCCTGGGTTTCGTCGTACATGAGTGCGACGTGAAAGTGTTGCTCGCTGGCAATCCGCTGGAGGAGCAATGCACTCCGATCGAGAAAGGGATGCCGTGTACCATACCAATCCACAACAAAGGCATAGATGCCCATGTTGCGCGCACTCTCAATTTGCTTGCGCAGTACGTTCGGGTCCTGGCTGTTATACCCTACTTTGATGTGGTCCGGATCGCCGAACCAGGGCTGGTAATCCGCGAGAACCTTGGGATTGCCTGGCGAGTCAGGAATGTCCTTGAGGGCGAGATTCCGCGAATTCGCGTGCGTGCATGCGGTCGGGATGGAACTCACGACCGCGACATACGACAACAAGGCAAGCTGGTAAAGTTTCATCCGCGATTTCCTGCTCTTACGATGAGACGGGGCTGCCAGAAGTTGGTTCGAAGCCGGCCTTTCCCGC
>Ga0302324_100025453_pt1 | contig 11357 bp, 12 predicted proteins | sample Palsa_T0_1_FD_201949 | JGI IMG/M metagenome (GOLD analysis project Ga0302324, IMG submission 201949) | Peat permafrost microbial communities from Stordalen Mire near Abisko, Sweden - Palsa_T0_1 | ecosystem: Environmental > Terrestrial > Soil > Palsa > Peat permafrost | place: Sweden: Abisko... | reverse complement strand
CTGATTACGATGGCGCTCGCCTATCCAGCTCAACAGGCGTGCACACGAGCGTCACGAAGCGCCGCGGGGATGCTGTCACGACGCCGTTGCGGCGCGGGGGAACGCCCTGCCACCGACGGTGTTGGTCGCCTGCAAGCAGCGCATCCTCGACACGTTCGCGGCGATGGTCTCCGGCCGCCGCCTGCGTCCGGGTCGAGTGGCGGTCGAATACGTTCGCGGGCTCGGCGGGGCGCCGCAGGCGTCCGTTATCGGCACCGGCTTCCGCACGACGGAGCTCGACGCGGCGTTCGCCAACGCGATGTGCGCGCATGCCGGCGCCGCGCGGCGCGATCGTCGAGGTAACGCTGACGAACGGGCAGCAGGTCTCGCATTACACGAAATTTCCGCCCGGGACCAAAGAGAATCCGCTGAGCACCGAGGAGATCAACGCGAAGGCGCGCGAGTTGATGGTACCCGTCCTCGGCACGAAAAAAGCGCAGCAGCTGATTGCCGCAATCAACGATCTGGAAAATCTCAGCGATGTTCGAGAGCTCCGCGCAATGATATCGTCCCCTTGAGGCAGTAGCTGGGGGGATGGACGCGGACGCCATCGTGATCGGGGCCGGCGCGGCGGGTTTGGCGGCGGCGCGCGAGCTGGCCGGCCGGTCGCTGCGGGTGATCCTGCTGGAGGCGCGCGACCGCACCGGCGGCCGCGTCTGGTCGGTACCCACCTCGCGTGCTGCGACGCCGGCCGAGCTCGGCGCGGAGTTCATCCACGGCCAGGCCTCGGAGACGATGGCCTTGCTCCGCGAGGCCGGGTCTGCGGCGATCGAGACCGGCGGCGAGTCGTGGATCCGCGGCGAGGACGGGGACCTGCAACGCGAAGAGGACGACTTCGTCCCCGCCACCGGCATCTTCGACGGCGCTCGCGCGCTCGCGGCCGACGAGAGCGTCGATCGATTTCTGCGCCGCTTCGCGGGCGACGAGGCGATGCGCGAACGGGTCGCGGAGGCCCGCATGTTCGTCGAGGGATTCGAGGCCGCCGACCCCGCGATCGCGAGCGCGCGCGCGATCGCGGACGAGTTGCGATCGGGCGTCGATTTCGCCAGCGCGCGACCGCTGGGCGGCTACCCGGCGGTGTTCGAGCGCCTGCTGAGCGCCGTTGCCGCGGCCGGCGTGGAGCGCCGCCTGTCGACCGTGGTGCGGCGGATCGCGTGGCGCCGCGGCGCGGTCGCCGTCGATGTGACCGGCGCGTCGGGGGAGGCACGGACGATTCGGGCGCGGGTCGCCGTCGTGACGCTGCCGGTTGGAGTCTTGCGGCACCGCGGCGACGAAACGGAGGTCGCGTTCGACCCCGACCTGCCGACGGGCAAGCGCGCGGCGCTGGGGAGTCTCGAAATGGGTCACGCGGTCCGAGTGGTGCTCTGGTTTCGGACGGCGTTCTGGGAGCGGCTCCGCGACGGGCGCTACCGCGACGGCGCGTTCTTCCGCCGCACCGGGCAGCCGTTCGCGGCCTATTGGACGCAGTTCCCCGTGCACAGCGAGCTGATCGCGGCCTGGGCCGGTGGACCGAGGGCGACCGCGCTGAGCGGCCTCTCGGCGGCCGAACGCATCGGGCGCGCGCTCGAGGGTGTGGGCGCGCTGTTCGGCGAGCCGGCACTCGTGCAGGCGGAGTTCGACGGCGGGGCGACGCACGATTGGAGCCACGACCCCTTCGCTCGCGGAGCGTACAGCTACGTCGCCGTCGGCGGTGGGGACGCGCGCGCGGCGCTGGCAGCGCCCCTCGACGACACCCTGTTCTTCGCCGGCGAGGCGACGTCCAACGACGGCCAAGGCGGCACGGTGAACGGGGCACTCGAAACCGGCGAGCGCGCTGCTCGGGAAGCGGCAGCGTCGCTCGGCGTGATGGCGTGATCGATGGCTGAGACCGCCTCGTCCATCCTCACTCCGTGGTCGAGCTTCTACGTCATGACCGGCTCGTCAGCGGCGGCCCTGGTCGGGTTGATGTTCGTCGTGATCGCCCTGGTCAGCGGGATGGAACGCCGCAGCAGCACCGACGGCGTCCAGACGTTCAGCACCCCGACGGTGATGCATTTCGCAGCCGTGCTGCTCGTCTCGGCGATTCTCGTCGCGCCGTGGCACTCGCTCATCCACCCCGCCGTGTTGCTCGGGCTCGCCGGTCTGTACGGCGTCGTGTACCTTGGACGCGTCACCTACCGCACCGCGGGATTGACCGCCTACAGCCCGGATCTCGAAGACTGGGTCTGGTTTACGATCCTGCCACTGGTAGCCTACGGCACGCTCCTTACGGCCGCGATCATGCTCCCCACCCTTCCGCACCAGGCGCTCTTCACGCTCGCCGGCGGCGTCGCGTTACTGATCGTGATCGGCATTCGCAACGCCTGGGATGTCGTCACGTACATCGCCATCGGCAGCCTGGACGAGCCGCCGAAAAACCCGGACTGACTCGCATCGCCGGCGTCAGCGAGCCTTGACGACCGCTCTGGGCGCACGCTTCTTCGGCTCGGCGCTGTCGTGGTGCTTCACGTCGTGGAGCGGCAATGGAGCGCGACGCACCTCGGGTGCGGGCAGCAAGTTTCGGTCGTGCTCGGCGAGCCAGAGCTTGAACGCGGCCATCGGCATCGGCCTGCAAATCGCATACCCTTGCACGTAGCCGCACCGATGTTGTCGCAGCCACTCGACATCTTCCGGCTCCTCCGCGCCCTCGCCCAAAGATTCGAGGCCGAAGTGTTCGGCGAGCGAGATGATGGTGTCCGCGATCGCCGCGTCGTGCCGGTTGCTTGTGACGCCCGAGATGAAGCTCTGATCGATCTTCACCACGTCGACCGGTAACCGCTTGAGCGACGACAGCGACGAATAGCCCGTCCCGAAATCGTCGATCGCGACGCGTACGTTGAGCCGCCGTAGAGACCGGAACACGTGACGCGTCGCCTCGACGTCGCGCATCGCGTCCGACTCGGTGATCTCGACGCCCATATTCTCCAGCCGAACACCGCTGCGAGCGGCGTCGATGAACGAACGGACCAGCCGTGGATCTCCGGCTTGCCTCCCGGAAAGGTTGAAATACAAGCGGAAGCCGGGCCGCGATTCGCACAGTTCGCCGGCAGCGACAAAGGCGTTGCGCATCACCCACGAATCGATCCTCGTAATGATGCCGGCCTGCTCGGCGAACGGAATGAAGTCATCCGGCGAGACGAGACCCCGCTCGGGGTGGTTCCAGCGAATCAGCGCTTCGCAGCCGCTGACCTTGCCGTTCCTCAAGTCGACGTGCGGCTGATAGTAGAGCGTGAACTGATCGTGCTCCACCGCCTCGCCAAGCTCGTTCCGCAGGTCGGTGCGCCGCTGCGCGTCGCTCTCCATCCCCGCCTCGTAGAGCACGATCGACCCCTGGCCGCGTTCCTTCGCGACGGCCAGTGCAGCATCGGCCTGCAAGAGAATCGCCTCGATCGACTGGCCGTTATCCTGCGTCACCGCGACGCCGATGCTTGCATTGCGGGCGATGAAGTCACCGCCCGCACGGTCACCCATCGAGAACGGGCGCGAGAACACTTCGGCGAAGCTCTGAGCCCGGACCAGGACGAACTCGTCCGACCGCGGGTTCTCGATGTAAATCGCAAAGACGTCACCGCCGATGCGGCCGATGATCTCGTCGCGAAACGCACACAGCTGCAGCTCGTTCGCAATTTCGACGATCAACGCGTCACCGATCGTATGACCGTAGGATTCGTTGATTTCGCGAAAGGCGTTGATGTCGATCACGATGATCGCACTGCGGGAGCTGGCGCGCGCACGGGAGCGCGCCTGCGAGCGAAAATGCGATCGGTTGAGCAAGCCGGTCAGCACGTCATGGGATTGTTCGTACTCGATCCGTTCGAACTGCCAACGCTGCTGTACGTGATTCGCAAAAAACGACGCAAGAACCTCGATATACGCGTGCTCTTGCTGGCCGAGCGGTTTGCCGGCGGCCAGGCCGGAGACGAACTGCAGCGCCCAAGTCGCGCTCCCGGCGGTGAACGTCGTCACGACGCAGGCATGGACGCCGCGCATGCGGGTGACGTCGGTCGCATAGGCGCTGAACTGAACGTCGTCCCAGGAGCGGATACCTTTGCCCTCGGCAAAGACCATGCCGGCGACCGACGTCGCCGTTGGTATGACGTTGCCGACTTCCAGCGGGACGCCGGTGAGCTGGTGCCCGGGGGACTCGGCCACCGCCTCGAGCGTCATCTCGGTGTCGTGGATGCGCCACAGCATCCCGCGACAGCCGTGACCCGGCCAGACGGACGCCGAAGCCTGAGCCAGCATCGCGAGCCACTTGTCGGCGTCGCTGAGCGCTGAGTCGTTCACGATTTGCCACAACGCCTCGAGGCGATGCGCGTGCGCGCGCGAATGTTCTTCTTCATCGCGCAACGAGTCCTCGAGCTCGTTGACCTGCACTTGATGGGCAACCGACGCTGCGAGAACGTCGAGATAGGCGAAGTCCTGAGCGGAAAACGCCTCCCTCCCCGGCTCGCCCGAGGCGAAGGTCAATCCGTACCGTGTGCCGCCGGCTTCGAACTGCGTGCAAATGACGGCGCGCCAACCCTGGCCGGCCAGCTCAGACGGCAAGGCGGCGCCCGTCTCGATGTCATCCCAGCCGTGGCTGCGCGCGCCGGGAACGCTCGGCGTCTCCAACGTCCGGCGCCTGGTCAGCTGTCGCAGCGCCGCGCGTGGCGGATCACCGCCGGGACCGTCGACGTCGACCATGACGACCAGATCGTTCGCGTCGACGCTATAGAGCAAGCCACGGAAATGCTGCGGCGGGGAGATGGCCGTCGCCGCTTGCCGAACCAGAGCGACGATCAGTTCGTGGCCGCGCAGGGCGGGGTTATTGGCGACGCGCCAGAGCACCTCGAGGCGATCGGCGTGGGCACGCGCCCGCTCCGCGGCAGCCGTCGTGGCCCTCGCCTCGCGCACGGCACGTTGGACGGCACTCGGCAGGCGTATGAGGCTCGACTTCATGACGTAGTCGACCCCACCGCTCTGCAGCGCCATCGCGGCGCCTTCCTCGCTGATCGTTCCGGAGACGAAGATCAGCGGGGTGTCGACGTACGTTTCTTGCACGATGCGCTGGGCCGTCATACCGTCGAAATTCGGGAAGCTGAAATCGCACAAGACCACATCGGGCACGAAGGTGCGCAAAGCCGCGCGCAGCTCGACCTCGTCTGCGGCGATCATACCTTCGACCACCAGACCGGCGCGCCGCAGCTCCCGCAGGCTGAGGTCACCGTCGATCGGGTTGTCGTCGACGATGAGGACCTTGATCGCTCTTTCGCCCGGCAAAGGCCGTTCAGAAGCGATGGCCGTCATTACGGGACCTGATTGATGCGGAGCCAATACGCGGCGATGTGTGCGATGGCGGCGGCGAGTTCTGCGGATTGAATCGGCTTGGTGACGTAGCCGTTTGCCCCGAGCTGATAGCTTTCCCTGATGTCGCGAGTCTCATTCGACGACGTCATCACCACGATGGGTATCGTCTTCGTCCGCTCGTCCGATTTCAATTCACGCATCACGTCGAGACCGTTGAGGCGCGGCATCTTCAAGTCGAGGAGCACCAGCTTCAGCCGTTGATCGAAACTTCGCCCATCGTAGGCTCCCGTGCAGCGAATGAATTCGAGCGCGTCGACGCCGTCTTGCACCCAGTGCAGCTTGCTGTTTACATCGCACTTCGCCAATGCGCGCATCATCAGCTCGGCATCGTGCCGGCTGTCTTCCACGAGCAGGACCTCTACGTCGTCAATGTCGCTCACGCGGCACGCAAAGAATTCACCGGGTCGGTGCCTGATTGGTCAGTAGCCAGTACATACCAATCTGTGCCACCGCTTCCATGAACGACGCGACCTGCACCGGCTTGGTCACGTATCCGTTCACGCCGAGGTTATAACTCTCCGTGACGTCGCGGTCTTGGTTCGAGGACGTCATCACGACGATCGGAATCCCAATCGTCTTGGGATCCGTCTTCAGCTCGCGCAAGACCTCGATTCCACCCAGACGTGGCATCTTCAAGTCGAGCAGCATGAGCTTCAAGACCTGTTGTGGGTCGCGGTCTATGTAGGCACCCGTACAGCGAACGTACTCTAATGCCTCGACGCCATCCCTGACCCAGTGGACTCGGTTCAGAAAGTGTGCCTTCGTCAGCGCACGCATCGTCATCTCGGCATCGTGCTCGTTGTCCTCGACGAGCAGCAGGTCGACGTTTTGGAACTCGTCGGTCATTCCTCTCCTCCAGTCGGTAACGCGAAGGAGAACGTAGCTCCCTCGCCCAGTCGAGCATCCGCCCAAACGGTGCCGCCATGTCGTTGCACGATCCGCATGACGATCGCGAGCCCCACACCAGTACCGGGAAACTCGTCGCTGCGGTGGAGTCGCTGGAAGACTCCGAAGAGTCGGCCGGCATACGCCATGTTGAATCCCACCCCGTTGTCACGCACGTTGTAAACGGTGCGGGTCTCCTCCCGCGTCGCCCAAACATGCACTTGCGGTTCCGCGCTCTTGCTCGAGTACTTGACCGCGTTGGAGATCAAATTCACCCAGACCTGACGCAGCAACACACGGTCGCCGCGGACGGCGGGAAGATCGGCGATATCGATCAGCGATCGCCCTTCGGAGGCGAGGATCTGCTCGGCGGTGACCTCTCGGGCGAGGCTGGTCATGTTCACCAAGATGTTGGCCATCGGCTGGCGCCCGAGTCGCGAGAAGGCGAGCAGATCGTCGATCAGGTCCCCCATGCGCGAGGCCTCGCCCTCGACGACCGAGAGGAGCCGCCGGCCCTCCTCGTCGAGGAGGGTGCCGTAATCGTCAGCGATCGCGCGGGTGTAGCCTAAGACGGCGCGCACCGGAGCGCGCAGATCGTGGGAGACGGAATAGCTGAAGCTCTCGAGCTCCGAATTGAGTGCTTCGAGCTCGCCGGCATGCAGCCGCAATTGCTCTTCGGCTTTGTTCGTGCGCGACAGCTCGGCGAGGGCGTCATGCCGGGCGACGTCGTCGCGCTCGATCGTGCGCTCGGCGAGGCGCTGCTTGAGCTCGGCATTCGTTCGCGCGAGCTCGGTGAGAGCGTCGTCCCGGGCCGCGTCGTCGCGTTCGATCGTGCGCTCGGCGAGGCGCTGCTTGAGTTCGGCATTGGTCCGCGCGAGTTCGGCCAGAGCATCGTCCCGGGCGACGTCGTCGCGCTCGATCGTACGCTCGGCAAGCCGCTGCTTGAGTTCCGCATTGGTTCGCGCAAGCTCGGTCAGGGCGTCGTCCCGGGCGACGTCGTCGCGTTCGATCGTGCGCTCGGCGAGTCGCTGTTTGAGTTCCGCATTGGTCCGCGCCAGCTCGGCGAGCGCGTCGTCCCGAGCGACGTCGTCGCGTTCGATCGTGCGCTCGGCAAGCCGCTGCTTCAGTTCGGCGTTGGTCCGCGCGAGTTCGGTAAGAGCGTCATCGCGCGCGACATCGTCGCGTTCGATCGTGCGCTGCGCGAGGCGCTGCTTCAGCTCCGCGTTGGTCCGCGCAAGCTCCGCCAGGGCTTCGTCCCGGGCCACGTCGTCGCGTTCGATCGTGCGCTCGGCAAGCCGCTGCTTGAGCTGCGCATTGGTGCGCGCAAGTTCGGCGAGCGCTTCGTCTCGAGCGACGTCGTCGCGTTCGATCGTGCGTTCGGCAAGCCGCTGTTTGAGCTCCGCATTGGTGCGCGCCAGCTCCGCGCGCGCTTCGTCCCGGGCGACGTCGTCGCGCTCGATCGTGCGCTCGGCGAGACGGTGTTCGAGCTCAGCGTTGGTCCGCGCAAGTTCGGCGAGCGCTTCGTCTCGAGCGACGTCGTCGCGCTCGATCGTGCGCTCGGCTAAGAGTTGCTCGAGCTCCGCGTTCGTGCGCGCGTGCGCGACGGGGGTTGCAGCCGCGATCTTCCCCGGCGGGTGCTCGACCAGGGGACGACGAGGCTGACTGGCATGCTTGGGCACGATAACCACCCGGCTCCGCTGTGCGGATCGACACCTGCCATGCGCCTCGATGGCTGGTTTCTAGTCACGCCGGTGACGTTCGGAGTGGCTCTGGAGAAAATGTCGGTACGCGAAACGTTGGGAAGCGAGTTCCAGTTCGGGACTCGCTGGACTCCCGTCTTACCCACTTTGAGTGCCCGCGCGTATCCGATTGCTCAGGCGGCAGAGAGGACGACGGTGCGCGCGGTTTGGGCGGCCGTATAGGCGGTGGTCGCGAGGTCGGTCCCCAAGGCGAGGATGCCGACGAGGACGGTGGCGGCGAGCAGGGCGCGAAGCATGGGCGGTTCTCCTTTCGCGATGCTATCGGGGCGATCAACTATGTTTCTAGGTGATCCGCGACCAGCGTAGCACTGGCCCTGCCGGGTGTCAACTAAAGGTTTAGTTAAAGGCGCCCGCCGGGTCCGGGACGCGGACGGCGAAGGCGGCGGGATGGCTGAGGAAGCGCGCTGGAAGTACGACGGGGTCCGGGTGATCGCAGGCTGCGACCTCGACCCCAACACCCCGCAGACGGCCGGCATGAGCCGGGCCGCCGCGATCACCCAGGCGAGCGCCGGCGCGGCGAAGCTGTGGGCCGGGACGGTCACCATCGAGCCCGCCGCCCAGACGGGAGCCCATCACCACGGCGACCTCGAGAGCGTCATCTACGTCGTGCGCGGCCGGGCTCGCATGCGCTGGGGCGAGGCGCTGGAGTTCACGGCCGAGGCCGGACCCGGCGACTTCATCTTCGTCCCGCCCTACGTCCCGCATCAAGAGATCAATGCCTCACCCGGCGAGGAATTGGAGTGCGTCCTGGTCCGCAGCGGCCAGGATCCGATCGTGGTGAATCTTGACATACCGGTCGTCGAGCGGCCGGAGACGGTGCGCTGGATCGACGACATCCACCGCCACTAGAGCAGACGCGTCGCCGAGTAGACGGGCCGATCCCCGGCTAGACCGGCAGGGGGCGAGCGGGGTCGGGTGCAACGGACGAGCTTAATGTTCCGGATTTCATCGACGCGTCATGCGGCGGCGCTCTTTCTCATTTGCGCCACCGGCATCACCGCCGCTCCGGCCGCGGCCGTACCGATCTCGCCGGTCGAGTCGAGTTACGCCGCCGTGCTGCGCACGATCAACCCGCGTCTGGCGCCCGAGCGAGCCCGCGCCTATGCGCGCTCGATCGTCGTCGACGCCACCCGTACCCATCTCGATCCGCGCTTCTTGATGTCGATCGTGACGGTCGAGTCGCACTGGGAAGCAGACGCGATCTCACGCGTCGGCGCTCGCGGCCTGGGCCAGCTGATGCCGCACACGGCCGCCTCGCTGGGCGTGAATCCCTGGAGCGCGTCGGACAACCTGCGCGGCACCGCCAGCTACCTGCACTCGCTGCTGAAGACGTTCGCCGGCCACCGCAACGCGATGCAGCTCGCGATCGCCGGCTACAACGCCGGCCCGCAGGCGGTCCAGAAGTATCACGGCATCCCGCCGTACGCCGAGACGCAGACCTACGTCGTGCGCGTGCTGCGGATGTGGGACGTGTTGCGCGGCCGCGTCGGACGCGCGCTGGCGACGACGCCACCCGCGCGACCGGCCGTGCTGCCCGAGGAGCGCCAGTGGCTCAGCGGCGTCGACCAAGTCCTGCCGGCCCCGGCCTCGACCACACCGACGCGGTAATCAGCGCGGCCGGCGCCGGCCCGCTAGGGCGACTTTTCCGGCTGCGGCGTCGAGACAAGCGTCTGCGGCGCCGCAGACGATGACGTCGTCGCCGACGCGGACGCCGAGGCCGACGGCGAGCCCGAGACCTTCGGCGTCGGCGTCACCGCCGGCTCCGGCAGCGCGTAGATGGCGAAGATCGCCGGCCGGTTCGCCAGCAGATGGAGCGTCACCGGAGTACCGAAGAAGAGCACGCGCTGCGGCGGCAGCGTCGGCGCGGCCGTCGCGTGCGCGCCGGTGGACGGTGCCGAACTTGGGAGCTGCCCGTTGGGGAGACGGGTCGGCGAGGCGGTCGGCGTCGGCGTGAACAGCGGCGGTATCGTCACACCGGGCGGCGGCGTCGTCGGCGCCGCGGTGCTCGTCGCGGCAGCCGCCGCAGCCGCGGCGTGCGCCGGTGGCGCGGTCGGCGGCGGCGTCGCGGTGGTGTCGATCGCCTCGACCGCGAGCCGGTAGACGTTGTCTTTCTCACCCGAGTTCCACAGCGCGATGCCGAACTCGCCATCGCGGTACTCGGCGGCGATGTCGCGCGGGATGTCGATCGCGATACGCGGATACGACGTCAGCGTCGCGTCGTGCGTCGGCAACAATTCGATGTAGGCGAGCGGTCGCGCGGGGTGCTCGCGGCCGTGGTGCTTCTTCCCCTTCCCGCCCTCCAGGTTCAGGTCGGGACCATCCTCGGGCTTATGGATCCAGAGCGTCGCCCCGATCGCGATCTCGACCGCCGTCGGTGCGGCTTCCGGGGTTGGGCTCTTCCCGCCCTTGCTCGGTGCTGGGGTCGCCGGTCCAGCGGTCGGGAAGGCGATCGCTCCACCGAAGCCGCCGATGCTGGGCAGCTCCTGAAAGTTCGCGTTGTCCCCATAGGTCAGCACGGCGGTAGCCGACAAGGGGCTCGGCGCCGGCGTCGGGTTGACGCCGAAGTTCGGTGAGGAGAGCGTCTGCGGCATCGCGCTGTTCGAGCCCAACGAACCGGAACACGCCGCCAGCGACGCTCCGGCGAGGATGAGCAGGACGAAGCCGCGCGGCCACATACGCACCGTGACCGGTTCCGTCGCGCGGTCCGTCCCTCCTCGCGGCCGCCTAGGGCGCCTCGACGTAGACCTCGGCGCCCTTGGCCAGGAACTCGGCGGACTTCTCCGCCATCCCGGCCGCGGCGTAGTCGCGCACCTCCTGGGTGATCTTCATCGAGCAGAAGTGCGGCCCGCACATCGAGCAGAAGTGCGCGACCTTCGCGCCCGGCGCCGGCAGCGTCTCGTCGTGCATCGAACGCGCCGTGTCGGGATCGAGGCTCAGGTTGAACTGGTCCTCCCAGCGAAACTCGAAGCGCGCCTTCGAGAGGACGTCGTCGCGGTGCCGGGCGCCGGAGTGGCCCTTGGCGAGATCGGCCGCGTGGGCCGCCAGCTTATAGGTGATGACGCCGACCTTGACGTCGTCCTTGTCGGGCAGCCCCAAGTGTTCTTTGGGCGTCACGTAGCAGAGCATCGCGGTCCCCATCCAGCCGATCATCGCCGCGCCGATGCCGCTGGTGATGTGGTCGTAGCCGGGCGCGATGTCGGTGACGAGCGGGCCGAGCGTGTAGAACGGCGCCTCGTGGCAGACCGCCAGCTGGCGCTCCATGTTCTCCTTGATCAGGTGCATCGGGACGTGACCCGGGCCCTCGAT
>Ga0302324_100025452_pt1 | contig 11357 bp, 9 predicted proteins | sample Palsa_T0_1_FD_201949 | JGI IMG/M metagenome (GOLD analysis project Ga0302324, IMG submission 201949) | Peat permafrost microbial communities from Stordalen Mire near Abisko, Sweden - Palsa_T0_1 | ecosystem: Environmental > Terrestrial > Soil > Palsa > Peat permafrost | place: Sweden: Abisko... | reverse complement strand
ACAGAAGCTCGTGCTCGACATCAAGTCGAGCGTCGAAAGCGGCAGTACCTTGCACGAGTCGCTGGCAAAGTATCCCCTGCACTTCGACTCCCTATTCGTGAATCTCGTGGAGGCGGGCGAGCAGGCGGGTGCACTGGAAGCGCTCCTCGATAAGATCGCTACGTACAAAGAGAAAACGGAGGCCCTCAAGAAAAAGATCAAGAAGGCGCTCTTCTACCCGATCGCGGTGTTATGCGTCGCCGTCGTGGTGTCTCTGATCCTGTTGATTTTCGTCATTCCCCAATTCGAGGAGCTATTCAAAGGCTTTGGCGCAGATTTGCCGGCGTTTACGCAAATGGTCGTGAATCTCTCGCGCACCGTCCAACATCAGGGCTGGTGGATGGGCATGATCGTCATCGGCAGCGGTTATGCTTTCTTCTACTTTCTCAAGCGCTCGAAGAAAATGCAGCTCATGTTCGATCGCCTCTTGCTCAAGTTCCCCATCATCGGACCCATTCTGCAGAAAGCGGCCATCGCCCGCTTTGCGCGCACGTTGTCCACGATGTTCGCCGCGGGCGTGCCGCTGGTCGAAGCCATGGGCTCCGTGGCCGGCGCTTGCGGCAACATCGTCTACGAGGAGGCGGTCCTGCGGATGAAGGACGAAGTGGCCACCGGCCAGCGCCTGCAGCGCGCGATGGATAACACGGGCATCTTTCCCAACATGGTCGTGCAGATGATCGCCGTGGGTGAAGAGTCGGGTGCGCTCGACACCATGTCCGCCAAAGTGGCCGACTTCTACGAGGCGGAGGTCGATAACGCCGTGGATAGCATGTCGAGCCTACTCGAACCGCTCATCATGGCGATCCTCGGCGTGCTGGTCGGCGGCATGGTGATCGCGATGTACCTGCCCATCTTCAAGCTCGGTCAAGTCGTCGGATAGCGGCGCGCGCCGCGCGCGCCAGCGTATGTTCAGCGATATCGTCGCCCTATACGCGGCCTATCCCGCGTGGTTCGCGGGATCCGTCCTCGTGATCGGCCTGACGGTCGGTAGCTTCCTGAACGTCGTCATCTATCGGCTGCCCATCATGATGGAGCGCGAGTGGCGCGAGCAGAGCGCGGAATCGAATAACGCGCCCGCCGCCGCGGCGGCGTTCACCCTTTCCACACCCCGATCCGCCTGTCCCACCTGCAAGACCCCCATCAAGCCGGTGCACAACATTCCGGTCGTGAGCTGGCTCGCGTTGCGGGGGCGCTGTGCCGCGTGCCGGGCGCCGATATCCGCGCGTTACCCAGCGGTGGAGCTCGCTACCGGCCTCCTCTCGGCTTGGGCGGCCTGGCATTTCGGTTTCGGGGCGGCCGCCTGCTGCGCCGTAACGATCACCTGGGCGCTCATTGCGCTCACCGGCATCGACATGGACCATCAGCTATTGCCGGATACCATCACGCTGCCGCTACTCTGGGCAGGACTCCTCGCCGCGATCGCGATCGGTCCCGCGCCCGGCGTAGCGCTCCCCGTGGCGCCGAAAGATGCGATCATCGGTGCGGCTGCCGGATACTTGAGCCTCTGGGCAGTCTTTCACGCCTTCCGCTTACTGACGGGCAAGGAGGGAATGGGCTATGGCGACTTCAAGCTGTTCGCGGCCTTGGGTGCTTGGATGGGATGGAAAATACTGCCGCTCGTGATCTTGCTTGCCGCCGGAACCGGAGCCTGCTTCGGCATCTTGATGATCGTATTGCGCGGCCGCGATCGAGCCGCGCCCATGCCGTTCGGCCCTTATCTTGCGGCCGCGGGCTGGCTCGCCATGCTCTACGGGCCGCAGCTCGTTGACGGGTATCTGCACTTCTCGGGACTGCGGCACTGAGCATGCCGTCGCGCCTGCGCATCGGCCTCACCGGCGGGATCGCAAGCGGAAAGAGCACGGTCGAGCAGCGGTTTACCGAGCTGGGGGTCCCCGTCATCAACGCTGACGACTCCGCGCGTGCCGTGGTCGTGCGGGGCCACCCGGGTCTCGTGGCCGTGGTCGAGCGCTTCGGTCCAGGCATCCTCACGCCGCAAGGCGAGCTCGATCGGCGCGAGTTGCGCTCCCTCATATTCAGCGATGGCGCCCGCCGCAGGGAGCTCGAGGCCATCCTCCACCCGTTGATCCGCGCCGACATGGAGCAACGCACCTCACAGGCCGCCGGACCTTATGTCGTCCTGTCGATACCCTTGCTGGTGGAAGGCAACACGCGCGGGCGCTGCGACCGCATCCTCGTGGTCGATGCGGACGAGTCGCTGCAGCTTGCGCGCTTGATGAGCCGCGACGCGGTGAGCGAAGCAGAAGCGCGCGCGACCCTGGCCGCGCAGGCTTCGCGCGCCGCACGCCTCGCCGCGGCGGACGATGTGCTCGTGAATTCAGGCACTGTAGCCGACTTGCGACAGGCGGTGGATGGGCTGCATCGGCGCTACCTCGAGCTCGCCGCGGACACGCCGCCCTAACTCGAAGGTTTACCGTGGCCCTTCTGTTGGATCAGAATAGGACCATGAACTCCTACCCCGAACCGCATTCCGACGCGGAGCCGGAATTGGCTCCCATCGTGTACGAGCAGCCGCTCAACGAGCGCATGCGGACGTTCCTGCGCCTGGAATTTCTGTACACGCAGGCCTCCTACCACGCGGAGCTCGAGACGGCGTGGAGCTCTCGCGCCGCCGTGTCGAGCCTGCTCGAGATCCTCGCCATCACGGCGCGCGGCGATTCGCGCAGCGAGGTCCTGAAAGAGCTCGAGCGCCACGTCAACGTTCTCAAGGAATACCAGTCGAAAACCGGAGTCGACCCCAGCCGTTTGAAATCGCTCGTCTCGAACCTTTTGAAGCTGCGCGAGGATCTGGCGAGCGCGGGGGCGAACTTCATGGCTCCGCTGCGCGACTCCGAGTTCCTGAGCGCCATTAAGCACCGCAGCGCCATCCCGGGGGGCACCTGCGATTTCGACCTGCCGGATTATTCCTTCTGGCTGAATCGCCCTTCGCCGGTGCGCGCCGCGGAGTTCGGCACCTGGCTCGCCCTGATCCGCCCACTTTGCGACAGCATCGCTGAGCTCCTGTGGCTCACGCGCCAGAACGCCAAGCGCAAGAGCGAAACGGCGGTGGGGGGGATTTTCCAGCTGCAATTCGATCGCGAGAATGCTTGTCAGCTGGTGCGGGTGACCTTGCCGCCGGACAGCGTGTTGTTTCCCGAGATCAGCGGCAACCAGCACCGCTGCACCATTCGTTTTTTGCAGTGGACCGACACCACAAATCGACCCGTGCACGTGGAGACCGACACGCCGTTTATGCTTACCTGCTGCACCTGACAGCCACGCGTTCATGACCGCCATGGTGAAATGCCCGACCTGCCGACGACCGGTGGAGTGGTCGGAGCAATCGGCCTACCGGCCGTTCTGCAGCGACCGCTGCCGTCTGATCGACTTAGGCGCGTGGCTCACCGAGCAGAACAAGATTCCGGACGGGGAAGCCGGTCCCGAAGACGACGAGGCTCGCGCCGGCGAGCCGTCCTAGCCCCACGGATTCGACCCGTATTATGGAGCCCCATTTCTGGCTCGAGCGCTGGCGAACCGGCCAGATCGCATTTCATCAGGCGAGCGTCGACCGGAGCCTGCGGCGTCACTGGCCTGCGCTCGGCATCAGCGCCGGAAGTCGCGTGCTTGCGCCCCTCTGCGGCAAGAGTCTTGATCTGCTCTGGCTGCACGATCAAGGGCTCGAGGTCCTGGGTGTCGAGCTGGCGGTTACCGCCGTCGAGTCGTTTTTTTTGGAGAATGGGCTGCCCGCGCGGCGCCGCGCGAGCGATCCGTTCGACGTTTACGATGCCTTGGGAATCCGCTTGTTGTGCGGCGATTTCTTCGCATTGACGCCCGCGCTCCTCGGCCGCGTGGACGCCGTGTACGACCGGGCAGCGCTCATCTCGTGGGCCCCGGCGCTGCGGGACGGCTACGTTGACCATCTCGCCAAACTGATGAGTTCCGGCCAGCCCATGCTGCTGATCACACTTGAGTATCCGCAGTCGCAGATGGCGGGGCCGCCGTTTGCGGTCCCCGCGCAGGAAGTTGCACGACTCTACGCGCCGAAGTTCGAAGTCCGCGAGATCGCGCGTCAGGACATCCTGCCTCACGAAGCGAGATTCCGCGCGAAGGGCCTCACGGAATTGTTCGAAGTGTGCTATCAGCTCGTGCGCCTCTGAGCTGCGAAAGGTAAAACATGGCCGAAAACCGTTCATCCGGGCGCTATCTGGCTCCCGCCCTCGTTGCCTGCGCCGCGGCCGTCGCTCCACATGCCGGCGCGCCGCACGCCGCGGAGCTCACGATCGACCGGCTGTTCGATGCGCCGGCGCTTGCCGGTCCCACGATCGTGGGCTTACGCATATCGCCCGACGGCTCGAGCATCAGCTACTTGCAAGGCAAATCCGAAGACAAAGATCGGCTCGATCTGTGGGCCTACGATCTCAAGACACGGCACGCGCGCCTGCTGGTCGACTCGAGGGCCCTCGCCCCGGTCGACGCCAAGCTCTCCGACGAGGAAATCGGACGCCGCGAGCGCCAGAGGACCGCGGGGCTCTCCGGAATCCTCGAGTATTCCTTCGCCCCGTCGGGACGCGCACTGCTGTTTCCCCTCGACGGCAGGCTCTATTACTACGACCTGTCGAAACCTCCCCACGACGCAGTGCTTGCGCTCACGCCCACCGATGCCTTCGCCACCGACGCGACCGTCTCGCCGCAAGGGGGCTATGTCGCCTACGTACGCGACCAGAATCTGCATGTCTATGACCTCGCTGCACGTGCCGACCGGGCTCTCACACAGGATGGGGGCGGGACCATCAAGAACGGCCTGGCGGAGTTCGTGGCGCAAGAAGAGATGGGCCGCCGCAGCGGCTACTGGTGGGCGCCCGACGACCGGCACGTCGCGTTCGTGCGCGTCGATGAAAGCCCGGTGAAGCTGACCCAGCGCTTCGAGATTGCGGCCGACAACGTCGAGACCTTCGCGCAGCGCTATCCCACCACCGGCGGCCCGAATGTGAGCGTGCGGCTTGCCGTGAGCGACGTGCGCACCGGCGCGGTGACCTGGATCGACCTTGGGAGCGATCCGGACATCTATTTGGCGCGTGTCGACTGGCTCCCCGACGGCAAGACGCTCGCAATTCAGCGCGAGAGCCGCGATCAGCGCCGTCTCGACCTCCTGTTCGCCGACATCGGCAGCGGCACCAGCCGGCTCGTACTCAGCGAGACCAGCGCGAGCTGGATCGAGCTCAATGACGAAATCTCGTTCCTCAAAAAGACCAAGGAGTTCGTCTGGGCGTCTGAGCGGGACGGCTTCACGCATCTTTATCTCTACGATTACGACGGACGCCTGGTGCGCCCGCTCACGGCGGGAAAGTGGTGTGTGGATGATTTCAGGGCCCGCGCCATCAAGGGGATCGATGAAAAAAAGCGGGTGATCTACTTCACCTCCACCGAGAAAAGCCCGGTGGAACGGCAGCTGTACCGCGCCTCGCTCGACGGCGGCGATCCGGCGCGGCCCGATCGTCTGTCGGCCGAAGATGGGGTGCACACGGTGGTCATGTCGCGCAGCGCGCACGTCTACGTCGACGCCTTCACCAGCCGCAACCAACCCCCCCAAGTGAGCATACGCAACGCCGACGGCGGCTTGATCACCTACTTGCTCGAGAATCATCTCGACGAGCGCCACCCGGATGCACCCTTTGTCGCGGACAACGCGGTGCCGGAGTTTGGCACAATCGCCGCCGCTGACGGTCAGGTGCTGTACTACCGCGTGTTCAAGCCCGCTCATTTCGATCCAGCGAAGCGCTACCCCGCAATCGTCGACGTGTACGGCGGCCCCGGGGTGCAACGTGTGCTCGATACTTGGACCGGCTCGTCCTTCACGCAAATCCTCACCCGCGCCGGCTACGTGGTGTTCCAACTCGACAATCGGGGCAGCGCCTCGCGGGGCACCGCGTTTCAGGCACCGATCCACGGGCGGCTCGGCGAGGTTGAGGTGGCGGATCAAGTACAGGGCGCCCGGTGGCTCGCCGCGCAAAACTACGTCGACCCGGCGCGCATCGGCGTTTGGGGATGGAGCTTCGGCGGCTACATGACGCTCATGTTGATGTTCAAGGATCCGCAGCTATTCAAGGCGGGCGTCGCAGGAGCGCCCGTCACCGACTGGACGCTTTATGACACTCACTACACCGAGCGCTATCTCGGCAAACCTCAAGACAACGCCGGCGGCTACGAGTCGAGTGCTGTATTCCCGTACGTCGACGGCCTGCGCGGGAAGCTCTTGGTGATTCACGGCATGTCCGACGACAACGTGCTGTTCTTGAACTCGACGAAGCTGTTCCGCCGTCTGCAGGATCTCGGCAAGCCGTTCGACGTCATGGTGTATCCCGGCGGTAAGCACGGATTGATGCGCCAGCACGACGGGCGCCATGCGTTCGCCACGATGCTGCGATTCTTCGACTCGAGTCTGAGGCCGCCGCCCTAAGCACTCTCCGCGATCGAATTCACGCCGGTCGCGCCAAGCGCCCACGCGCGCTCGATCGCGATACCCCGTGCAAACACAGGCTGATCGAGCCCTGCGCACAGCGCCATCAGCTCATCGTCCTGCAACGGCTCACTCATGACCAAAAAATCCGCGGCGGCGGCGGATCGAAGCGCCTCGCTCGACCTCCGGCACAAGGACCCCACGAGTCGCTTTGCCGGCGCGCGGTGCTGCACGCGACCCGCGTCGTACAGCTCCTCACAGGTCAAAATCTCATAGAAAGGCGAAACCGCGCGCCGCAGCCTTTCCGGCAGGCGCAGGGCGGCTACGATGGGTTGATCGGCGGGTAATAGCTCTGCCTCCCGGAGCTCCCGGAGGCTGCACCAACGCAACGCCTGCCCGTCGAGACCGCGCGGTTCACCTCGGTAGCGGCGCGCCACCCAAACATCGAGGAGCACTTCGCCGTGGGGGTACGCGTGACGCAAACGCAGCAGCGGCCGGGGACGCTCGATGGCGAGGCCGAGCTCCTCTTTCAGCTCCCGCGCGAGCGCAGCAGTGCGGGACTCGCCCGGCTCGACCTTACCGCCCGGAAATTCCCAAAAGCCTGCGAGGTGCTTGCCGGCGGGCCGCTGCGCGATGAGGATCCGGCCGCGCCGGTCGACGAGCACCGCTGCCGCGACGTGAATCAGCGGCATGCGGTGGTCGTCGTTGGAGCTCGCTGGTCGGTCCGTCAACCGCTCGCTTGCTGCAAGGCGCCGTGACAGTGCTTGTACTTCTTGCCCGAGCCGCAGGGACACATTTCGTTGCGCCCCACCTTCGGTACCTGCCGCACGAACGGCGCGGCCGCAGCGGCGGCGGTCGGCGCGGACATAGGAACGGCACCGCGCGCCGGCTCGATGTTGAGGGAATTGCCGCCGTCGGCAGCGGGTAGCTCCTCGATCACCATCCCCGTCTGTATCGGCGACACCGCCTCCGCGTGCTGCAGCTGCAGAGCGCGGGCGAGGCGCTGCTGGCGCTCGAGCTCCTCGCGCTCGATTTCCGCCTGGCTGCGCACCTGCACTTTGGACACCGTCGTCACCGTGTCGAACTTGATCCGGTCCAGCATGGCCGCGAACAACTCGAAGGCCTCGCGCTTGTACTCCTGCTTGGGATTTTTTTGCGCATAGCTGCGCAGGAAAATACCCTGGCGCATGTAATCCATGGCCGCAAGATGCTCGCGCCAGTGCTGGTCGAGCGTGCGCAACATCACTTCCTTCTCGATGTAGCGCATGATCTCCGGACCGACGGTGGCCCGCTTGGTCTCGTAGCCGGCCGCGAGCGCCTCGACGGTCTTGTTCCGCAGCAACGCGATGTCGCCCGACTCGTCGGCCTTCACCCACTCGTCGATGGGCAGACTCGCGCCGAAGTCGCGCTCTATCGACAGCTTGAGCTCCGCCAGGTCCCAGTTCTCCTGGGGAGCGCCCTGCGGCAAGTATTGATCGACGAGCTGCGCGACCACATCCTCGCGGGCGCCCACGACCGCCTCGGAGACATCCTCCGTGCCCATAAGATCGGTACGCTGCTGATAGATGACCCGGCGCTGATCGTTGGCGACGTCGTCGTACTCCAGCAGCTGCTTGCGGGCATCGAAGTTGTATTGCTCGACACGGCGCTGCGCGCGCTCGATTTGCCGCGTCAGCATGCCGCTCTCGATGGCCTCGCCGGCTTTCATGCCGACGCGCGTCATGAGCGACTTCATGCGCGTCGGATCGCCGAAGATACGCATCAGATTGTCTTCGAGCGAAAGGTAGAAACGGCTCGATCCCGGATCGCCCTGGCGGCCGGACCGGCCGCGCAGCTGATTGTCGATACGCCGCGACTCGTGGCGCTCCGTGCCGATGATGTGCAGGCCGCCCGCCGCGAGCACTTGCTCGTGGCGCTTTTGCCAATCGTCGCGAATCTCCTTCACCGCGGCCTCGTCGGCGCCGCCGCTCGCATCGATCTGCGCCTGCGGGTTGCCGCCGAGCACGATATCTGTGCCGCGGCCGGCCATGTTGGTCGCAATGGTCACCGCCCCGGGACGTCCGGCCTCGGCGACGATGTGCGCCTCGCGCTCATGCTGTTTGGCGTTCAGCACCTCGTGGGGAATGCCCGCGCCCTGCAGGAGCTTCGCGAGCCGCTCGGAGGTCTCGATCGAGGTGGTGCCTACGAGCACCGGCTGGCCGCGCTTCACGCAGTCCTGGATGTCCTCAAGAACGGCTTGGTACTTGTCCTGCTCCGACAGGAACACGAGATCGGAGTTGTCCTTGCGGATCATCGGCTTGTGCGTCGGTATCACGACGACCTCGAGACCGTAGATCTGCTGGAACTCGAACGCCTCGGTGTCGGCAGTGCCGGTCATGCCCGAGAGCTTGGCGTACAGCCTGAAATAATTCTGGAAGGTGATCGAGGCGACCGTCTGGTTTTCCTCGCGCACCTTCACGCCTTCTTTAGCCTCGACGGCCTGATGCAACCCATCCGACCAGCGCCGTCCCGGCATCGTGCGGCCGGTGAACTCATCGACGATGATCACCTCGTCCTGGCGCACGATGTACTCGACGTCGCGGCGATACAGGGCGTGTGCACGGAGCGCCGCGTTCAAATGATGCATCAGACGAATATTGGTGGCGTCGTAAAGACTCTCGGCCTCGCGCAACAGCCCGATCTCCGCCATCAGCGCTTCGACTTTCTCGTGACCTTCTTCGGTGAGCGTGGCCTGCTTGGTCTTCTCGTCGACCGCGTAATCGCCGGGCCCGTTCTCCTCCTTCTGCTTGGTAAGCCGCGGGATCAGCGTATTGATCTTGATGTAGAGCTCGGTGCTCTCTTCGGCGGGCCCGGAGATGATCAGCGGAGTGCGCGCCTCGTCGATGAGGATGGAGTCGACCTCGTCGACGATCGCGAACGAAAGCTTGCGCTGCGCCCGGTCCTCGAGGCGGAAGGCGAGATTGTCGCGCAGGTAGTCGAAGCCGAACTCATTGTTGGTGCCGTAGGTGATGTCGCAGGCGTAGGCCGCCCGCTTCTCGTCCTGCGACTGGGCGTTCTTGATGACGCCCACGCTCATGCCGAGAATGCGGAACACGGGCGCCATCCAGTCCGAGTCGCGCTGTGCCAGATACTCGTTGACCGTGACCACGTGGACGCCGTCTCCAGAGAGTGCGTTCAGGTACGCGGGCAGCGTCGCCATCAGGGTCTTGCCTTCGCCGGTGCGCATTTCGGCGATTTTTCCGAGATGCAAGGCCAGACCGCCGATCAACTGCACGTCAAAGTGCCGCAGGCCGAGGACGCGCCGCGATGCCTCCCGCACCAAGGCGAAGGCTTCGGGAATCAGCGCATCGAGCGGCGTGCCGGCGGCGAAACGCGCCTTGAGGTCCTGCGTCTTCTCTGGAAATTGCTCGTCCTTGAGGGCACGAATCTCGGCCTCGAGCGCATTAGTCGCGACGACCGTGCGGCTCAGCTCTTTGATGAGGCGCTGATTACGGCTGCCGAATACTTGGGTGAGAAGCTTCCACACGCGGGGGAGTCCTTGAAAAACTGGGTATTGTACGGATAGACCCGAAGGCCGGTAAATTGGTTTCGACGGGGCGCCCAGCCCGGCGGCGCCCGGCCCCGCGGGTCTACATGAGGGCTCGCGGCTCGAACACCAGAGGGTGTCTAGCGTTCCTCGCCGATGAAGTGCAGTGGGTCCACCTGCGTGCCGTTCTTCAGCACCTCGAAATGCAGGTGAGGGCCGGTGGAATGTCCGGTCGAGCCCATCAGCGCGACTTCCTGGCCCTTGCTCACCATGTCGCCTTGCTTCACCAAAAGCTTCTCGTTGTGGCAATAGCGCGTGGCAAGACCATTGCCGTGGTTGATCTCTACCATCTCGCCGAAGCCCGAGCGCTCGCCGGCGAACGTCACGAGCCCCGCAGCGACGGCCGAGACCTTCGAGCCTTGCGGACCGGCAAAATCGACACCTTTGTGCACCGCCATATAACCGGTGAACGGATCCGCCCGGGTTCCGAAATAGGAGGAAATCCAGCCGTCCTGCACAGGCCGCCCCTCGGGGTAGACCTGCTTGTTGAGCTCGCGGGTGAGAATCAAATTCTCGAGCACTCCGAGTTCTTGTTCACGGCTGGAGAGCTGGGTCTGAAGATCGTCGACCATGGCCGTAAGACTCGGTATCTGAGCCGGCTGACCGTCGGCACCCTCAGCGCCGCCAAGGGCCGGCGGATTGCCGAAGTCGAACTCCCCGTCATTCAGATTCGCCATGCGGGTCAGGCGCTTACCGAGCGCATCCAGGCGTATCACGTTGGCATTCATCTGTCCCACACGCATGGCGAGTGCGTTGACTTTCTCCTGCAACATGCGCCGAACGTCGTCGATCTGCTGCTGTTCTCCGACCAACGCCTTTGACCAGCCGCCAAGCTGATCGACCGTGCTGGCGCCCCGATGGCGTGCGCCCAAGCCGACGCCGATCGCAAACGCACCGCCGACGAGCACGAAAGCGAGGGCCGCAGCCGCGGCCAGCACCAGCGGGTGGCGCAGATCGAGCTGCTTGACGCGACCGCTCTTGCGGCCGACGAAAATGACATTCATGTGAAATTGGAGCCGGTCATGGGGACGCGGGTTCCTCGGTGTGACGAGCAACGGGGGTAGACTATGCAGAATAAGGTGAGTAGAAACAAGGAAATTAAGCACGCTTTTGCGATCGATTCAGTTGCAGACCCCAGCTCTCTAAATGAAAAAATCTATAAATATCAACGAGATCCTGGATGCTGGGCGACTCAAGGGTTTGCAGGCGCGAAGTCGAGAGCGCCGCGACGTGCTGGCGCACGTGCATGCCGCCCTGCCCCCCGAGCTCGTGGCGACG
>Ga0302324_100025451_pt1 | contig 11357 bp, 18 predicted proteins | sample Palsa_T0_1_FD_201949 | JGI IMG/M metagenome (GOLD analysis project Ga0302324, IMG submission 201949) | Peat permafrost microbial communities from Stordalen Mire near Abisko, Sweden - Palsa_T0_1 | ecosystem: Environmental > Terrestrial > Soil > Palsa > Peat permafrost | place: Sweden: Abisko... | reverse complement strand
GACGTCGGCCGCGGACGACAAGCACGGACGTGCGCTGCTCGAAGCCTTCAACTTTCCGTTTCGCAAGTAGGGTACCCATGGCCAAGACCAACATGCTCATGCGCGAGAAGCGCCGCCTCAAGGTAGCGAAGAAGTACGCTGCCCGGCGCGCCGAGCTCCGGGAGCTGATCCGCAATCCCAAGACGGGAGCGGAAGAGCGCGCCGCGGCACAAGCCGAGCTGCAGCGCCAGCCGCGCGATGCGAGCGCGCATCGTCAGCGCAATCGCTGCTCGATCACCGGCCGCTCGCGCGGGGTGTATCGCAAGTTCGGCCTGGCGCGCACGAAGTTGCGCGAAGCCGCGAACCGCGGGGAAATCCCGGGTCTTTCCAAGGCGAGCTGGTGAGGCGCGCACAATGAGCATGACAGATCCGATCGCCGATCTTCTGACCCGCATCCGCAACGCACAGTCCGCCGGCAAGGCGACCGTGGCCGTGGGCGGCTCGAAGCTCAAGCTTGCCATCCTCAAGGTGCTGAGGGACGAGGGCTACATCGCAGGCTTCGGAGTCGATCCCGCGAGTCCGCACAAGGCTCTATCCATCGAGCTGAAGTATCACGACGGCCGTCCCGTCATCGACCGCATCGAGCGCATCAGCCGTCCGGGGCTGCGCATCTATCGCGGCAAGGACGAGCTGCCGAAGGTGCTCGGCGGGCTGGGGGTGGCTGTTATCTCGACGCCGCAAGGCATCATGTCCGACGCCCAAGCGCGCGCGGCCGGCACCGGCGGCGAAGTGCTCTTCGTCGTTCAATAATCGATAGCGCCAGGAATTCACCATGTCTCGAGTAGCAAAGAAACCGGTAGACCTGCCGCAGGGCGTGAGCGCCACGATCGGCGCCGACAGCGTGACGGTGAAAGGTGCCAAGGGCTCGCTCACGCTTGCGCTGAAGAGCGGCATCAAGGTGGTACAGCAGGAGAAGCACCTCGAGGTGCAGGCGAGTTCCTCCGCGGAGGGCCTCAACGCGATCGCGGGCGCAACGCGTGCGCACCTCGCGAACATGGTGCTGGGCGTGACCAAGGGTTACGAGAAGAAGCTCGAGCTCGTGGGCGTCGGCTATCGCGCCGCGGTGCAGGCGAAGAGCCTCACTCTGACGCTGGGATATTCGCATTTGATCAATTACGCGATCCCGGAGGGCGTGACCATCGAGACGCCCAGTCAGACCGAGATCGTGGTGAAGGGCATCGACCGCCAGCGCGTCGGACAGACCGCCGCGGAGATCCGCGGATTCAGGCCGCCGGAGCCCTATAAGGGCAAGGGCGTGAAGTATTCGGACGAAAAGATTTCGCTGAAAGAGGCGAAAAAGAAGTAACCACATGAAGCTGCAGAAGAAAGATACGCGATTGCGGCGCGCGCTGCGCAGCCGCGTGAAGATCAAGGAGCTCGCCGCAATGAGGCTCTCCGTCCACCGCACGCCGCGCCATATCTATGCGCAGATCTTCGCCGCCGAGGGCGACAAGGTGCTGGTGGCCGCCTCGACGGTGCAGAAAGACGTGCGCGGCGAGCTCACGACCACCGGCAACATCGAGGCCGCGAAGGCCGTCGGTCGAGCCATTGCGGAGCGGGCCAAGGCGAAGGGCATCGAGAAGGTTGCATTCGACCGTTCCGGCTTCATGTATCACGGCCGCGTGAAAGCGCTGGCGGATGCCGCCCGCGAGGCGGGTCTCGAGTTCTAACGGAGACACTATGGCGAGAACAGAAAAACCGATGTCCGGAGACGACCTGCTCGAGAAGCTGGTCGCCGTGAATCGCGTCGCGAAGGTGGTCAAGGGCGGCAAGCAGTTCGGCTTCACCGCGCTCACCGTCGTGGGCGACGGGGCCGGACGAGTGGGCTTCGGCTACGGCAAGGCGCGCGAGGTGCCGGTGGCCATATCCAAGGCCATGATGCAGGCACGCAAGAGCCTGGTGAACGTATCGCTCAAGAACGATACGTTGTTCTACGCGGTCAAAGGACGGCATGGGACGACGCGGGTCTATATGCAGCCGGCCGCGGACGGTACCGGTGTGATCGCCGGCGGCGGTATGCGCGCCGTGTTCGAGTGCGCGGGCGTGCGCAACGTGCTCGCCAAGAGCTATGGATCGCGCAATCCGATCAACGTGGTGCGGGCGACGATGGACGCGCTCGGGAAGCTCCGCACCCCGGACGACATCGCGGCAAAGCGCGGCAAGAGCGTCGAGGAAATCGTGGGCTAAGGCATGAGCGACAAATCCATCAAAGTCACCTTGGTCAAGAGCCTGGCGGGGCAGCTCGCCAACATCCGCGCGTCCGCGCGCGGGCTTGGCCTCCGCCGCATCGGCCACACCGTGATCGTGGCGGACACCCCGTCGAACCGCGGCATGATGTTTGTCGCGAGCCACATGCTGCGAGTCGAGCCCGCGGACGGCAAGAAGTAAGAGGATCACTATGCGCTTAAACACCATCAAGCCGGCAGCCGGCGCCAAGCGGCCGCACCTGCGCGTCGGGCGCGGCGCCTCCGCGGGGCAGGGCAAGACCTGCGGTCGCGGCGTCAAAGGTCAACGCGCGCGCAAGGGCGGCTACCATAAGGTCGGATTCGAGGGCGGCCAGATGCCCCTCCAGAGGCGCTTGCCGAAGACGGGCTTTCGCTCGGGCCTAAAGGCGAGCCGCGCCGAGCTCACGCTCGGCGATCTGATGCGCGTGCCCGCGAGCGAGGTCACCCTGGCCGCGCTCATCGAGGCGAGCCTGGTGCCGGAATACACCGAGCGGGTCAAGATCATTCTCTCGGGGAGCGTCAAGAAGGCGTTCGTCATCAAGGACAAGGCCATCACCGCGACGAAGGGCGCGAAGAGCGCGGTCGAGTCGGCCGGCGGCCGCTTCGAGGCCTGAGAGAAGATATGGCCACTTCGAGCGCCAGCGCCGCCACCGCCCTAGGAGACATGACGCGCTTCCAGGAGATGCGCAGGCGTCTGTGGTTCCTCCTGGGCGCGCTCGTCGTGTATCGCGTCGGCACTTTCATCCCCGTCCCCGGCATAGACGCGGCGAAGTTCGCGCAATTCTTCTCGGGGCAGCAAGGCACGCTCCTCGGCATATTCAACATGTTCTCGGGCGGCGCGCTGCAGCGCTTCAGCATCTTCGCCTTGAACGTGATGCCCTACATCACGGCCTCGATCATCGTGCAGATGGCCTCCATGGTCTATGCGCCGTGGAACCAAATTCGCAAGGATGGCGAATCCGGCCGGCGCAAATTGATGCAGTACACCCGCTACGGCACGGTGGCCCTCGCCGGATTTCAGGGTTTCGGAGCCGCGCTCGCCATCCAGAACGCGGGCAACAACCTGGTACCCAACCCAGGGTTTCAGTTCTTGTTCGTCGCGACCGTCTCGATCACCACCGGCACCATGTTCGTGATGTGGCTCGGCGAGCAGATCACCGAGCGCGGTATCGGCAACGGCATCACCATGATCATCGTCGCCGGTATCGTCGCGGGGCTGCCGCGCGCCATCGGCAACACGCTTGAAATGGTGCGCTCGGGCGAAATGAACCCCCTGGTCGTGTTGTTGATTCTCGTGGTGGTGATCGGGGTAACCTTCTTCTGCGTGTTCGTCGAGACGGCGCAGCGTAAAATCCAGGTGAACTACGCCAAGCGCCAGGTCGGGCGGCGCATGATGCAGGGCCAGAGCACCCATCTGCCCTTCAAGCTCAACATGGCGGGCGTCATTCCGCCGATATTCGCCTCGAGCTTGCTGGTATTCCCGGCGACTCTCGCGCAGTTCTTCGGCAACAGCCCGAATCCGAACGCATTGCAGCGCACCCTGCAGAGGGTGGCCGCGATCTTGAACTACGGGCAGCCCCTGCACGTCATCCTGTTCGCCCTGCTCATCATCGGTTTCGCCTTCTTTTACGTCGCCCTCGTGTATGACGCGCGCGACACGGCGGAGAACCTCAAGAAGGCCGGCGCCTTCATTCCAGGCATACGCCCCGGCCAGCAGACCGGTGATTACCTGGACAAGGTGCTCACCCGGCTCACCCTCTGGGGCGGCCTTTACATCATGGGTGTGTGCGTGCTCCCGGAGATCGCGCGTATGCTGAATCCCAGCATCCCGTTCCAGTTCGGCGGCACCTCGCTCCTGATCATCGTGGTGGGCGTCATGGACTTCGTGGCCCAGGCGAAGTCGCATGTGATGTCGCACCAGTACGAAGGCCTATTGAAGAAATCCAGTCTCCGCGGCATTGGGGGTAAGAAATGAAGGTTCGTCCGTCGGTCAAGAAGATCTGCAAGAACTGCAAAATCGTGCGGCGGCGCGGCATTGTCTACGTCATCTGCTCATCCGATGCGCGCCACAAGCAGCGCCAGGGATGACGGGAGCCGCTGATGGACCAAGCCGTCTGCATTGATCCAGAGAGCTTTTTTGGTTATACTCCTATGCTTTTTCGCGGGCGGTACCGTCGTCCGCGCAAGCGCGGATTAGGGGAATATTGATGGCGCGTATCGCCGGCATCAACATACCGATGAACAAGCACGTCGTCATCGGCTTAACTCACATCTATGGCGTCGGCAAGAGCCGGGCCATCCGCATTTGCGATGCGGCCGGCGTGAAACACGCCGTCAAGGTGAAGGATCTCACGGACGCCGAGGTGGCTTCGCTCCGCTCCCAGGTCGCGAAGTTCGCGGTCGAGGGCGACCTGCGACGCGAGGTGTCCATGAACATCAAGCGCTTGATGGATCTCGGGTGCTATCGCGGCATTCGCCATCGCAAGGGCTTGCCGCTGCGCGGCCAGCGGACCCGCACCAATGCCCGTACCCGCAAGGGGCCGCGCAAGCAGGCGGTCAAGATGAACGCGCCGCCGGGCAAAGTCTAAGGGCGCGCCAGGATTTAACTCATTGCCCGCGATGCGGGCAATTCGCGTCGAACTAGGAATGCAACACTATGGCTGATCCAAAGCAAAATAACGCGCAAGGCCAGGCCGGCGGCGGCGCTGTGAAGCCCGCGCGCAAGAAGGCGCGCAAGAACGTCCTCGACGCGATCGCACACGTGCACGCCTCGTTCAACAACACCATCATCACCATCACCGACCGTCAGGGAAACACGCTCTCCTGGGCGACCTCGGGCGGCTGCGGCTTCCGCGGCTCGCGCAAGTCGACCCCGTTCGCGGCGCAGGTGGCGGCGGAGCGCGCCGGAACGGCGGCTCAGGAGCACGGGGTGAAGAACGTCGAGGTGCGCGTGATGGGTCCCGGACCGGGCCGCGAATCGGCCGTGCGTGCCCTGAACGGTTGCGGCCTCAAGATCACCAACATTGAAGACGTCACGCCGATCCCCCATAACGGTTGCCGCCCACCGAAAAAGCGGCGCGTCTAAGCGACCCTCAAGGGTTGTCGATTCGCTCAAGTTAGACCAGATTCTTAAAGGTTCGCAATGGCAAAGTACTTAGGTCCGAAGTGCAAGCTCTCCCGGCGCGAGGGAACCGACCTGTTCCTGAAGAGCGGCTCGAAGCCGCTGGAGTCGAAGTGCAAGCTCGAGGTGCCGCCGGGAGGCGTGAAGAGCGAGCGCAAGCAGCGCTTATCCGAGTACGGGCTGCAGCTTCGCGAGAAGCAAAAGCTCCGCCGCATGTACGGCGTGCTCGAGCGTCAGTTCCGTAACTACTACCAGAAGGCCGCGGGCCGCCCCGGCGCGACCGGCGAGACGCTGCTGCAATTTCTGGAATCTCGTCTCGACAACGTGGTCTATCGGATGGGCTTCGCCGTCACGCGCGCCGAGGCGCGGCAGCTGGTGAGCCACAAGGGCGTGTCGGTGAACGACAAGCTGGTGAACATTGCCTCCTATCAGTGCAAGGCGGGCGACGTGATCAACCTGCGCGAGAAAGCCAAGAAGCAGACTCGCGTGCAGGCGGCCCTCGCCGTGGCGGCCCAGGTGGGTTTCCCGGATTGGGTCGAAGTGGACGACAAGAAGTTCTCGGGACTCCTCAAGTCGGTGCCCGAGCGGCAGGAGATCCTGCCCGACATCAACGAGAGTTTGGTCGTCGAGTTGTATTCCAAGTAGCGCATCTTCTCACCGCCCGGCCGGCGGCGTCGCAGCGCGTGCTGCTTAGTGTCCTAAGTCTTTAGCGAGGTATTCCATGCAGGGATCCATAACTGAGTTTTTGAAGCCCCGAGTGGTCAAGGTGCAGCCCGTGTCGACGCGCCATGCGCGGATCGTGATCGAACCGTTCGAGCGCGGATTCGGACACACGCTGGGCAATGCCTTGCGCCGGGTGCTTCTGTCGTCTTTGCCGGGCGCGGCGATCACCGAGATCGAGATCGAGGGGGTGCTCCACGAGTACACCGCGATCGAGGGGGTGCAGGAAGACGTGGTCGACATCCTGCTGAATCTCAAGGCGGTGGCCATCCGCATGCACACGCGTGACGTGGCCGAAGTCCGGCTGCACAAGAAAGGCCCGGGTCCCGTGACCGCCGGCGACATCGCGGGCGATCACGACATCGAGATCCTGAATCCGGAGCTCGTGATCGCGAACCTCACCAAGGCGGGCGAGCTGTCCATGTCGCTCAAGGTCGAGCGCGGCCGTGGTTATCGGCCCGCCGCCCAGCGTATGGCTTTCGAGGAACAGACGCGCGCCATCGGCCGCTTGCAGCTCGATGCCTCCTTCAGCCCGGTGCGCAAGGTCACCTACAACGTCGAGAGCGCGCGTGTCGAGCAGCGCACCGACCTCGACAAGCTGATCCTCGATATCGAGACCAACGGCACCATCGATCCGGAAGAGGCGATTCGCCGCGCCGGCGGCATCCTCAAGGATCAGCTGTCCGTGTTCGTCGATCTGCAGGGCCAGGACGATTCCACCGCCAAGGCCACCGAGACGCAGTTCGATCCCATCCTCCTCCGGCCGGTCGATGAGCTCGAGCTCACCGTGCGCAGCGCCAACTGTCTGAAGGCGGAGAATATCCACTACATCGGCGATTTGGTGCAGCGGACCGAGGTGGAGCTCCTGCGCACCCCGAATCTCGGCAAGAAGTCGCTCACCGAGATCAAGGAAGTGCTCGAGAGCCACGGCTTGACGCTCGGCATGCGCATCGACAACTGGCCGCCGCCGGGATTGAAGCGCGACGACGATCGCGACGGCATCTGACTCAAAAACGGCAGCGCGGGCGAGATCACGGACAAGCGCGGGCGAGATTACAGACAGTAGGGCCTTTCAAACATGCGTCACAGAAACAGCGGGCGTCAGCTCTCACGCAACTCTTCTCATCGCCATGCGCTGTTGCGCAATATGGCCACCTCGCTCCTGCGCCATGAGACCATCCGCACGACCGTTCCCAAGGCGAAGGAGCTGCGCCGCGTGGTCGAGCCCCTGATCACGCTCGCAAAGATCGATTCCGTCGCCAAGCGGCGTCTCGCCTACGCGCGGCTGCGCGACCTCGCCGTGGTGGACAAGCTGTTCGACGATCTCGGACCGCGCTTCAAGGCGCGCGCCGGCGGTTATACGCGCATCCTCAAGATGGAGCCGCGCCCGGGCGACTCGGCGGACATGGCGCTCATGCAGCTGGTCGAGGAGGTCAAGGCCGAGACGGAGCAGAGCTCCGACGGCAAGAAGGGCCGCGCCAAGCGAGCCAAGAAGGTCGCTCCCGAGGCCAAGGACGGGGCGGCCGCCGCCGCGCCCAAGCGCCGCAAGGCAAAAGCGGCCTGACCGGCCGTGCCTGACCGGCGCGCCCCGCGCCCGTCAGGCCGCGAGCTTCGCGAATGCGTCCCGGGTCAAGTTCTCCGGGGCGCTGTCGGTCGTCACGACGTTGTCCTCGATGCGGATGCCGCCATAGGGTCGCAGCCGCTCCACCATGCTCCAGTCGATATGGCCGCCGCGTGCGTCCTGGCGAGCGTCCTCGAGCAGCGAATCGATGAAATAGATGCCGGGCTCGATGGTTACCACCACGCCCGGCTCCAGCGTCCGCGTGAGCCGCAGATAGGGATGCCCGGGAGGCCGCGCGCGTTCCCCGCCCTTCGGGTCGCCCATCACGCCGCCGACGTCGTGTACCTGGAGCCCCAGGAGATGGCCGATGCCGTGCGGAAAGAAGACTCCGGTGACCCCGGCCTCGAGCGCCGCCTGACCCGGGAGCGTGGTCACTCCGACCTGCTCGAGGACATCACCCACGAGGCGATGCGCGGACAGATGCACCTCGCGGTAGTCGCGGCCCGCGACGATCTCGTCGCAGAGACGCAGCTGGGCCGTGTTCAGCGCCGCGATCAGATCGGAGAAAGGCCCTGACGCAGCCGCATACGTGCGCGTGATGTCGGCGGCATATCCCCGGAACTGCGCGCCGGCGTCGATCAGAAACGAGCGCAGCGAGCGTGGGGGGCGGCGCTCGAGATGCTGATAATGCAGCACCGCTGCGTTTTCGTTGTAGGCGACGATGTTGTTGTAGGGCATTTCTTCCTCGCGCTGCGCGCAGGCCTCGAGGTAGCGCATGTGTGTCTCGTATTCCGAAGCACCGTCGAGAAACGCCGCGAATGCCTCGCGATGGCCGCGCGCACCCAGCGCGTTTGCGCGTCGCATGCACTCGAGCTCGTAAGGCGTCTTCACCGCGCGGTCGTAGTGCAACTTCTGAAGGAGATCGGGATCGTTGAGACTACCCTCGGGCACGTCGGGGAACGCTTCGGCCGGACCCAAGAGGGCGACGCGGCCCAGAGCCGTCCAGTACACCGCACCCTCATGGGCGGGATCCGCCATGGGCGTGATCTCCAGTTGCTTGGTCCAGGGCTCATGCGGCACGCTCGCGGGCTTGTGCCAGTAGTCCTCGGGACGATGAAACAGCACGTGCGGGGCTCGGCCGGGCACGTAGATCAGCACGCAGCCGGGATTGTCGATGATCGGTACCCAGGCCTTGAAGTGCGGGTTCACCTTGTACGGATAGGCTTGATCGTCCAGAAACAGCATGGGGGGAGTGCCCGCGTGAATCACCAGCGCATCGAAGCGCGTCGCCGCGAGCGCGGCATCGGTGCGCCTCGCCAAGGTCCTCAAATGCTCGGAATAAAGCTCGTCCAGACTTGCCTCGTGCACGCTGATTCCTCCGCTGACTCCGTTGCCGCCCCGACTACTGCCGAACCGTGGCGAATGCCCGCTGCCCCGACGCTCCGATCCACGACGTCAACACGAGGTTAAAGGCGCTCCATGATCGCGAAAATGATATGAAATTGAGCCGAAACACTCTAAAATCGGCCCGGACAGTTGGGTGGAAGCCCAAGACAACACGCTCGCCTAAAACGTTATCATTAAATTTCTGGGGTATCGATAGATGAAGACCAAACTTGCTTTAAGCGCTTTTGTCGCTGCACTCGTGCTGAGTGCCTGCGGTAGCAAGACAGAGGCTCCTGCGCCGATGACCGATACGACTCCACCGCCTGCCGCTACGCCAGCTCCCGATTCGGCCGCTTCGGCCGCCGCTGACTCGGCTGCCGCTGCCAGCGCTGCTGCCGACGCGGCACAATCCGCTGCGTCCGCGGCCTCGGCTCCGAAGTAATCCGCTTCGACAGCTGACCCATGCCCGGGCGGACGGCCGAGTCGGCGCGTCCGCTCGGGCATCGTCTTAACTGGCAGAGGTAAGTGCTTCCTTGCTCGTCAGCATTCGCGACTGCAGGCACTCCAAGAAGGATCGCCAGTGGATCCAGGGGGTCTACCCTGAGTATCTCGATGCCCTGGCGGACTTGAATACCGGATTGTTCTCGGTGCTCGGCGCTAGCAATCCGCACCAGGACGAGATTTTCGCCAACTGGTTCTCGAACGATCAGTCCCACCCTCTGGTCATCTCCAAGGGGGCGGACCCGGTGGGGTTTGCGCTCGTCAGCCGGCCCCGGGTCGCTGCCGCCGGCGAGGCCCCCGTCAATTACCATATGTCGGAGTTCTTCATCCGCAAGCCCAACCGGCGGATGGGGATCGGTCGCGATGCGGCCCAGCTCATATTCGATCGATTCGCAGGCGACTGGGAAATCGTGGAGTATCAGCGCAATCCCAGCGCCGTGATCTTCTGGCGGCACGTGCTCACGACTTATTGCAAGGGCCGCTATACGGAGCGTTCCCTGAACGGCGAAGTGCACCAGCGCTTCACCAGCCGTCCGGCGGCCGCCCGCTAGAGGCACCGGGCCGGGGCCCGGTGGGCTAGAGAGGCGCCGGGCCTGCCGCCGGCTGCAAAGGGCCGTGCCGCCCGCCTCTACCGCCGGTGAGGGTCTCATCTCGCTCAAGAATGGCGTATCCCGGCCGATTTCGTGATGAGCGTTCACCTCACGGTGCCCGCGCCACGCTGTTCCTCGAGAGCGAAATTGACCATTTCAGCGCAAACATCCTTGCAGCCGCAGCATTCCGAGGATGCCTTCGCCTTCATCCGCTCGCTCGCCGGCGAGCTCTCGGCCGGCAAAGTGGACCTGCCTTCCTTTCCTGAAATCGCGGTTCGCGTGCGCCGTGTCCTGTCCGATCCGACCTCCTCGGTGGACCAGGTGGTACGCGTCGTGGGATCCGAGCCGGCGCTTTCCGCTCGCCTTCTGCGCATCGCCAACTCGGCCTCGCTCAATCGTAGCGGCAAGGCGGTCACGGACTTGCGGACCGCATCAATCGCATCGGCCACAACATGGTGCGCAGCGCCTCGATCTCGTTCGCCATGGCGCAGATCCGCAAGAGCAACAAGCTGGCGGGGCTCGAGGATCAGCTGCAGCAATTGTGGAAGGAGAGCACGGCAGTCGCTGCACTGTCCTTCGTGCTGGCGCGCACCTGCACGCGCACGAATCCCGACGAGGCCCTGCTCACTGGCATGATGCACGGCATCGGCAAGCTCTATGTGCTCACCCGCGCAGCGGCTCACCCGGAGCTTTTTACGACCGGCGGCATGATCGAGCAGATCGTCGCGGAATGGCATGCCTCGATCGGCAAGGCAATCCTCGAGAACTGGGAATTTCCCGAGAGCATGGCAGGCGGTCGGGGAGCAAGAAGAGCTCGCCCGGCTCGAGCCGACGCAGGCGGATTTGAGCGACGTCCTCGCGGTCGCGATATTGATGGCACGCAACGCCGCGAGTGCGCCGGACCTCGTCTTGATGCTCGAAGGCTTGCCGTCAAGCTCGCGCCTCGGCTTGAACGAGGCGCGCATCGTGAGCGTGATGCGCGACTCAGCCCTGGAGGTCAAAGCGCTGAGCGAGGCGCTCGGCGACTAGCAGGCGCGACGCCGTGGCGGTCAGCGACGCGCGGTCAGCGACGCGCGGTCAGCGTTGCGCGGTCAGCGTTGCGCGGCGATCGCTTTCGCCACGTAAGCGACGTTGTGCGGCATGATGCCCGCGAGATTGATGCGGCTGTCGGACGTCATGTAGATGTGATGCCGCGTCCGCAGCGCCTCCACCGT
>Ga0302324_100025450_pt1 | contig 11358 bp, 7 predicted proteins | sample Palsa_T0_1_FD_201949 | JGI IMG/M metagenome (GOLD analysis project Ga0302324, IMG submission 201949) | Peat permafrost microbial communities from Stordalen Mire near Abisko, Sweden - Palsa_T0_1 | ecosystem: Environmental > Terrestrial > Soil > Palsa > Peat permafrost | place: Sweden: Abisko... | reverse complement strand
TGCCTTGTGGTACTCGGGGTGCTGGTCGCCGTAGGTTGCGCCCACCACGGCCAGGTTTGCCTTGGCTACCTGCAACTTCTCTACATCCTTGGCGAGATCGCTCGATTGGCCGGAGACCTCGACTTCGGGCAGGGAACCATCTTTGGTTTCCCGGTACACGGCCTCTTTGGCGATCCGATCCGCTTGGGCGACGCTGTTCTCCGTATTCAGCGCCTGCAGCCGGGCGACCAGGACACTTGTCTTCTGCTCCGGGTCGGCGGTTCCCAGGTCTCGCTGGTAGACCATCAGGGCGTTATGGGTCGACTCCATCTTTTGCTTTAAGTCAATGAGCTGCCGCTCCATGGAGGAGGTGAGGCGGCCAGCTTCCCTGGTGCGCGTCTCGAAGATCTCCCGCAGGTAGGAGTCGGCAATGGCGTTGGCGACATCGGCTGCCACCCGAGGATTGGTATCGCGATAAGTAATCGTCAATAAGTACGTGTTGGGATTGCGTTCGACCTTCAGATGCTTCAGGACGATGGGTGCATTCCTGATGGCAAGTTCCTTCTCTCGCGAGTCATGCCAAAACCAGTACCGGCGCAATTGATGTTCGCGCTCCAACAGGTTATAGCGTTCCGCTACCGGGCGGAGGATGGTGTCGGCTTGCAGCAGGCTTTGCTGCGTGGCCATGAACTGGTCGTCCCCCGTGGTCATAAGACGGTCCGATCCAATAGTCTCGGGCACTGCTTGCCGGTCAATCGCTATCAACGCGGATGCCACATGAATTTCCGGCGCCAAGGCACAACCGAATGCCACCAGAGCGGTGAGCGCTATGCTGAGCACAGCGATCATTTCCCAATGGCGGCGCACGATCTCCGCGTAAAACGTGAGTGGCCGCTGGAATTCGGCGGGATCGCTCAGCCTGGGGTGCGGCTTTCGTATCGTTATCGATTCGGGCATAGACTTGGCTCCGTTTGGGCGGCAGAGTTTTTGAATCACCTAACGGGTGGCGGCGTAGCCGGGAGATGATTACGCTTGCAGTCGCCGGCTCAATGAGAGCTCCAAATGGCGGCCGACACGGCGGCGTTGCCCATGCCGGTCACATGGTTTAACACGCTCGCGCTGGCCTTCAGTTTTCCGTTGGTTGGAACGTAGAGGATGTCGTTGGGGGCGAGCTTTACATCCTCGGACTTTCGATCCAGAATGCGCCGCAGCGGCACCTCTATCTCTGTTTTCTGTGGACTGCCCGGCTCTGTTCTGTAGATGTAGGCTTTGTTACGGCTGAATGAGTCAAGACCGCCGCTGAGGGCGAGCAATTTGAGCACGGTGGTGTCGTGTATATCCTGAAAGGGAAAGGCTCCCGGCCGCTTCACATCTCCTACAACAAATACCTGTTGGCACTGGGGCACGCGAATCCGCGCACCTGCAATGACGGGGATATTGAGCCGCGGGTGGAGCCCGTCGAAGAGCTCCCGAACCGAGATCGCCTGTGAGCTGCCGTTGGCTTGCTCGACGATGATTTCCGGGCCGGCTTCGGGCAGCAGACCGCCCGCCTGGCCTAAGGCGTCCAGAAGGCGAAGGTCACCCAATTCCTGGATGGTCATGGGTGTCTTGACCGCCCCAGCGACAGTGACCTCGCGGCTGCGATACTCGACAACGGAAACGTCGACGACGGGGTTTACCAGTAGATGTCGCGCCTTCAGGGTGGCTGCAATGTTGTCGCGCAATGTATCCGGCATCATCCCTGCGGCGGGTATTGGTTTGTCCAGTAGTGGCAAGTGCAGATTGCCCTGCTTGTCGACGCGGAAAGTCTGCGAGAGCTCCGGCGAATCGTAGACCGTCAGGCGAACAAGGTCGGAGGCGCCAATCGGCTGAAAAGGCAGATTGGTGCCTCCGATGGCGGCAGGCGTTACAGGGGACACTGGCTCTGGTTGGGGGGAAGACAAACGTTGTGCCGTGACCGCGAAAGAGATCAGGGTCGACGCACTCGCTATTGCCACAATATGTTTTCTCATGGCGCACGTTTGTATAACGTCAGCCTAGTGCGAAGGGATTAAACGAAGGCAGAGGTGAAGATTAATCTTTTCTCAGGTGACTCGATCGCTGATGTGGAAAACGGCTAGAGCCGATAACTAATGACTCTTGCCGGTACACCGGCGGAGATAGACATGGGAGGCAAATCTGTCGTCACCACTGCTCCCGCGCCGACCACGGCGCCATCACCGATCGAAACACCGGCGGTTACCACGGCGTTGGCTCCCAGCCATACATCATCGCCGATCCTGACCGGCGCATCCTGTCCAGGCTGATTGCGAATCAGTTCACCCCTGGCTATTCCATGATTGGAGGAGAAGATCGATACGCAAGGGCCGAGAAGCACGTTGCTTCCGATGGTGATTGGGCCCGAGGGAGAGGCCCATACGGAACAAAGATGATTGATAAAGGAATGGTCGCCGATCTGGATCATCTCCGGGTACTTGAAGATCGCAGTGGGGGAAATCTTCACCCCCTTGCCCACTCGTTTCAACTTTGACCTGCGTACATAGCTGCCGCCGGTAATAAAGGCCAGCAGGTAGAGCCAACCTCTCACTGCCTCTGCGATTGCTCGGATCAACCCGCCCCCTTCGAAGCAGACATTTGCTGCCGGGAGGGCGAACTGAAGATCCCTCCACTCCGCTGCCATGCGTAGCTTAAGGCGACAGCCTAAACCAGTGCTGACGTGAAGATTAATTATTCCTTAGACGGGCTTCCGTTGCCAGGGTCTCCTCGTGGCGCGGCGATGGATACCACAACAGATATCTTCTCTACGCTAAGACACATCTTGCTAACTAAGTTCATAGGTTGCATTACATCAGTAATGCACACCAAAGGTAATTGTGACTGCCATCGTTCGATAAGATATTGGCCACAGCTTAGATAGCGATTGCGCATAATTCGTCTTACCAAACCTGTGGTAATCCAGGGGTCCGCGTTTGCTCGGTGCAAGCCGGGCCTGCATGCCCGCCGCAATAAAACTGCGCTCACAGATTACCGTTATAGATTGCGGAGGCTCGATTGAACAAATTCATCACGCTCTTGGTTCTCAGCGCTGGCCTACCCGCGCTGGCCGCGACCTACACGGTTCCGGCCGGCTCCAGCGCAGCCACCATTCAGGGAATTGTGAACACAGCCGGCTCGGCAGCGGGCAATACGGTGATGTTCTCCGCTGGTTCTTATAGCCTCGCGTTCACGGTGACGCTGCCATGCTCGAACGGCACGGTTTATACCGGGCCAAATGTGGGCGTCGTCAGTCAAACCAACCTGCCGACTGCGGTTCTGATGAGTACCGTGCCCACGAACTATGCTTTTTCGACGGACAGCAACATTACCTCGCTGACAGGGAGCGAGGGATGCGCAATAGAATATTTGCGATTCAGCGGCACGCAAGGTGGAATCCTGGTCTACTACCCGGCATCAGGAATAACGATTCAGGAGAACGCCTTCGATAACAACAACCCTCCTCCAGGCGGCGCTACTTCCGAAGCCAACGTTTTCCTCACTGGACTAAACGAAGATTTCTCTCCAGCGAACGGCGTGCAGAACATCTCTATCGTGTGGAATTTATTTTTTGATAACTGCGCAGCGATTCGCGCGGTCGCGTGGCCCGACTCGGGCGGCCTTTGCGCCGCTACCTGGGTGGACAGCTATAACAATCACTTGACCTGGTCAAACAATACCGTGAATGGAACAGAGGAAGGGTTAAAGTTTGCCGAGCGTTGCTGCGGCGACACAGTTGCGAGTAACATAGATTTTGAAAACAACAACTTACAGGGTAATTCGCGCATCCTGATTGAGCTCCAGCAGTCGACCAGCGGTGAAGCGGTCTTCAGCCATAACGCCTTCTATCAACCATTCAATCCCAGCTACAACGCCTTCGAGATTTCCATCCCGCTGTATCAATGCAATACCAGTGGTATTGGCTGCGCCCCCGGCAGCTCGCCGGCCAGCACAGAAGACGATAACGTCGAAATCGCCAATGTACCAGTTACTATCACCGGATCGGGCGCGCATTACGGCATTGGCCTGGAGCTATGGGGTGAGGGCAGCATTGCCACCAACAACCTGTTTCAAGGGGGAAACGGACCGGAGTCCTGCGACGCAGGTTATAGCTGTTCGGGATGGTCGATATCGGTGGGTGAAGCGTTTACTAACGCTCATATTACCGGCAACTATTTTTCCGGCACTGACGTCTGGATGGGTACCCCGAATGTCTTGAGCAACGCCGTGACTTATGAGGATGGTGGTAGTCAGTCGAATCCCGGCCTTGTGCTAAGTCCCAACACCGTGGTTCAAACCAGCACTACAATCCCAACCGTCGCGCCGACTATTTCACCAGTATCTTCATCCACTGGGATCAAGGTTACGCTTAGCGACAGCGATACCACGCATAGACTCTCTATCTTTTACACCACGAACGGTACTACGCCGGCCATCTTTCGACCCGGTGGTGCACCAGGAACGACTCAACTATACTCCGCGCCGTTCACGGTGGCGCCGGGAACCACGGTGAAAGCGATCGCCTCATGGGGGCAAGGGGCGAACCAGGGGATAGTGTTCCCTTCCTTTGGATACGTTCCCAGCAGTGTTGTGGCTCTTTCCACTGCAGCGCTGAGCGCGGCATCGCTTCCGGGTGCAAAGACCATCACCAGCGGATATCTACGTCCCGAGTCGGGCGCGACGACGATGACGACGGGAAGCACCATGCAGATGATCACCTATGTGACTTACTCCGACGGCTCGACCGGTACATTGCCGGATGCCCATGGGAACGCGGTCACGTGGTGGAATACCACCAACCATGCGGTGGCCAAAATCAGCAGCCAGGGCCATGCTACAGCGCTGGCTACCGGTTCGATAAAAATGGAGGCCATGGTCGGTTCGCTAACGTTGTCTCCCTGGTCAGTGACCGTGGGCGCCCCCTCTGCCCCCGCCCCGGCGGTTGCGGCTGCTGGCACCGAGGCAGGTTCTGCTCCTAAAATTGAGGCAGCTGTTGCTGCTGATACTCAGATTCCCACTGCAGTTGATACTGAGATTCCCACTGCTGCTGGCGCTCAGACTCCCACAGCAGCTGACGCTCAGGCTGCTGCCTCCCCTGGGACCCAGGCGCCTGCGGCGCCCATCGCGCAGGGCGCGCTCACCGCACTCACTGCTGGGCCGGTTCCGGCCGCTCCGGGAGCGGCTGTCCCGGACACCTTCCTGGGACCATTCTGGAAACTCGTAACACCAGCCGGTGGGTCGGCTTCCATTTCCAATTCTCACCTTTTTATCGGCGTTCCCGGAGGCGCCAACCATGACCTGCTGAATCCGTCCAATCAAGCGGTGCGTCTGGTGCAGGCGATCGGCAACGACGATTTCGATATCGCCGTCAAGATCGACTCGCCGCTTGTGGCTACGGATGGGAACGCCAGCCAAGGTCTCATCGTGCTCTCCGATGACGAGGACTTTCTTACCTTCGCGCTGACGACCGATGGAAGCAAGATAGGTCTCAACGCCGGTATCGTTGCCCGTGGTGTGGCGACCACGGTGCTCGAAGACACCGATTTCAGTCAATATCAGAATCCAATGTACCTGCGACTCACAAAGGCCGGTACTGCTTACGTGGCTCTTTACTCAGTCGACGGGGTTAATTGGCTACAGGCAGCCAGCTTTACCGACGCTAGCATTCCCACCTCGGTTGGACTCTTTGCCGGCAACTACAGCAGCACGCCTGCCAATGCTGCTCCGGTCGTCATGTCAGTAAACTGGTTCGACGTTCAACAATAAGATGAGCATCAGAATGACGGCTCTCCTAACTTCAGTAATGCACACCTATGGTAATTGTGACTGATATGAGTCGAGGAGATAGTGGGCACAGATAGCAAGGCGATTCTGTGCTTTGTCTGTGCGGTTGGGCCGACGGGGCGCCGGAAGGGTAATATCTATGTACAGAAATAGATCAAAATATCTCTTCGCTATCATTTACTCGCTGGCCATGGTGGCAGTTGCCCAGTCCGCCGCTGCAAACGGACCGATTCCCGCTGTTCCGGGAGCACCCCTGGCGAGCAGTTTTCCTGGCCCACTTTGGGAAGTGGTTGCACCACGCGGCGGGACGGCGGCAGTCTCGAATCAACACCTCTTCCTGAACGTACCCGGCGGCAGCAACCATGCACTGATCCCGTCAAACCAGGCGGTACGCGTGGTGCAACCGGTCGGCAACCAGGACTTTGATGTCTCCATCAAGATCGATTCCCCTATCCTGGCGACAGATGAGAGCACCAGCCGGGGGCTCATGGTGCTCGCCGATGACGAGAACTTCATCACCTTTGCGCTGATAACCAATGGCACCCACCTGGGCCTGAGCGTACACACGGTCACCAATGGAGCCTGGGCCACGGTGTTCGAGGAAGTCGATTTTAATGAATATCAAAACCCCATGTACTTGCGGATTAGCAGGACCGGCGTCGCTTACCTGGCTTATTACTCTGTCGACGGAGTGGTCTGGACCCGGGCGGCCAGCTTCGCTGACACCAGCGTTCCCAATTTTATCGGACCCTTTGCGAGCAATTACAACCCCAATCCCAGCAGAGCTGTTCCGGTAGTCATGGCAATCAATTGGTTCAACATCCTGTGATGCATGTTCGTATGGCGGCTGATCGTTGGTTGCGAGGAGAAGTTCTCTTATGAGGAAAAAGGCACTCCAGGTTCTTCTCGTCGAGGACAACGCGGGGGATGCCCGTTTATTGCGGGAGATGTTCAGCAAGGAAGCAGCTGGAAGCTTTGAATTGGTCCACCTGACGCATATGCGCGAGGCAGAGGACCGGCTCAGAGCAGGTGGAGTCGACATTGTCTTGTTGGATATGGGATTGCCGGACGGGCATGGTCTCGAGACCCTGCGACGGGCGCGCGCAGCGGCCCCCGAGGTGGTGATGATCGTGCTGACTGGCATGGAGGATGAAGAACTGGCCGCCGAAGCCATGAAGGAGGGTGCGCAGGATTATCTGATCAAGGGCCAGATCGAAAATCGCGCGCTTCCCAGGGCCCTTCGTCATGCGATAGAGCGCCAGCGCATGCAGAGAGAAACCGAGCAGATGCGGAAGAATGAGGTTCAACTCAGGGATGAGTTCCTCTCCCATGTATCGCACGAGCTTCGCTCGCCCCTGACATCGATCTATTCATTTAGCACGATCATCGCCGATGGGCTCGCGGGGGAAACGACCCCGCAGCAGAACGACTACTTGCAGATCATTTTGAGGAATGTGCACCAGCTTCAAGCGATGATCGAGGATTTGCTCCAGGTCACTCGGGCGCAGGCACATAAACTCAGCGTGGACCTGGAGTCTGTTCCCCTAAATGAGGCCATCGGGTACGCCGTGGATACACTTCGCGGAGCTGCTACGGAAAAGAAGATTCACCTATCTTTCCAACCATCGGCGCGTTTGCCCTCGGTTTTTGGGGATGCGACGCGCGTGCGGCAGGTGCTGACAATTCTGCTGGATAATGCGGTCAAGTTTACGCCCGCAGGCGGCACGGTGAAGGTCGAAGCCGGCGAGTACGAGAAAGATGAGAGCATGTTGCTGATAGAAGTCTCCGATACTGGATGCGGTATCAGCCCGGAAGCTAGCGACCGGATTTTTGAACACCTCTACCAGGTGACGGACCCCGGCCATGCCGGGCGCAGAGGCCTTGGGCTCGGCTTGCACATTGCCAAGGACCTGGTCACACGGCAGGGCGGCAAGATTTGGGTGCGTAGCGAGTTGGAAAAAGGAAGCCAGTTCTTCTTTACCTTGCCCATCTTCTCTTTAGCAGGAGTGATTCGTCCGATCCTGACAAATGACAAAAGCGCCGGTGATTCGCTGGCGTTGATTACGGCGGATGTCGAATGCCGCGACGGCTCGCCGGATGTACCAAGAAAGACCCTGGATGTGGCGCGCATGGTTTTGCAACAATGTCTGCGCGCCGATTCAGACATACTATTGCCCGGCATAGGACCGGTCTGCGAGCACAAGCGTTTCTTCGTGGTTGCCAACACGCGACAGAGTGGGGCAGAGAGCATCGGCAGCCGCATTCAAAACCAACTCCGGCGCCACGAGGAGTTTCAATCGGACAACTTTACCTTCACCATTTCGCACAGCTTTCTGCCTCCACTCATAAGAGCCGCAAACGAAACCATGGAGGCGTTTGCTGAACAGGTGGCTGCCGAAGTACGAGATCACATCAACGACGTCTGCTTACAGGGGGCAATCTAGCCGTGAGTCAAGAGAAAATTCTTGTTGTCGATGACGATCCAGACGTGCGATTAGGCCTTCAACTGCGCCTCAACGCAAACCACTACGAAGTTATTACCGCCGGCGACGGAGTGGCCAGTATCGCCGAGGCGCGGAAACACATGCCAGACCTGATGATTCTGGATCTCGGTCTTCCGGCGGGTGACGGCTTCAGCGTTCTGGAGAGATTGAAGGCGAACGAAAAGCTGTCCTCGATCCCCGTGATTGTGTTGTCCGGGCGCGACCGCGTCGGCAATCGGGATCGTGCGATCAAGGCAGGGGCGAGGACGTTTCTGCAAAAACCGATGGCGAATGAAAAGCTGCTGGCGGTCATTCGTATGGTCCTGGACGCGAAGGGCCGGACTCCGGAAGTGGTGTATGATTTGGTCGATCCTCTTAGCTAATTAAACGGTCGTCGTTGGTCCGAACCGGCGCAACCCGTCTTGATCGCTTGCTAATCCGTCTTGCTCTTGACCCCAATGTAGTGCAGCATGATCGCTGCGGCTTTTTGGAGGTCTACGTGTCCCAGCGGCTTTCGTGGTGGGTTGTGCTTGCCCTGCTTTTCGCGGCCGGAGCGCCGGCGCAAGAGACCCGGGTGGTGCTGGACCGCGGTGGCGGTACCATCGTTCTCGAACCCTACGCGCCCAACATCATCCGCGTTACGCTCAGCCTGCTTAAGCAGCCGGCGCTCGGCCCTCCCGGATACGGTTTTACCGCCGCACCTTCCGCCGCCGGATGGAGCCATCAGCAAAGTGAGGACGGAGATACCTACCAGTCCGGCCGCCTGACGGTGACGGTCGCCGCTAACAGACCAGGGCCAGGCAAGCCCCTGCCCACCCAACTGGATATCGCCAGGTTCTTCAATGGCTCGGCTCCCGGAGCACGTATCACCTTCAGCACGCCGGACGGAACGAGGCTGCTCGATATGCAGGGCTGGGCGATGGCGGTGCCCAACCATAAGGACGGCACCGCCGGAGTGCTCAACGACAAGCGGCCCGCGGATGAAGCTTTTTACCAGGTGGGCGCAACTTTCGCTTCCCCGGATGATGAGCACTACTACGGACTGGGCCAGAACCAGGAGGGATTTCTCGATCACCGCGGCCACACCGTCGAGTGCTGGAACAATTACACCGCGACCGGAGGTCCCACGTTTTGCGTCCCCCTGCTGGTGACTAATAAAGGATATGGCGTGCTCTGGGATAATCCCTCGCAGACCACGATCCAGCCGGGCTTCAACGAGCAGACGCGGTGGACCTCTCAGGTGGGCGACCGGGTCTCCTTCTTCGTGATCGCGGGCACCAAGACAGACGAGATCTACTCCGGCTACCGGCTGCTGACCGGAGATACTCCGATGTTGCCTAAGGCGGCGTATGGATTTATCCAATGCAAGCAGCGCTATAGCACGCAGGACGAAGTGCTGGCTGTAGCCAAGGGCTACCGCGAGCGGCATCTGCCTGCGGATGTCATTGTGGTCGACTGGTTCTACTACAGCAAGATGGGGCAGATGGATATGGTCCCCGCCAATTGGCCCGATCCGGTGGCCATGAACAAACAACTCCATGCCATGGGCTTCCAGACCATGATCAGTGTCTGGCCGCGCTTCGAGCGGGGCACGCGCTACTACGATATGGTCCTGAAAAATGGCTGGTTTGAACATCTTGCGGATGGCACGCCGATGGATGGTCTGCCCTACGATCGCGCCGGCTCCGACATCGACACCACCAATCCCGCAGCGGCTCGCTGGTTTTGGGACGTGATCCGGGAGAACATCATCAGCAAGGGTTTTGACTCCATCTGGGCAGATGAGACGGAGCCCGATCTTCCTCCCAATGGCGGTTACTTTTCCATCGGTCCAGGGACGCGCTACTTTGATGTCTATCCGCTCTTTCATACGGCGGCTCTCTATGACGGTTTCCGCCGCGATGTCGATCATCGCGCGCTCATCCTATCCCGCGATGCTTATCCCGGCGCGCAGCACAATGGCACGATCTTCTGGTCTTCGGATATTTATCCCACCTGGGACACGCTGCGGCGCCAGATTCCTACCGGGCTTGACGTGACTGCCTCGGGCATTGCTTATTGGGGAAATGATATTGGAGGCTGGCAGTATCTGCCCGCGGTGCATCATCCTGCTCACCCTCCGCTGCTTGATCCCTCGGACGCGCGCGATAACGTGGGCGGCTATGATGACTACCCGGAGCTGTATACCCGCTGGTTCGAATACGGCGCCTTCCAGCCGAACTTCCGCACCCATGGCAGCCGGCGGTACAACGAGGTCTGGTCCTACGGGAAGCAGGCGGAGCCGATTCTGGAAAAATATCTTCGCCTGCGCTATCAACTGATGCCGTACATTTATTCGCTCGGCTACCAGACGCACCAGACGGGCGCTCCGTATATGCGGGCGCTCTTCATGGATTTTCCCCAGGATGCGAAGGTGCAAGACATCGGCGACGAATATATGTTCGGGCCGGCCTTCCTGGTTGCGCCGGTCACCGAACAGGGAGCGACCAGCCGCATGGTGTATCTGCCGGCGGGCACGGATTGGTACAACTACTGGAGTAAAGAGCGCGTGACCGGCGGCCAGTCCGTCCGCGTGGATGCGCCGATCGATACCATTCCACTCTTTGTACGCGCGGGATCGATCGTGCCCTTGGGCGAACCCGTGGAGAATACCGGCCAAGTGCAAAAAATAGCCAAGGTCCGCGTGTACCCCGGCGCCAGCAACGACTTTACCCTGTATCAGGATGACGGCAAGACCTACGCCTACGAGAAGGGAAACAGCAGCATCACCACCCTGCACTGGGATGATGCTGCGGGCAAGCTTACGCAGGAGGGAGTTTCGCTAGGCGCGGAAAGCGAGCTCCTGGAGGTTGTTAGGCGTTAAGAGTCTGTGTGAGTACGGGGGAAGAAACCGCAGGTCCCTCCACTGCGCTTCGCTCCGGTCGGGATGACAATTTATGCGTAGGAATTGGCCTCGGCTCCGGTTAACCGAGTTAGCAGTCGATGGCGCAACAAAATTGTCATCCCGACCGGAGCGAAGCGCAGTGGAGGGACCTGCGGTTACTTCCCCCGCACTCACACAGACTCGTTGAGTCCGTCC
>Ga0302324_100025448_pt1 | contig 11359 bp, 9 predicted proteins | sample Palsa_T0_1_FD_201949 | JGI IMG/M metagenome (GOLD analysis project Ga0302324, IMG submission 201949) | Peat permafrost microbial communities from Stordalen Mire near Abisko, Sweden - Palsa_T0_1 | ecosystem: Environmental > Terrestrial > Soil > Palsa > Peat permafrost | place: Sweden: Abisko... | reverse complement strand
CCTTGCTGGAGTTCCAGCCGATCGTGAACGTCTTGCCGACGCGGCTCAGCTCCCGGATCGCGCGGTCGGCGTGCTCCGCGCCGATATCGACGTTTTCCATGAACTGCAGGTCCGGATGCGCGGAGAGGAACGCCTTGTAGGTATCGAAGGTTTTGCCCGGCTCATAGGAGGTGTTGAGCCCGTTGGTCTCGGTGTTGACGAATTTTGCGTCCGGGATCGCCTTCTGGATTCCCTCGCGAAAGCCCTTCATGCGACCCTGTGCCCAGAACTCCGCTGGGTCGCCGCCGGACACCGCGAACACCTTGAGGTGGTTGCCGGTCTCGTCCATCCACTTCAGCACCACCTCGGCGGCGGTGGCACCTTCCTTCGGCGGAAGCTGCGTGAAATTGGTGAACTCGTGGCCGCGCGAGGTGACGCCCGCGGTGAAGGCCGGAATGCCTTGCGCCATCAGCTTGTTGACGATCGCGGTGGTTTCGTCTGACGTCGTCGGCTCGATCGAGATGCAGTCGATCTGCCCGGCGGCAAGCTTGGCCTCGATCTGCGATACCTGCTCGTTCGGGTTGGTCTGCACCGGCGCGATCGAGGTGCAGTTCAACGGGTAGATCTTGTTGCCGGCTTCGCAGCCGTATTTGAACCCGGCCGCATATTGCGGGGAGAACAGCGGGATGCCGGAGCCTTGGTAGGAGAAGACGTAGTTGATCTTCTCGTGCTTGGCGATCTTGTCGGCGATGCGGGGCGCCAGCTTGAAGGTGCCCCAGGGCATCGTTACCTCGCCCGGCGCGCCCGCCGGCTTCTCGCCGGTCGTCGGGATTTGCGAGGCGGACATGTCCGCCGCCCAGGCCGCCGCCCCCGTCAACGCCCACACGCCGCCGATCGTTGCCAGCAGCCAAGCGCCACGCTTCGTCATCGGTTGGTTCCCCCTGGTTGGCCGTACGGGGGTCGGTGCAAATGTCCCGCGCGGCCCGGCATTGTCGCCGTTGCCGGGGACTGTGCCCGTGGCGGAACAGGCAAGTCAACGTGGCGGGCAGAGCGACCGGCGACGGTGGAACAGTATCGAAAAGATTTCGTCATGCGACTGACGACCTGTGGCATGCGCTCCCGCGCGCCACAGGTTGCCCCAGATCAGCGCCGCCAGTATCCGGGCGCCCAGACGCCGCCCACCCAGGCCGGGCCGATCCACACCGGAGTCGGCGCGTAGGCGATCGGCGGCGCGGCGTAGACCACGGGCGGCGGGGCGTAGACCACGGGCGGTGGGGCCGCGTAGACGACCGGGGGTGCCACGACGATCGCGGGCGGCGCAATATAGATGCCGGGACCGCCCCAACCCCAGCCGCCACGCCACCAGGCGTGTGCCGTGGAGGGGACAGTCAGCGGCAACACTGCTGCGGCGGCCACTGCAGCCGCGCCGACGGCGCGGAGCAGGGTGGAGCGGGAGGTCATGGACATAACAAAACCCTCATCTTTGGTGCGTCTATACTGGTGCGCGAATATGGCGCGACCATGGCGGTGTTGTACCACACTGTCGCCTCGCTCGCGAACCACGCGGCGCTTCCCGAAGTTGTGAGGCCGGTGGCGCTCCCGGTGCGGCCCGGGCATCACCGCTGCACGTGGGCCGAACCGCCGCCCGTTGCCGCATGTGATTGACAAATGCCCCGACGTCAACAACCCTCGGTCGAAACCAGCGTTCCGGTATCTGGCGATGTCCGATTTGATTGAACCTCGCGTGCTGCGGGCGCCGGCCGACCTTGCGGTGACGCCGCTCTCGGTACGGCGGGTGCTGGTGGTCGGCTCCTGCCTCTCCGAAGGTTGGGCGAACCGGCTGAAAACCATGTCGCCGCCCTGCCCGAGCGATACCTACCTGCTTGGGCGCGATCTCCCGGACCAGCCGTCGCAACCGGTCGATGCCTACGACTTCCAGCTGGTGCAGGTTCCGTTGCGGGTGATCTTGCCGGACACATGGTTTGCCAGGCTCGGCCAGGCGGATATCGCAGGGCATGAAAAGCTGTTCGCGCACGCGCTCAATGGCATGCGGCGCCTGCTCGACACGGCGATGCGATGGAATCGCGAGCATGGGCTGCTGACATTCGTGTTTCCCTTCATCGCACCGCAGCAGAACGCGGTCGGCCGGTTGATGCCGCGCTACGATTTGCGCAACCCGGTCCATTTCGTCGAGAAACTCAACGAGGCGCTGGCGCAGGAGATCAGCGGCTACGCCAATGCCTACCTGTTCGACTTCAACGAGATCGTCGCCACGTTCGGCCGGCGCTATGTACAGGAAGATGCGCTCGGCGCGTTCAACCATAACGGCTTCATCAGCAACGGCGATTTTCATCACGACGCGCACCGGCTGGAGCCCGTCACGAAGGCGACCGAAATCATCGAGCAGCGGATCGACGAGATCGTCGCGGCGAGCTGGGCCGAGTTGCTGGCGATGTATCGCACCGTCCGTCAGCTCGACATGGTCAAGATGGTTGTCGTCGACCTCGACGACACCCTCTGGCGCGGGGTCGTTGCCGAACTCGGCGTGGATGAGTTGCCGACCACGGAGGGCTGGCCGAAAGCATTCTGGGAGGCGCTGGCGTTCCTCAAGCGACGTGGCATCCTGCTCGCCATCATCAGCAAGAACGAGGAACAGCGCGTGCTGGAGGTGTGGGACCAGATCCTGCGCCGCAACCTGTCGCTGGACGACTTCGCGATCCGCCGGATCAACTGGCGCCCGAAGGCGGAAAACATGGCGGAGATCCTGGAGCACGTGAATCTGCTGCCGCGCAATGTCGTCTACATCGACGACAATCCGGCGGAGCGGGCGGCGATCAAGGGCGCGTTCCCGGACATCCGCGTACTCGGCGGCAACCCGCTGCTGTGGCGGCGCATCCTGCTTTGGTCGGCTGAGACGCAGGTGCCGCAGGTGACGGCCGAGTCTGCCGCACGGACCGAGATGGTGCGCGCCCAGGTGGTTCGTGAGCAACAGCGTGGCCGCCTGTCCAGGGAGCAGTTCCTGGCGTCGCTGGAGGTGCGGATGACACCGTTCGTCGTCGGCGACCTGCAACATCCGCGGTTTGCTCGCGTCCTGGAACTGATCAACAAGACCAACCAGTTCAACACTACGGGCCGGCGCTGGACGCGCGAGGAATGCGCCGCGGCGCTGGCCAGCGGCACGGTGTTTCATGCGTTCGAACTGGCGGATACGTACACGGACTACGGCCTGGTCGGCGTGTTGGTGGTCGAGCCGGGTGCGATCGTGCAGTTCGTCATGAGCTGCCGGATCATGGGGCTGGACGCCGAGATCGCCGGTCTCGCGTACGTGCTCGGGTTGTTGCGCGCTGGTGGCGCCGAGACAATCTTCGCGGCAATGGTGGCGACGGAGCGCAATCTGCCCTGCCGCGACCTCTACGAGCGTTGCGGGTTCGTGGCCGCCGAGGGCGGCTGGCGCCGTTGGCTGGAGCCCGGTTTGCCGGTGCCGGCACATATTTCCCTGGCCGGGACGGAGGCCGCAGCGACGAAGCTCGCGGCCAAGTAGGCGCCCGACCGGGCGGCAGCCGAGCCCGGGCCGGCACCGCCAGCAACCGGCCCCAGGAAGGAGGCGCCGGCCGGCCGTCTGGGGCCGTGCCGACGCCTGCGTCGGATCAATGCCAATGGCCACCGACGAAGCCGCCGTCGACCCAATGCGGTTCGACCCAGACAGAGCCGGGCAAAGAGCCCATTGCCGGCGGTATCTGCGCGTAGGTCGCCATCGGCGGAGGGACTGCCGACACGATCGGTGGCGACCAGACGGTCGGCGGCGTCGGCAGCACTGGTGGTGGCACATAACCGCCGCCATAGGCGAAACCGACATGCCCCGGCGCGCCGCGCGCCCAGGCCGGCTCGGCGGCAGCGAAGGTCAGCGGCAGCGCGACGGCTGCGGTCAACGCCGCCGCGCAGACGGCGCGGAGCGTAGCAGGACGACATGTCATGGACATGATCAGACTCTCATGCTGGATTGGAAAATGCTGGCGCGTCGAAGTAGCGCGCTGGCACCCATATTTGTAACGGGCGGCCGTATGACGAGGGATCGCGACGGAAAATCTCGGGATTTTGATACTCCGCCGGGGCGACGGCCTGAACCGTTGTCGTGCGACATGTCGTGGACATGACGAGGCTCTCATGATCGTTCGGGGGTTTACTGGCGCCCGACTGTGATGCGCCGGGAGCGATATTGGCCGGGACTGCTGTGTGACGAGGGGCCAGCGCCGCCAATCCCGGACTCTTGATGCTCAGCCGGCGCTTCAGTCCAGATCCGCCGCGAATCGCTTCAGATCCGCCAGATCGCAGTAGCGCAGTGCGCCCTCGTGCGTCGCCCGCAGTGCGACGCGCGGCGCGTGGCCGGCCTCCAGCGCCTCCTGCCAGCGCGGCGCGCACAGGCACCACCGGTCTCCCGGCTTCAGGCCGGCAAAGCCGAACTCCGGCCGCGGGGTGGAAAGGTCGTTGCCGGTGGCGCGCGAGAAGGCCAGGAACTCGGCGGTCAGCACGGCGCAGACGGTGTGGCTGCCGACATCCTGCGGGCTGGTGTCGCAGCAGCCGTTGCGGAAGAATCCCGTCATCGGCGAAACCGAGCAGGGCAACAGCGCCTCGCCCAGCACATTGCGGGACGGGCGGCGGCCCGGCCCACCTCCGTTGCCGGTGTCGTCGAATGGCATGCCTTGCACTCCCCTGTGGTCTTTGTCAGCCCAGTTGATTAATACGGTCGCTTTCATACCGCGCCGCAGCAAGCCGCGCACTGACTTGTCGCGCGGTGCTCGTTCCGGAGGACATATGGCCCCGATCGCCCGCGTTGCCGAAGTGACCGAACGCATCATCCGGCGCAGCCATGACGGGCGCTCCCGCTATCTCGACCGGATTGCCCGCGCCGCCGAGCCGACCGGGCGGCGCCAGCGGCTCGGCTGCGCCAACCAGGCGCATGCCTTCGCCGCCTGCGGCCCGACCGACAAGGACCGGCTGAAGGACGGCATCACCCCGAATCTCGGCATCGTCACCGCGTACAACGACATGCTGTCCGCGCACCAACCCTATGAACGGTTCCCCGAACTGATCCGGCAGGCGGCGCGGGAAGCCGGGGCGACGGCGCAGGTCGCGGGCGGCGTGCCGGCGATGTGCGACGGCGTGACCCAGGGCGAGGCGGGGATGGAACTGTCGCTATTCTCCCGCGACGTGATCGCGCTGTCCACTGCGGTCGCACTCTCGCATCAGACGTTTGACGCTGCCGTGTTCCTCGGCGTCTGCGACAAGATCGTGCCAGGGCTGGTCATCGGCGCGCTGAGTTTCGGCCACCTGCCGGCGGTGTTCATCCCGGCCGGGCCGATGGTCTCCGGCCTGCCGAACGACGAGAAGAGCCGGGTACGCCAGTTGTACGCCGAAGGAAAAATCGGCCGCGCCGAGCTTCTCGACGCGGAAATGAAGAGCTACCACGGCCCCGGCACCTGCACCTTCTACGGCACCGCCAACACCAACCAGATGCTCATGGAGATCATGGGCCTGCATCTGCCGGGCAGCAGCTTCGTCAACCCCGGCACCGGGCTGCGCGACGCGCTCACCACGGCGGCGGCGCGGCGGGCGCTGGCGATCACGGCGCTCGGCAACCACTACACGCCGGTCGGCCGCGTGCTGGACGAGCGGGTGTTCGTCAACGGCATCGTCGGGCTGCATGCAACCGGCGGCTCGACCAACCTGACCATCCATCTGGTCGCAATGGCGGCAGCGGGCGGCATCGCGCTGAACTGGGACGATTTCTCCGACCTCGCCGAAGTCACGCCGTTGCTGACGCGGGTCTATCCGAACGGCAAGGCCGACGTGAACCATTTCCATGCCGCCGGCGGCATGCCGTTCCTGATCCGCGAATTGCTGGACGCCGGGCTGTTGCATGAGGACGTCTCGACCGTGTGGGGTCAGGGCCTGCGCGGCTATGTGGCCGAACCGGGGTTAGCGGAAGACGGCAGCCTGGAATGGCGGCCGGCGGCGGCGGTGAGTGGCAACGATTCCATCCTGCGCGGCGCCGCAAAACCGTTCCATCCGACGGGCGGGTTGCGCGTATTGCACGGTGATATCGGCCGCGCGGTAATGAAAACCTCGGCGGTGGCGGCCGAGCGGCATGTGATTGAAGCGCCGGCGCGCGTGTTCCACAGCCAGGAAGAACTGCAAGCCGCATTCAAGGCCGGCACGCTGGACGAGGATTTCGTCGCCGTCGTGCGCTTCCAGGGCCCGAAGGCGAACGGCATGCCGGAGTTGCACAAGCTGATGCCGCCGCTCGGCGTGTTGCAGGACCGCGGCCGCAAGGTGGCACTGGTGACCGACGGGCGGATGTCCGGCGCGTCCGGGAAAGTGCCGGCGGCGATCCACGTGACGCCCGAAGCCGCGGACGGCGGCGCGATTGCGTTGATCCGCGACGGCGACGTGGTGCGGGTGGACGCGGTGGCGGGGCGCATCGACGTGCTCGTCGACCCGGCCGAGTGGGCCGGCCGCACGCCCGCGGAGGCCGACCTGTCGGCAAATCAGGTCGGCGTCGGCCGCGAACTGTTCGGCGCGTTCCGTGCGAGCGTCGGCCGCGCCGATGCGGGCGCGGCGATCTTCGCGCTCGCCTGAGCGGTCAGAGGCGGCGCGGCACGAAGCGGCACTCGACGGCGAGTTCCTCGTCGGTCAGCAGCTCGACAAGGCCGTTCGCGACCGCGCCGCCCGGCAGGTTGTAGGCGTCCGGCGCGTGCGTGACGGGTTCGACGCAGACGAACGCGTCGCCCGTCGGCGGCGAGAACACGATGCAGTGGTCGAGGCCCGCGCCGGCGTCGATGTCGAGCGCGAGGCGCTGTTCGGGCCATGCGAGGCTGGCGCGGCCGGAGCAACCCGCGAACACGTTGTCGATCCCGGCTGACGGCAGCGTGCGCGGGGAGGAAAAATCCCAATCCGGCTGCGTTGTCACGGGCACAAGCTGCGTCGGCAGGACCTGCGGATCCGACAGCCAGACCCCGGTTGCCGCAAGCTGCAGCGTGGTGCCCGGCGGGCGCGGCAGCCAGGGGTGGAAACCGAGCCCGTACGGCAGCGCCCGATCCGACGCGTTGACGACGGCGAGCAGCATGTGCAGCGCGCCGTCGCGCAACTCGTAGCTGGCGCGCGCGGTATAGCGGAACGGAAACGGCACGTTGCACTCCAGTTCGAGATCGACGCGCGTCGCCTCCGCCCGCGTCACCCGCCACTGCTGCTGAAAGCCGCTGCCGTGCAGCGGCAACGCCTCGCCTTTCACGTTTGCCGGCAAGGCGTAGTACTCGCCGTCGTACTCGAAACCGCCGCCGCGGATGCGGCTGCACCAGGGCACCATCAGGATGCAGGCCAGCGCGAACGGCTCCGTCGTTCCGTCGGGCGCCGGGCGGAACAGTGGCGTGCCGTCGGCGAGGTCGTAGCGCGCGAGGCCAGCGCCGAGGTCCGGGCGAACCACAGCACGTGCCTTGCCGTCACTGATGACAAGCGGGGTCATGGACATCGGCTCAACCGGCCGGCCGCGTGACGCCCGTCGGCGGATGCAGCGCGTTCGCCAGCGCCTGCGCCTGCATCGGCGCCGGAAATACCGGCCGCTCCACGTAGCGGCCGGCACCGCGCACGGTGCGCAGGTCGCCGTCGGTCCACACCAGCTTGCCCCGCGAGACGGTGTGCCGCGCGAGGCCGGTAACCTCCATGCCCTCGTAGACGTTGAAGTCGACGTTCTGGTGGTGCGTCTTCATCGAGATGGTACGGCTCGCGTGCGCGTCCCAGACGACGAGGTCGGCGTCCGACCCGACGGCCACGACGCCCTTGCGCGGATGGATGTTGAAGATCTGCGCAGTGTTGGTGGAGGTGATCCGCACGAATTCGTTCGGCGTGATTCGCCCGGTGCCGACGCCGTGGTGCCAGAGGATGCCCATGCGGTCTTCGATGCCGCCGGTGCCGTTCGGGATCTTGGTAAAATCGGTGCGGCCCATCGCCTTCTGCGGTGCGCAGAACACGCAATGATCCGTCGCCGTCGTCTGCAGCACGCCGGAGACGAGGCCGGCCCACAATGCCTTCTGATGGTGCTTGGCGCGGAACGGTGGGCTCATCACGTAGGCGGCGGCCGTGGACCAATCCGGGCTCTGATAGACGCTCTCGTCGATCACCAGATGCTGCGCCAGTACCTCACCGTACACGCGCTGGCCGTTGGCGCGGGCGCGGGCGATGGCATCGGTCGCTTCCTGGGTGGAGACATGCACGATGTAGATCGGCGCGCCGAGCAGGCCCGCAATCGCGATCACGCGCTGCGCCGCCTCGCCCTCCACGCCGGGCGGCCGCGACAGCGCGTGTGCCTCCGGCCCGGTTATACCAGCGGCGAGCAGCTTTTGCTGCATGTGCCAGACGGCATCGCCGTTCTCGGCGTGGATGTTGCAGATCGCACCGAGTTCCAGCGCGCGGCCGATCGAGTTCAGCAGCACGCCGTCGTCCACCATCAGGGCGCCCTTGTAGGCCATGAAGTGCTTAAAGCTGTTGACGCCATACTCGCGCGTCAAAATGCCCATCTCCTCGTGCACCGTGTCGGACCACGAGGTCACGGCGACATGAAAGCTGAAGTCTGCGGCGGCCTTTTCGGCCTTGGCGCTCCAGTCCTTCCAGGTCTGCACCATCGAATAGCCAGGTGCCGGAATCGCGAAGTCGATGATCATCGTGGTGCCGCCGGCGACGCCCGCGGAGGTGCCGGTGAAGAAATCGTCGCTGGCGACCTGCCCCATGAACATCAGTTCCATATGCGTGTGCGGGTCGACACCGCCGGGCATCACCAGCATGCCACCCGCGTCCACCACCTCGGCGCCGGCGGGCGGTTCGATCGTCGGCGCCACCTGCACGATCCTGCCGTCCTCGCAGAGTACGTCGGCGCGAACGCTCTGATCCGCGTTCACCACCGTTCCGCCACGCACCAGAAGCGACATTGCCCGAACCTTCCCTGTTGTCACGCCGCGGCGCGCACGCCGCAGCCTTTCAGCACCAGCGCCGTCACCGTCGCGGTGGCGGTCGCGAACATCTCGTCGTCCGGCCCATCGTCGCGGCCCAGCACGGCGCGGATCTGCACGTCGAAGTCGGCGTAGGTCTGCGTCATCGCCCAGATGCTGAAGAACAGATGCGCCGGCGCGACCCGGTCCATCAGGCCGCGTGCGCTCCATCCCTCGATCACGCGGCCCATCGCCTCGACGCGCCGGCGCAGTTCGCCGCGCAGGAACGGCATCAGCAGCGGCGCGCCGCGCAGCAGTTCGCCAGCGAAGATCCGCGACGCGTCCGGCCGGGCGCGGGCATCCTCCAGCTTGGCACGGACATACCCCGCCAGCGCCTCCGCCGGATGCCGCTCCGGCACGATCCATGTTGCTGCGGCGTCGAGCCACTGCGTGACGATATCCTCCAGCACGGCGGCATACAGCCGTTCCTTGGTGCCGAAATAGTAGTGCAAATTGGCCTTCGGCAGCCCGGCTTCGGCAGCGATTTCGGCCATCCGCGCACCATCGAAACCGCCGCGCGAGAACACCTGTTCCGCAGCGGCCAGGATGGCGGTCGTATTCTCGCGCCGGACGCTGCCGGTTGCGGTGCTCTCGCTGTGCAGGGGTGAGGACGTATCCATCGGGCCGGTCGCCGGTTCTCCGTTGCCGCCAGGCGATCACAGACCGAATCTGACCGTCCGGTCAAGATTCCGCATTGACGACCGCGCATGGCGCGCCTTTAGTTTGCGCATGTGTCAGCCCTGAATGGAGGCCCCGCCCCGTGCCCGAGACCTCTGACATCACTGCCGGGCGTCTCTCACCGGCGGAGCTTGCTGCCAACTTCGCCGACGCGCACCCGCCGCTGACGCCGCACGAGGCCGTGGTGGAAGCGAGCCGATGTTATTTCTGCTACGACGCGCCGTGCATGGAGGCGTGTCCGACCGGGATCGACATTCCGGGCTTCATCAAGAAGATCGCCACCGATAATCTGCGCGGCTCGGCGTTGAAGATCCTCGAGCAGAACATTTTCGGCGGCAGTTGCGCGCGCGTCTGCCCGACCGAGATTTTATGCGAGGCCGCCTGCGTGCGCATGGCGGAGGAAGAACGGCCGGTGCGCATCGGCGCGCTGCAGCGGCGCGCGACCGACTGGCTGATGGAGCATGACCCGGCGCCGTTCGAGCGCGCGGCCCCGTCCGGCAAGCGCGTTGCCGTCGTCGGCGCGGGGCCTGCCGGCCTCGCCTGCGCCCATCGGCTGGCGCTGCACGGGCACGATGTCACCGTCTACGAGGCGCGGCCGAAGCCCGGCGGCCTCAATGAGTACGGCATCGCCGCCTACAAGGTTGCCGACGACTTCGCGCAGCGGGAGGTCGCGTTCATCCTCTCCGTCGGCGGCATCCGCATCGACTACAACCGGCGGCTGGGGCGCGATTTCGACATCGCCGGGCTGCAGGGCGATTTCGATGCGGTGTTCCTGGGCATCGGCCAGGCCGGCGTGCGCGCGCTCGGCCTTGCCGAGGAGACGCTGGGCGGCGTGCGCAACGCGGTCGATTTCATCGCCGAATTGCGACAGGCGGGCAACAAGGGCACGCTGCCGATCGGGCGGCGCATAATTGTCATCGGCGGCGGCAACACCGCGATCGACGCGGCGACGCAGTCGCGCCGGCTCGGCGCCGAGGACGTGACCATCGTCTATCGCCGCGGTGCGCCGGACATGTCGGCGACCAAGGACGAGCGGGAATGGGCGCAGACCAACGGCGTGCGCATCCGCCATTGGGCGACGCCGCATCGGTTGCTCGGCGAAGGCGGCCACGTGACCGGCGTCGAGTTCATGCGCACCAACCCGGACGCGGCCGGGCGCGCCGTGCCAACCGGCGAAACCTACGTGCTGCCGGCTGACATGGTGCTGAAGGCGGTGGGACAGGTATTCGTCGCCGAACCGCTGGGCGACGGCGACGATCTGGCGCTCGCGGTCTCGGATGGACGGATTGCCGTCGATGCCGAACGCCGCACCTCGCTGCCCGGCGTGTATGCCGGCGGCGATTGCGTCGCCGGCGTCGATCTGACGGTCGCCGCCGTGCAGGACGGCAAACTCGCCGCCGAGGCCATTCTTTCCTTCCTTGCCGGCTGAGAGGGGGCGCACAACCATGGCAGACCTGAGCACCAACTTCGCCGGCATCCGCTCGCCCAATCCGTTCTGGCTGGCCTCCGCCCCGCCGACCGACAAGGCGTACAACGTCGTGCGCGCGTTCGAGGCCGGCTGGGGCGGCGTGGTGTGGAAGACGCTCGGCGAAGACCCGCCGGTGGTGAATGTCTCCAGCCGCTACGGGGCGGTTTCCTACAACGGCACGCGCGTCGCCGGATTC
>Ga0302324_100025447_pt1 | contig 11359 bp, 9 predicted proteins | sample Palsa_T0_1_FD_201949 | JGI IMG/M metagenome (GOLD analysis project Ga0302324, IMG submission 201949) | Peat permafrost microbial communities from Stordalen Mire near Abisko, Sweden - Palsa_T0_1 | ecosystem: Environmental > Terrestrial > Soil > Palsa > Peat permafrost | place: Sweden: Abisko... | reverse complement strand
CAGGAAACTATCCTTGGCGGCGAGACGATCGAGAACCGGGCAGTACAGCAGGCGATCAGCGGGAGCTAGTTAAAGAAGCCAATTTCCTCAAGCACTTCTTCGCTCATCTCGATATCGCTAAGCTTCGCGGCGTGGGTGAACTTCAGTTCTTCCCGAAATCGGTCAATGACGCCGGCATTGAGGTCGGTTCGCTTGTCCAGCAGGTGGAGAAGTTCCGCCGCCGTGGTCGCGTGTTGATAATTCGCCTTCAGACCGCGCGAATTCTCAATGGTGACGGCAACGGGCAGGCTGCGAAAGTCGCTGGCTTGCTGGTGGGGTAGTCGGGCTCGAATGTTTACTCGCATATTGGAGACGATCTTGTCATGCGATTTGCCGGCAGAAAATACTACCTTAAGGGCGAGCGCGTACCTGGACGGGGTATGAACTAGGCCGCAAAAGGCCAATACCGCTGCCGCCGGGCCAGGACGAGGAAGAGGCCCAATCCGCTGACGAAGACCGCCAGCACGTAGAGCATGTACACCCACCCCTGTGGCTCCAGCGCCTGTACCAGGAAGATATAGAGCCAGGAGGCCATCGCAAACAATGCGGGCAAGGGATAAAGCCACATCCGGAACGGACGAGGGGATTCGGGATGCCGCCTTCTCAGCAGCAGGAGCCCGATAATCTGGCCCACGAACATGATCAGAATACGAGCCAGGATCAAAGCGGTGATGATCTGCACCAGGTCAAACAGGCTGGCGATCGCCGAGAGGATCCCAACCAGCAGCAAAGAACGATGAGGGAAGTCTTTGGCGGGGTGGGTCTTGCCGAAGAAGGGAAAGAATGTGCCGTCGAGCGCCGCGGCGTATGGAATGCGCGAATACCCCAGCATCATGGAATAGACCGAAGCGAATGCTGTAAGCAGCACCATCACCGTCAACCATTGCGAGGCCCAAAAGCCGGCGACGCGCTGCATGAAGACCGACCCGACGGCGTCGTAGATAACGGTCCCCGGCTGGATCATCTCCCGCCACGGCAGCACGCCCGTGAACGCGACGGAAATCGCCAGGTCGATTAGCAGAACCAGAAGAATCGATCCAATGATGGCTCGGGGAATCACTCGCTCCGGCTCCCGAACCTCATCCCCCAGGTGGCAGATGTTGTAGTAGCCGAGGAAGTTGAACATCACCAGCATGGTTCCATTGCCCAGTCCGAGCAGGAACGCCAAATTGAGGTGAAAGCCGCCCGCGGGGAAGTCAAAAAGTAAGTGCGGCTGAAAATGCACCACGCCTTCCACAACCACCCACAGACTGGTCAGCAAAAGTGCGCTCCAAAGTATCAGCATGATGCGCGCGATATCCCGAATCTTGCGATACAGCAGGAGCATGGCGGCCAAGGCGAAGCCGGCGGCGAGCAAGCGCATCGCCCAGGGCCGGCTGACCAACCCTTTGAACACGAAACCGGTATACAGCGCCATGCCGACAGTGCCGGTGGCAATTTCGAGGGTCCCGCTAAAGAGAAACTGCCATACAAAGAGCCACGCCATCAGGCGCCCCAGGCGCTCGCGCCCGAAGCATTCGCGAAGATAGGTATACGAGCCGCCGGAGCTCGGGAAGGTGGTGCCCAATTCCGCGAATACCAGTCCATCGGCAATCGCGATCAAAGCGCCTACGAACCAACACACCAGGGCTTGTGGTCCGCCCATGGTGGCGAGAATGGCCGGAACCGTGATGAACGGTCCCGTGCCCACCATGTTGGACATGTTGATGGAGATGGCATTGAGCAGACCGAACTTCTTGGGCAGGTGGACAGTAGGCATGAAATGGCGGTTGTGGTTTTCAATCTAAATCATTTCCACTACTTACGCTTATACTGGCTACTAAGCGCTTAGTCAGGAGTACCGAATGGCACAAGACAGCGTAGTACGCGCCTGGAATCTACCTGAAGATCAGGCCGGCGACATGGTTGGTTTCACCCGCGAGCAAGCCGCTTGGGAGTGGATGAGTTTTCTGGTTACCCGCTTACTGCCCGGGCAGGCGTTAGAGCTGCGCACTGCGGATGAGGAGCTGGTGCTCGTCTGGTTGGGCGGCCGCTGTGTCGCCGATTGGGGCTTGGGCGGCCAATCCGTAGGAGCCAGGAAGAATGTATTCGACGGTCTTCCTTACACGCTCTATCTGCCCGCGGGCCATCAAGTGAAGATCAAGGCGGAAACCGTTTGCGAAATTGCGCAGTGCCGCGTGGCCTCCACGGCAAAGCTCGAACCCAGCCTGGTGAAACCCAAAGATGTGGCGACGGGCTTACGTGGAGGCGAGAACGCCTCTCGTCAGATTGTTGAAGTGATCGCGCCCTCCTTCCCCGCCGATAAGCTGGTGGTCTTTGAGGTCTACACCCCGGGAGGCAACTGGTCGAGTTATCCGCCTCACAAGCACGATGTTCATCAGCCGCCGGTGGAGGTCGATCTGGATGAGATTTACTACTATCGCATGCGGGACGGACGCGGATTCGCACTGCAAAATTTATATAATTCTGACGCGTCGGGCGATTCGCTCGTAAAAGTGCGCGATGGCGATGTGGTACTGGTGAGGGAAGGTTATCATCCGGTGGTCGCCGGCCCTGGCTACGATATTTACTACCTCAACTTCCTGGCCGGCACTTCGCGCTCCATGACGGTGACAGAAGATCCCGAGCACGTCTGGCTTCGCCACACTTGGAAGCAAACCGACCCACGCCTGCCCCTGGTACAGGGCTAATCTCCAGGCCGAAGAAGTAGGGGGTGCCCAGGGGGTGCCCCATATCTCACGACGTTTTTTTGTCGGGAGATGTGGGGGCGAAGCTCAGGTATAGAGAGTCTTCCGGGGAACAGAAAACCCTAGCGAGCCTTACGTCTACCCCTGCTAACCAGCGCCGGAAGGCCAGGCGCCGCATTCACGCTGTTCAGGCCGTTCCTCAGCCCAAATCCGCATGACTCCCGCACGCAAAGGTGGGGAGCAATCCGGTGCGTGACAGCAGCTGAGATCTTGCCCTCGATCCGGTCGAGAAGCAACTCCGTCGCTATGCGGCCCACCTCGTACTTGGGCAATTCCATCGCCGTGAGCGGGGGATCGAACAACCGGAGCCAAGGATAATCATCCAGGGTAACCAGCCCAAAATCCTCCGGGCACCGCATACCCATCTCCTGCGCCGCCTGCAAAAACCCTACCGTCATCAGAAAATTCGCCACGAAAACCGCGTCGGGACGATGCGGCAACAGCGACAAACCCGCGCGATGCCCCGAATCAATCCGGTAATCCCCCTCATACACCAGCTTCGGGTTGAAGCTGAGACCACTGCTTTTGAGCGCCTTCTTAAATCCCTGCAGTCGCGCCCTGCCGTTGCTCACGCTCAGTGGGCCGCCCACCATGGCGATGGTTTGGTGTCCGATTCTGGCCAGATGCGACACCGCTTCAAAGCTCCCTTGCAGATCGTCGGTAATCACCGCGTCGCCCGTCAAGCTGGGATAGGTACGCATCATGAGCACGGTGGGAACATTCATTCCCGACAGCAGGTTGACGGTCTGCGTACTGAATTCTCCCGGCGATTTGGTAAGCAGAATACCGTCCACGCGCTTGGCCAGCAACAGGTCGAGATAATGCTCCTCTTTTTCCAGCAATCCGTCGCTGTTACAGAGAAGAATACTGTACCCGCGCTTCTGCGCAGTATCCTCGGCCCCCCGCACCAGCATAGGAAAAAAAGGATTCGAGATATCCGGAACAATCACCCCAAGGGTGCGGGTACGCTCATTAGCCAGGCTTTGGGCGAGAGAATTAGGCCGGTAATTCAGCTTGAGGATGGCGGCATCGACCCGCTTCTTAAGCGGCGCCCCAACATGACTCTTATTGTTAATAACCGCTGAAACCGTGAACACGGAAACCCGTGCTTCGCGCGCGACATCGTAAATAGTTGCTGTCTTACGTTTCGACGCCCTGGAACCGCGAGGTGTATCGGCCATGTTCCAGAAATTCTAGCATCCGCATCATAGGCCCCTCCGTGGCTGCAGAATTTTGCTCAGCAGATCCGGCTTACCCGCGATGCGAGTAAGGTGTGGCGAGCGCAGACCCTGGTGATAATTCACCTGAAACTCTCCGTAATACCCATCCGTCAAAGTAAGAAGATCGATAGGTTCCGGCGAAGTTTCCGCGTTCACGATAGCTTGGCGCAATAAGTCGGCCGAATAGACGCGATGATTTACGCCCACCAGTTTCGAGGCTGGGGCCAGTCCGGCACGCCCTGCAGCCGAGTCAGGAGCAATATCGTCGAGGGTTCCGTCCTGTTCAAGCACCAACCCGACCGACGTCGATAGATCGGTCTGCCCGGAGGCGCTTTCCGCGTCGACAGCGGCTTCGTTTGGCTCGTCCGTATAAGTCACGGTCCATCCGGCTGCTTCGAGACCCGGGGAAACCGGTGTGGGCCGCGTGGCCAGCAGATTCGTCTGCAGCAAGCCATTCCAATCAAACCCCACGACCTGGTTTAACGCGTCGACTAAGTCCTCATAGGTGTAGGGCTTGACTGTGATCGCGCCGTCGGGGGGTCCAAAAAAATCGGCGGCAAATGTATCCAGGCTGCTCGCTCCCTTGCTTTTTTCTCGCAGCAGGCTATCGACTTGTAACCACAGCAAAGGTCCTTCCTTGTAAAAGTCAGTGGAACGGCGAAGGATCGACCACTGCGGCTCAGCAGAGTACAGCAACGGGGCTGATCTCGAGGCATCCTGCAGGTTGCGCCAACTGCGCCCCGTGCGGGCGTCCATCTCCGCCTGGTAAAGCGCCAGGCGATCTTTTGCCTCGGACGCCGTTTCCAGGCCGGAGCGCGCACCCAAAACCTCTGCCCAATAGCTGGTAAGTCCCTCATACACCCACAGCAGGTCGCCGATCATCGGCTGCTGGTAATCAGGCGTCGCCAAGCCGGCTGGCCGCCGGAATTTTCCGTTCCAGGAGTGGATCATCTCGTGGGCCAGCAAATTCCCCGCTTCGGCCGAGAAAGAGGTGCTGACCATGCCCATTTCCGGCACCTGCTCATCGCTGGACTGGTGATGTTCCAGCCCGTCGCTGCTTTCTCCTTGGGCTTCCACCAGAAAGTGGTAGCTCCCATAATGGTGGGAGTGGAACAAGGCTCCGGCCTCGGATACGAGATTGCGGAATGCCACAATTCTTTCCGGGGGCACGTTGAGCCCTTCGGGCGACATCGCAAACAGGTCCAGCAGATGCCGCTGCGACACTCCCTTAGGCGTGATGTCGAACTCCCGCATGATGGATCCGCACATGAGGGGGGAGTCGACCAGCGTGGTCAGCGGAACCGGATCGAAATGAATCGCGCCCCCCTGTGCCGGCGGATGCGGTAACGCGGTGGCATAAGACCATTTGTCAGGAAGCCTGATCGAGGCCGAAACGGTAACCTGTTCGGCGGCTGTATCCGCGGGATACAGTACCAGCTGATCCCAGTTCACGTCCCCCTGCACCGGGGTGGAGGTATTGCCCGGAGCAAAATCATTTCCCGCGACGTATTCTCCCACCAGGGTGAAATCGGCCACCAGAAGGTTGGTTCCCGCGGGAACTGGGATATGGAACCGGAACATGTCCACCGGGTCGCGAATCCAGGAAATGCTTTTGCCATCTGCAGTAAACCGCAGGTTTACCAAGTCCGTGATCGGCCCAATGGGCGCATGATCTCCGGGAATCCATTTTGGGTAGACGAGATCGATGGTGTGAGCCGACGGAGAAGTTACGGGAAAAGACTCCCGCGCCGAGATGAATTTTCGGGAAATGGTAGTTGCGTCGACTTCCAGGAGAATGGTCGATGGCGCTTGCTGGGGCCGAGCGGCCGTTGCCGAGAGCAAAAACCCGATGCAGAACAGGCGAAGCGTAGTCGAGGGTCCCATTGGCAAGACATACGTTACCATTACTCGTTGAAGACCAGTCTCTTTGAACTATTCAAAATCGGCATCGGGCCCTCCAGCTCGCACACCATGGGCCCGATGCGGGCTGCCCTTCGTTTTGCCGCGGAGCTCGAGACCACTGGGATTACTTCTCAAACCGCATCCCTTCAGGTGGATCTTTACGGCTCCCTGGCGCTAACCGGTCATGGTCACGGCACGGACCGCGCCATCCTGCTTGGGCTCTCCGGCCACACCCCCGAGAGCGTCGATCCCGCCGAAATAGAAGCCAAGCTCGCCGCCATTCGCGCTGCCGGCCAATTGGTACTGCCCGGGCGCCACACCATCGCCTTCCAGGAGGCGAAGCATCTGATCTTCCACCGCGATCAGATGTATCCCGATGCGGCGGTTGCGTCGCACCCCAACGGCATGCGCTTTTCCGCCTTCGACCAGAATGGAACTTTGCTTTTGGATCGTGTCTTCTTCTCGGTCGGCGGTGGCTTTATCGTCTCGGAACAGGAGCGCGTAGCCCCCCAGACTGATCAAACCAGGGAGGTTCCATATCCCTTCCACAGTGCGCAGGAACTGTTGGAAACGGCAGCAGCCCACAACCTCACCATCGCGCAGTTAATGTTAGCCAACGAGTGCGCCCTGATCGAGGGAGCCCAGCAGGAAGTGCGCGACCGCATTCTGAAGATCTGGCAGGTGATGCAGGGATGCACTGAGCGTGGCATGACCGCCGAAGGTGTGCTCCCCGGTGGCCTCAAGGTGCGGCGCCGCGCGCGCAAGCTAGCCGAGCGGCTGCGTGCGGGAGATTCCAAGGACCCCCTCTTGCAGCTCGATTGGATCACGGTCTATGCCATGGCCGTGAACGAGGAGAACGCAGCCGGGGGGCGAGTGGTGACCGCCCCTACCAATGGAGCCGCCGGGGTAATCCCCGCTGTGGCGCATTACTATTTGGAGTTTGTCGACGGAGCCGACGAATCCGGGATCCTTCGCTATTTCCTGACTGCGGCGGCCATCGGCATTCTCTACAAAGAAAACGCCTCAATTTCCGGAGCCGAGGTGGGCTGCCAGGGCGAAGTCGGTGTGGCCTGTTCCATGGCCGCGGCTGGACTCGTCGCCGCCCTCAACGGGGATAACGCCCGCATTGAACACGCCGCCGAGATAGGCATGGAACACCATCTCGGCATGACCTGTGATCCGATCGGGGGTCTGGTGCAGGTTCCATGCATTGAGCGCAACGCCGTCGGAGCCATTAAAGCCATCAACGCCAGCCGCATGGCCATGAATGAGTCAGAAGGCCACAAGGTCTCGCTCGATCAGGTCATCAAGACCATGTATCAGACCGGCCTTGACATGCAGGCACGTTACAAGGAGACCTCGCTCGCCGGTTTGGCGCTGAACGTGATCGAGTGTTGAAGCGCCTCCACATCTTCCATCGTGCGTATGATGGAGCACTCCCCGCGTGTGAGTTGACCTTGGGTGCACACCGTGACTCCTCCCTTGGGGCACATCTTCAAGCAAGGCACTTGGATGACATGTAGCTTCGGCCCATCCTTATCGTGCCGGGCACGCTTTTTCAAAACTTTGGCCACTTTGGCGATGCCGCTGCTCTTCTTCAGTTTCCGCTGGCATTTCCGGCAAACCAGCACCACTTGGCCCTTCCAAGGAGCCCGATAGCTCCGGACTCCTCCCTGATCCACAATCTCCTCAGACATGAACAATTAGATGCAGCGCAGCGGCTGTTCTCGGGGAGGGCCCGGCAGTTCTCTCGATCCCACAAACCGATCCCAAATGGAAGCGCCACCCTCCCCTTGTCATCCCGACCCGAAGCGGAGGGACCTGCAGTTCTCCGGGGACCCGATACCGCAAAATGGATAAGCTGTTAGCAATGGAAGTACACCTCATCGACGGCACCTACGAATTATTTCGCCACTATTACGCGTTGCCGAAAGTACGTGACGAGGCCGGCCAGGAAGTCGCCGCTGTCCGCGGCGTACTCGCCTCACTCATCGCCATGCTGGGCAGCGGGGTCACCCACATCGGCGTGGCAACTGATCACATCATCGAATCCTTTAGAAACCAACTATGGCCGGGATACAAAACAGGAGCCGGCATAGAGCCCGACCTCCTAGCCCAATTTCCCCTCCTCGAGGAGGCACTCCGCGCCCTCGGCATCGTGGTCTGGGCAATGGTGGAGTACGAGGCCGACGACGCTCTAGCCTCTGCCGCAGCCGCCGCGGCGAACGACCCGCGCGTGGAGCGGGTAATCATCTGCACCCCAGACAAGGACCTTTCCCAATCCGTACGAGACACCCGGGTCGTGCAACTGGATCGCCGCAAAAACATCATCCGTGACCAAGCCGGAGTAGTTGCCAAATTCGGAGTGACGCCCGCCTCCATTCCTGACTATCTCGCCCTGGTGGGCGATTCGGCGGACGGCTTCCCCGGACTACCCGGCTGGGGCGCCAAATCGGCCGCTGCCGTTCTCGCGCGATTCATTCACCTCGAATCGATCCCCACAGACTGGCGGCAGTGGGGAGTGAGCGTCGCCAACCCCAAAGCCCTGTCAAGCCGGCTGGCCACAGATCTCGATCAGGCTTTGCTTTTCCGCGTTCTGGCGACCTTGCGCTCAGATATCCCATTGTTTGAATCAATCGACGAGCTGCAATGGAAGGGCGCCACGCCGGCTTTTGCCCCCCTAGCCGCCCGGCTTGACTACTCCGTGCGCAAGGGAAAGATAAGCGAGCCAGCGAAGTGAGCGCGAAGCGCCTCCACGGATGCCTCGTTTTCCTGGCGCTCACCTATGCACTCCTGGCAGGGCTAAAAACAGTCGTCGATTTCGATCTCGGCTGGCAGATGTCAACCGGCCGCTATCTTCTCACCCACCACGCGATCCCGCGCACGGCGTTGTTCTCCTACACCGCCCACGGTGTGCAATGGATTTATCCAATCTTCTCCGGCGTCCTCTTTTACCTGGGCTACCAGGCTGGCGGCTACGCGGCGATCTCCTGGCTCTGTGCTCTGGCATGTGTCGGATGCGTTGCTGTTCTGATTTACAAACGCAGTTTCTGGGCAGTCGCTCTGGCCGTGCTCGCGGTACCCGTTTTTGCCTCGGAGATCATGCCGCGTGCGAGCCTCTTCACCATGGTCCTCTTCACCTGCTTCGCCAGGATCATGGTCGAGCACTTCGAAGATCGCCATGCTCCTCTTTGGCTGCTGCCGCTGCTTATGTTGTTGTGGGTGAATCTGCATACCGGCTTTATCGCCGGGTATGCTCTCATGGCTGCTTATTTAACCGTAGAAGCCCTGGAAACGCCATTCCTTTCCCGTCGCGCGGCGGTGATCGCGCGTCTCAAAAACGTGGGTCCTTGGCTGATCTCCACCGCGGTGATAGCGCTTCTTAATCCCTGGGGCATCCGCATTTTTGTCGCCATCGCCAGGCAGCGCTCGGCGATCCGCGGCGAGACTTTATTCCTCGAAGAGTGGGAGCCGGTCCAGCTGTCAAGCGCTTTGCACGAGCTGGGCTGGAGAAACCCAGAGAGTGCCCGCTGGTGGCTCTTGGGCTGCGGAGTGGTATTCGCTGCCGTATGTCTATGGCGCGCGCGCATCGGTCCCGCCCTGGTGCTGCTGGCGGCTGTCTTTGCCTTCGTCAGGCATCAGCGGATGGAAGGACCATGCATCATTCTGATATGCCTTATCGGTGGTTCTATGCTCACCAGCACTCTTTTCCCTTGGCGGAAGACGAACTTCGCTCTCGGCATTGCCTCGCTGCTTACGGCATTAGTGGCGGTCCGTTCCTTCGACCTGATCACGAATCGAACCTATCTCGCTTCAGGAGACATAACTTTATTTGGCCCCGGCCGCTCCTGGTGGCTGCCGGTAAACGCGACCACCTTCCTGCTCGAAAATCAAGTGCCGCCGCAAGTTTTCTCCAGCTTTAATCTGGGCAGCTATCTTGTCTGGCGCGTGGGGGATCGATACCCCGATTTTGCCGATGGGCGCTATCTTCCTTTCGGGGAGCAAACGATCGAGCGGCAGCGCTTGCTTACCAGTCTCCCGTTGGACTCTGCGGAATGGACGCAAGCCGCGGATAAGTACCACATCAATACCGTCATCCTCCCGCTCTCGCGCATTTTCTCTTTGGGAGAGTTCCCGCTTTTGGCCGATTGTGCAAGTACGCGTTGGACGCCAATCTACATGGACGTCTCGGCCATCATCTTTCAACGGAAACCTTCAAAGCAGGAGCCGGTCGATTGCCACACAAAGAATCTGCTCGCGGGCGACAAGAGTCCCAACCATAGCGCCGAACAATACCAACAGCTAGCCAACGCCAGTGCAATCTACTCCCAGTTAGGCCGCCTACCTGAGGCTTGGGATGCAGCGGAACAGGCGGAGCAAATCTACTCCGGAGACATGACGCTCCATCTTGTAAAAGCCCAAACCGCGGCGGCTGCGCAGCAATTTGCGCAAGCAGAACACGACCTTCGCACGGCCCTGAAAATAAAACAGACAGATGCGGCATGGTACAACCTCGCGCTGCTCTATATCACTGAGCACCGATTGCCGGAAGCAGTGGAAGCCTTGCGGAACTCTGCCCATCTCTCCCGTCAAGCCTATGCTCGTCATCTTCTGCTCGCCAGGATTTATCTGCAGCAGCAGCAACCACAGCCGGCCTTGGATGCCCTCGCCGAAGCTACGCGGAACAATCCCTACGGCAGCAGCGACGCACCTGCAGCCGCTGAGTTCCGGGCACAGGTTGCGGAAGGCCAAGCCGCCGCTTTCATGCAGCTTCAACAAGCGCAAAAAGCAGTAGAACTCCAGCGCTTCGCGGTCCAGCAAACCCCCGGGAACGCCCGGCGCAGGCAGGTACTTGTGCAGGATTGCCAAGCCGCCCAAATCCCCTGTCCTCTGTAGACTGTTCAGATGAGAGGAAAATTCGACTGCCGCGCATGGCTCGTGACGTCGGCAGCGATCGCCAGCATCGGCCTCAGCGCTCAGGCTCAGGTTCCCGCGCAAGACTCTCGCAACGTGGATCTCCCGGGAACAAATACCCACATGCCTTTGCCCGAGTTCCGGACTTTACAGGACTGGGAGAAACGAAAGGAATTTCTGCGCCAACAGATCCTGACCAGCGCCGGGCTCTCGCCCTTGCCGGAGAAGACTCCGCTGCACGCGCAAGTCTTTGGCAAGCTGGAGGAAAAGGATTACACCATTGAGAAAGTCCTGATCGAGACCATGCCCGGATTCTATCTCGGCGGCAATCTCTATCGGCCGCGCAATGGCCAGGCCAAACATCCCGGCATCCTCAATCCCCACGGGCACTGGCAGTACGGACGCCTGGAAAACGAGCCTATCTTCTCCGGCCCGTCTGTCGGCATCAGCCTCGCGCGGCAGGGATATGTGGTGTTTGCCTACGACTTGGTGGGTTACAACGACACCACCCAGGTTCCCCACAAGTTCGGAACTCCC
>Ga0302324_100025445_pt1 | contig 11360 bp, 10 predicted proteins | sample Palsa_T0_1_FD_201949 | JGI IMG/M metagenome (GOLD analysis project Ga0302324, IMG submission 201949) | Peat permafrost microbial communities from Stordalen Mire near Abisko, Sweden - Palsa_T0_1 | ecosystem: Environmental > Terrestrial > Soil > Palsa > Peat permafrost | place: Sweden: Abisko... | reverse complement strand
GAATGCCGCGACTGACGCGGGGTTTGCAAAAATGGCCTGCAAAATCTTGAGCCCCAAAGGTTTAGAGGTCAAAATCTTGAGAACACAGGAGTTAGAGCCGGGGTCGCGACTTTTGCGTGCACCGCCTCCGCCTTGGCCATGATCTGCTGTTTGCTTTCCAGGGTCAAGGTTGGACGCCACATTGAGTTGTGGAAAACCCGAGGGCGAGTCCCGCGCGAATCCCGATCTTCGAAAATTGGGAAGCGTCGGGCGCCGATTGGCGTGTCATCAACCGTCCAGGTCAGCACACCCTAGATACCATAAAGAATCTCCTCGTAGGCGTCATTCTTATGCGCCGGGGCGGCCAACTTCTGCCCCGCTGGCACGCGGACCTCGAACACGGATACGCTGCCCCGCGAATCTTCGCCAGTAACGAGGAACCGGATCCCTAGTGGACCAATCTTGATCGTCTCTTCCGAGGATTGACTCTAGTTGTGTGCTGCTGCATAACCGCCTCCTGTGCACGAAGTTATCCTACACTTCGTATCTTTAGTCGAGAGTCGGGAGGCGTAATCAGGTCAGAATCGAGTTCGCTGATCCGCGAACGGGAAAGGGTGGGGGCCGCAAATTGCCAGTTGGCGATAAATCCCCATTGCACTCATCGACCCATCGGCTTGACAGCCGTCAGTTTGAAATCCATCCAGCCTTGAGGAGCATTTCCTGCGCAACGTCGGTCAATGGGCGATTCTCGTTGGTGATGGTGAAATTCTCTAAGTGCGCACGGTCAATGACGGTGTTCAATTTCGCGACGCGAGCAACATAGTTCCGGTGTGAAACCCCTGACTCCCGCAGCCTGACGCGCTGCTCCATCACTTCGAGGCCGGCGGTAAGCCGGCAGACAACAGTGTTTGACGCTGAAACAATGCCACGACAGAGTTCCAGTTCGGCGCAGTCTTCAATTGCACGCGCCAGCAAGAGCCGCCTCACGCCAAGGGAGGAGTAGTTTTCGCAAAGAGATTGAAGATTTCGGTACATCGCGCCATCACTGCTTGCCGCAGACGGAAGAAGGGCAAGGCCGAGCGAGTCCAAATCGATCGCCGCATGGGTAATACCCTTCAGTGCAAGGATGTCCGACGCTTCACCCAGAGTACTCGTCTTGCCTGCCCCCATCGTGCCCGTAATGATAAGCAATGAATCCATGGCACCCATAATAATCAAGTCGGGTCCGCTGGTTGGCGTAACATCGCCATTGCACTCGTTGACGCCTGCGTGGGGCGGCGAAGAATCCTCTGCTAAGATGCCGATCCAACTGTAATTTTTTTCTCAGGAGGAGCCCGATGTCGACCACTCGGCGAGAAGTGCTTTTTCTGCTCTCGGGATTGGTTTCGAGCGCGGTTGCATTAGAAGGGTTGCCGAAGCAGGACAATTCCCTTCGCTCGGCCACTTACCCGTTCGGCGAACTACCCGTGAGTAGTGCAAACGGCGCGGAGTTCCGTCCCGTTCTGAAAGGCAAACTGGCCACAGGCGAGTCGCTGGAAGTGCACGAAACCACATTACCGCCGGGCGCGATGCCGCATGCCCCGCATCACCACGTGCACAGCGAAATGTGGCTCATTCGGGAAGGTACAGTACAGCTCACGATCAATGGCGCAAGTCATGTGATGGGGCCGGGCTCGGTAGGATTTGTTCATTCCAACGACGAGCACGGCATTAAGAACGTCGGCACGACGCCGGCTACTTATTTTGTCGTGGCTATGGGGCCGGGGGCGGATGCGCAATAGTCCGGCGGATTGGCCCAGCCTTTCGCCGGAAACGATGACACCTGAAGGTGCGCCATCCCTTCGACTCCGCTCAGGGCGCGTTCTGTGCAGGGGTGAGCGGGCCTACGTTATAGGCAGCATCGCGTCCCACCCTGGCCGCAAAGGGCGCAGCTAGGATGGGGCACCCGCCAAAAAGCCCGAGCGGATGAGCACACCCATCGCGCTTGACCCTGAGAAAGCTGCCTCAGAGGTCATCAGAGGGCAAGGGGCATGACCTGTGGTGCGTCCGCGAGCGGCGTTTGTGGGCGTAGCATGTAACTTGGTGGCAAAATGCGCAACACCCCCGAGGACGACGGCGCGCGGCTGTCTGCAGTGAATGAGGCATCCCGCGCCCGGCAGCACGCTTCTACCACCCAGGCTCAGTACCTGACCGAGCACATCCGGTTCATCACCTATCAAGGTAAGCAGATTCTTATAATAGACCTGTCAAACTGTTCGGCCGCTGAGGTTGAAACGATTTTCCGGGCGGTTCCCGAATCGGTGACCACCCGTCCGCGCGGTTCGGTCTTGATACTCTCCGATTTCACCAAAGCGTCCATCGACCAGGAAGCGATTCGGATGATGAGAGAAACCGCCGCCTTTGACAAGCCCTTCGTCAAGAAATCCGCATGGATGGGAGCCGAGGACTTTCTTCAGGGACTCGCTGAGAACCTGGGTAGCTTCGCCCGCCGCGAATTCCGCGTTTTTGAAACCCGTGAGGAAGCTTTGGCCTGGCTGGCGAAGGACTAATGCAGTAGGGACAGCCCCTCGAAACCAACTTGCCCGCCCCGCGACCGTGTTCATATACTTCTCTTGTCCGCCCGCAGTCTTTGCCCGGCCCAATAATGTCTGGTCCAAGGAGAAATCCGGATGTTGCGCAAACTTTTGTGGATGTTGCCCTTAGTGTCGCTCGTCCTGATTGCTGCCTTGACCGTCAGCTGTAGCAGTTCTTCGAGTTCTATCACCGTCAACCCGAACTGCACCGGAGGCCCTTACAGCATCGTGGGCAACTGGCAGGTCAACATCACTCCCACCGGCGCCACCTCGGCGATCGGCTACGGTGCGATTGACTCCGCGGGTCTGGCCGTGTTCTTTGACACCTCTCCCCCCAACGATATAGGAGATTCGGGTGGCACCTTGCAACTGCCAGCCCTGACCGGCACCTGCTATTTCACCGGCAGCATCATCTCATCGCCCGAGGCCGGGACCTCGGGCTCGATCGTCACCGATACTCTGCAGGGCAACGTGGTCTCCGCCACTTCGATCACCGGCACGTTCAGCGGAGTCTCTTCCGGCAGCATTACCGCGGTGCCGTTCACTCCCTTGAGCAGCTCCGCCACTGCTCTTTCCGGCGCCCAGACCGGACAGATTATTTCCGGCGTAGCCGATACCCTGACCCTTACCTTTACTCCGGGGACCGGCGCCAGCATGAGTTTTTCCGGCACCGATACTCTGAGCTGCACCGTCAGTGGAACCTTCACCCAGGTCGGAATCAGCAACGTGTTCGACGTCTCCTACACCTACGGCGGAGCCGCGCCGTGCGTGGCCGCAACCTCGACCGGCATCGGCTTCGAGAGCACCACGGATTATTTCAACATGAACAGCGGCGCGGCCGGCACCTACCTTTACGCTGACATCCTGGCGGCCTCGGGCCCGTTTGTGCTGGAAATCTTCCAGTGAAACGGACCTGCCCCTGCCCTGGCAGTTCCGTGAATACAAGCCGAGCGCGGTAACCAGGATGTTTTGCGTTCCGCGATAATCAGCGTAAGGTTCGCAAGGGAGAACGCCAGCCATGTGTTTTTCAGCCACCGCCAACTTCGTGGGCAGCGGAGTTCTGGGCACCGTCGGAGTCGTCACCCTGACCCGGGTGAAGCACCGGCGTGAACTACTTTTCGCCGCGCTGCCGGCGCTATTCGCGGTTCACCAGTTCATTGAGGGATTCGTCTGGCTGGGCCTGGACGGCATTCTCTCGCCTGCCGTGGCGCACGACATGGGCGCGGCGTTCATGCTTTATGCGCAGGGGCTTCTCCCGTTCTTGCTGCCGCTGAGCGTGCTGCTGTTCGAGCCCAATGCAACCAGCCGCCGGCGCATGCTGCCCTTCCTCGTCATCGGCGGAGCAACTACGCTCTACATTTTGTGGGCACTGACGGCATTCCCGCTGCAGCTGTATGTCAGGGGAAACAGCATCGTCTACATCAACCAGGCAACCAACTATAGAGCGGTCGCAATACTCTATGTGATTGCGACTTGTGGCTCGCTCTTTTTCTCGAAGATCAGAATGATGGTACTTTTCGGCGCGGCCAACCTGGCGATCCTGCTGGTGGTGATGGCGTTCAAGCGCTACGCATTCACCTCGCTGTGGTGTGCCTACGCGGCCGTCGCCAGCGTGATCATCCTCGCGTACTTCTGGAAAAGCCACCGGTACCGCCCTTTCCAATACGCCTAGAAAAGCCATGCATGAGTGCGATGGGGAATTCGCGCAATCGTTGGCCGTTAGAGACCGCCTTCAAGCCAAGGGAAAATGGTGTTGGCCCCGTCCCGCCCCCGTTTGACACCTCCTGCTGCCTTACCTAGACTGCCTGTGTAGAGCTTCGCGACCGTTCGAGCTTCGCGAACCAGGATTCTCGACCCAGGATTCTCGACCCAAGATTCTCGACCCAGGAGAGGACCACGCATGGGCTGGCTGCAGAACAAGTTCGAAAAGAATTTCATGATCAGCACAGTTGATTACGTTTTCAACTGGGCGCGCAAGTCGGCAGTGTGGCCGATGACGTTTGGCCTGGCCTGCTGCGCGATCGAAATGATCGCTTCTTCCACGTCGCGTTTCGACATCGCGCGCTTCGGCTCGGAAGTGTTTCGTCCCAGCCCGCGGCAGAGCGACCTGATGATCGTGGCCGGCACGGTCACGCTGAAGATGGCGCCGGTGGTGAAGCGCATCTACGACCAGATGCCCGACCCGAAGTGGGTGATCTCGATGGGCGCCTGCTCGTCGGTGGGCGGCCCGTTCAATACCTATGCGGTGCTGCAGGGCGTGGACAAAATCGTCCCTGTGGATGTTTACGTGACCGGATGCCCGCCGCGCCCCGAAAATCTTTTCTACGCGCTGCTCAAACTGCAGGACAAAATCGACACCATGACCATCGCGAAAAAGCCGACTGCCGTGAGGCTCGACCCCAACATGGTCGAAAACTTCAAGCGCCAGGTTATGATCGCGCAAACGCTGCAGCCGAAGTAGCTGTCAGCAGTCGGCAATCAGCATTCAGCCCGTTGCGTTTTGACTCAAACGCATCATTGGCGACGAGGGCACGAAATTCGAAGGGCTGAATGCCGAATGCTATGTTCACCAACCTGACCGCCCAATCCGAACTCCCCGCCACCGACGAGGTCAAAGAATTCCCCTGCGGCGCGAAGATGATCTGCGTCGCTAATGTGAACGGCATCTACAGCGCCATGGACAACGTGTGCCTGCACCGCGGCGGCCCGCTGGGCGAGGGAGAGATTGAGAACGGCAAGGTAGTCTGCCCCTGGCACGGCTGGGCGTGGGATCCGAAGACGGGAGGGACGGACCAGGACTCGAAACTGAAGTTGGCCGTCTATCCGCTGAAGATTGAAAACGGCGACGTGCTGATCGATATCTAAGTTATCCCAGAACCCTCAGAAATTTCCCTGGCTGATTGTCGTAGCCAGGAAAAACATCCGCCAGATTCTTGTTGCCCATATGCCGGGCGACGGCTTCTCCAATCACTTGCCGGAAGTCGGTGGTCAGGGCCAGGTCGCGGCCTTCGTAAAGTTGCGACTGGTCAAGGCCGGGCCAGCGGCCGTAGACCTTGCCGCCTCTGACCGGGCCGCCGAGAACAAACATCACGTTGGCATGGCCGTGGTCGGTGCCGCGGTTACCGTTTTCGCGCGCGGTGCGGCCGAACTCTGACATGGTGACGACCACCGTGTCTTCGCCGAGATCGCCGAGATCGGTCCAGAACGCGGCCAGCGATTGCGAGAAATCACTCAGCACGTTGGCCAGTTGGCCTTCGGCCGCGCCTTCGTTGACGTGGTTGTCCCAGCCGCCAATGTCGGCAAACGCAACCTGCACACCCAGATTCGCTTTGATGAGTTGCGCCAGCTGCCGCAAGCTGTCGCCAAAGCGGCCCTTAGGATAATTCGCGCCCGGAGCGGCCGTGTATTTTCCCGGGTCGGCAGTCTTGAGCATTTTGACCGCGTCGAAGGTTTCTTCGCCGGTACCGTGCAGAACGCTGTCGGACGAGTGGTCGTACATCGCTTCAAACGCGGTCGCAGCCGGCGAGGCCTTGGGGTTTTTTCCGCCTACCGAAAAGTCGTTGATGTTGTTCATCGCAACCGCTGGTTCGGTACCACCCAGAATGCGCGGCACTGATGGTCCCAGCGCAATGGCGCGAAAAGGAGACGTTCTTGCTGACACCGGCAGGTTGCGCAGCGAGCGGTTGAGCCATCCATCTTCGGTGGCCTTCACGCCCGGCGTGCCAGTTTCCATAAAGTCCTGCGCGTCGAAGTGCGAGCGCGTAGTGTCGGGCGAGCCCGCGGCATGCACAATGGCGAGATGCCCCTGCTGCCACAGCGGCTGAAACGCCGACATCGATGGATGCAGCCCGAAGAATCCATTCAGATCAAGCACCGACTTGCGCGGAATGTTGATGCTGGGCCGCATGGCGTAATACTGCGGCTCGGCGTGCGGCACGACGATGTTCAGTCCATCGGCCGCGCCGCGTTGAAAAATCACGACCAGCCGCTTGGTGCTCCCGCCCGTGTCGACGGCGCCAAACGCCGCGCGGGTGAGAAAGCCCGGCACCGCCGCCGTGCCAACCACGGCGAGCCCGCTGTTGCGAAGAAAGATGCGACGTGTGATGGACATGAAACCAGCTCCTTAGCTTTTAGCTGTTAGCTCTTAGCTTCTATCGCAGCCCCCTGAAAGCCTGCTCGAATAACTGCGACCGTGAGATTCAAGCTGAAGGCCAACAGCTAAAAGCCAAAGGCTCTCTACCTCTTCTGAAACTCCGGCGAGCCTAATAGCAGACCCGTCATTGTGAACCAATCTGGCGGACCCGGAGATACTTTGTGCTCCGACACTTTCATCTTATCGCCCTCGGGTTTCAACTTCGGCATCCCGTCATTTTTCCCCGGCGGCTGAATCTGCGCGATGATCGAGTCGTGCGTCTGCTTCGACACGTCACCCCCGAGTAGCTTCGCCTCCAGCTCAGAGAGTGCTGTACTCGCGTCCGGCTGAATTCCCACCAACGCCACCCCGGGGATTTTGACGCCGCGAACTTTTCCGTTCGTCAAACCCAGCGCGAAATTCATGCGGTTCAGCAGCGCCGACGAACTCACCCAGGTATCGGCCTTCATGGAATAACCCGTGGGCGGCTGCGCGGAGTAGAGCGCCATGCCCATGTTGCCGATCTGGCGGGCGAGCGGCATGGCATCGTCCACGTCGGCGCCGGTGGCGCGGACCGCGGATGCCACAAATTCCAGTGGCGTTTTGACTTTGGCGCGGTACGTGTCCGCGGCCCAGAACTCGGGCGAGTGGAACAGCGTGGTCAGCACTTCGCGAATGTCGCCTTTCTTTTTCTGAAAGGTTTTCGCCATGCGATCGACCAGCGCGGTCGGCGGATCATCCGACACAAAGCGCTGTGCCAGCTTCAGCGAAATAAAGTGCGCGGTCTGCGGGCTGGTCGCCAGCAAGTGCAGCACTTCCCTGCCTTCGTCTTCGCCCTTGGGTTTGATTTTGTGTCCCAGAACAAATTTTGGACCAGGCTCATGCATCCGCGGCTCGAACTTGAAACCGCCGCCTTGGTTGGGCTTCTCGATGGTCCAGCCGGTGAACACCTTCGCGGTTTCCGTGACGTCGCGCTGCGAATAGCCGCCGTTCACGCTGAGCGTGTGCAGTTCCAGCAACTCGCGGCCGTAGTTCTCGTTCAAACCGTTGTTCTGCTTCTTCTTCACGTATGGACTTCCCGGCGGATAGTGCGGAGCATACCGTGACGGATGCGCCGGAATGCCCAGCGCCTGCAGGGAGTCCGGGCCCTCGCTCAACCAGTTGTCCAGATAAAACAACATGGCCGGACTCTTCGCGGTAGCGACCAATAGATCTTCAAACTTGCCCAGCGCGCGCGGGCGGATCACTTCCTGCTCGTAGTTCGTGAGGAACAGGCGCTCCGGGCCTTTGCCGGCATAGACGTTGAAGTGATTGAACCAGAAATCGGTCATCACTTCTTCGAGCTGGCGGTCGCTGTAAATCGCCCGCAGCAGTTTCGCCTGGATCAGTTCGTCGACCACGACGGCCTGCGGATTATTCATGGCCAGCAAGGTTTCGCGCTGCTTCGGGTCCATGCCGACAAGAAATTCCGCGCCCTTGCCGCCGCGCACCGACTCCACCAGACTGACCTGCTCGTCGGTGGACATGGCCAACACTTTCTTGTAGCGAAGGTCGGGTGAGAGGTCCAGCAGCCCCTGGATTTTCGCGTCGGCAGCGAGACGGTCTTCGCGGCGGCGTACTTCGGCGTAGTCCACTGGCGCGGGTTTCACGTCAGCGGGTGCAGCCAACGCCATTTCACCCGAACGCGCGCCGCTCGATCCAGTGGTTGGGTTCATGCCGGTTGAACTCATGCCATTGCCGTCTGCGGCTGCCTGCACGGCGTCTGGGCTGGCGGCAGCAGCGGCAGCAAGTTCCGCCTCAGTCTTCGCGGTATCGCTTGCAGCGGGCCCCGCTGGAAGCGGTGCCGCAACGGCGGCTTCCTGTTTGCGTTCTTGTTTTTTTTCCTGCTTTTCCTCGTAGCGCGCAATCTGCACCTGATACACGGCGCGTCTCGCGGGATCGGAGGGCATGGACCTCTTGCCGTCCATGACCTGCTTGATGATCTGGTTGTCGGGAAAGTCTTCGACGATTTCTTTCGAGCTCATGCGCAGGGTGCGGAACTGCTCCAGACGGGATTCGACGGCTTGGTCTGGAATCTTTTCCGGGTGCAGTTGAAGATCGATCCAGCGATCGACGCCCATGGCCATGACCTGCTGGATATCGCCGGGACGCGGGCCAAATGCCAGGCGATTCAGCGCCTGCATCGCCCGCTTCTGTTCGTTCTGGCCGGAATCTTCCGCGGGGTCTTTTTTCTTGGCGAGCAATTGCGGGACCACGCTCACCGAGAGAAGTGAAGTCAGGCTTAGAGATAGCAAGAAAAACGAGAGCTTGGCGACGCTACTTCGAGCGAAGCCTTGGGCGAAGCGGGATCGAACAGGCTTGGATCGAACAGAGCGGGTTCGAACGAAGCTGGATGGCATGAGGACTCCCGGCCGGAACAGGTTCTCTCATTATGAACCCTCACGGCGGAAAAAGTTGCTGTCAGGCAAGGTTCCCGAAGCGCTTGAAAACATTGTAGAACAAGGGCTTGCGATGGGTAACAGAGGCGGGCGCGAGGGCGGAATCGTTAGTAACCGGATTCTTTGGTCAAATACACCTTGCCGCGGGAAACCTTGTGCTGCAACGTGGCGGCCAGGTGGTCGATGTCGGTGGCGGCAATGTTCACCTGCATCGCGTCGAGCAGCGGAGCCCGATTGCTGCCCACCGCGTCGCGGCGCACTTGAATCAGCAGTCCCTGCACCACGTTCGGATCATATTTATCAGGAGCCATCCGCACCAGGTCGCTGAGGGCGCTGCCCACCGAGAGCGGCGCGCGGTAAGGGCGCGCGCTGGTCATGGCATCGAATGAATCAGCTAAACCGACGATGCGCACGGCCATCGGCAGGTCGTCTTGCGCGAGCCTGTCAGGATATCCGGAGCCGTCGCTGCGCTCGTGATGCCAGCGCACGGTCTCGGGAATCCTCGGCCAGGGAAACTGCACGCTGCTGACAATCTGGTGCCCCACGGTGGTGTGGTCCGCCATTTCGCGGAATTCTTCGGGATCGAGCGCCCCCACCTTGCCGAACAGGCGGCGATCGACGGCAACCTTTCCAATGTCGTGCAAGTATCCCGCGCTGCGCAGCGCCGCGATGTCGCCGGGCTCCATGCCCATGGCCTCGCCGATGGCCGCGGCATAGCGGCCCACGCGCAGCGAGTGCCCGTGAATGTTCACGTGCTTGACGTCAATGGCGGTGGCAAAGGCTTCGAGAGCGTTGTCATAGAACCCGTGCAGCGAGGCCATGAGCCGCAGGTTCTCGGAAACACGTTGCGCGATGGTTTGCGTGAGAGCGTGATTCTGCACCGCCAGCGCGATGTAACTCGACAGCAGTTCGAGGGCATCGAGCTCGCTGTCTTCATAGAGCGCATCGCCCGGACGGCGGCCCAGAGCCACCACTCCGGCCAAGCGGCCTCCGGCTCGCAGCGGGGCGAGGCATTTGAACAGTTCGGGCGCGACGTTGCCGTTGCTGCTGAGAAACACGGAATAGGTGGACGAGTTCAGAACAATCGGGCCGCGGGCCGCGGTCAGGGCATGCACATGTTTGGGAAGGAGAGGAATGAAGGCCGGGTCCGGCATCAGCGCAAATCCCTGCGCCGCCGCGGAAGTCAGCATGGCGGGCTTGTCATTGAACAGCAGGAGCGCACCTTCGCGCGCGCCCGCCGCTTCCATGATGGCCGACAGCATCAGCCGCGAAGTTTCCGAGAAGTCGCGCTCCGCCGTAAGCGCGGGCCCGAGATCGGAAAGCGCCTGAACTGTGTGCAACAGCCGCCGTAAATTGTTTGTCTGAATCGCCACCGACGAAGTGGGAGCCAGATCGCAGAGCAAGACGAGGGTAGCATGCGGGAAATGCCCAGCGCGAGAGGGTGTGTTGGTTAGTTTGATGCGGCTGTGACGGAGGAGGAGACCGCGGTGACCAGGCCGATTCCGCCACCAGCGCGGAGCGGGATACTTCCACAGCGTAAAAGCCTAACCGCAGAGGGCACAGGGTTTCACGGGGCTTCGTGGTGGTCTCCTGTGTTCCTCTGTGTCCTCTGTGGTTAGAGATTTGCGGTTCTAGAAGTGTTCGCGCAGTTCGGCGAAGCGGCCAACGATGAGCAGTTTCTGCTGCGGAGGAGCCGGGTTGATCTCCTCGTGTTCGAGAATCCAGGTGTCGCCGTGCGGCACGAACACGGCGTGCAGGCCCGCGGCCATCGCGGGATTGATGTCAGACTTCGGGCTGTTGCCGACCATCCAGGTCGCGGCGGGATCGAGTGCGTGCTTCTCGACCACCCGCGCGTAGGCCGCCGGGTCTTTCTCGGCCACGATCTCGACCGCGGCAAAATATTCTTTCAAACCGGAGCGCTCAACTTTTCCTGACTGCTCCGGCGCCGCCCCCTTGGTCACCATGATCAGGCGATGACGCTCGGATAAATACTGCAGAGTCTCGGTCACCTCGGGCAACAGTTCGACCGGATGATCGGCAATGCTGTGCGCGAAGCTTTGGATCTGGGCATGCAACTCTGGCGGCACCGGATGAACACTCAAGCGTTCGAACGTGCGCACCAGCGCGTGCGCAAAACTGTGCAGGCCATAGCCATGGGTCACGATGCATTCGCGCTCCACGTCATTGAGCACGGCGCGCACCTGCTCGGGCGCGAACTCGTGATGGTTGAGAAAAGAA
>Ga0302324_100025443_pt1 | contig 11361 bp, 9 predicted proteins | sample Palsa_T0_1_FD_201949 | JGI IMG/M metagenome (GOLD analysis project Ga0302324, IMG submission 201949) | Peat permafrost microbial communities from Stordalen Mire near Abisko, Sweden - Palsa_T0_1 | ecosystem: Environmental > Terrestrial > Soil > Palsa > Peat permafrost | place: Sweden: Abisko... | reverse complement strand
TTCCCCGGTGCCCGAGTCCTCCTTGCTGCTGGAGCGCCTGAGTCACGACGGTCAGGTCCTGGGCACCAAGTCCGTGGTCAACGACCTGCTGCCACTCGTCAGCGAGGCAGGCAAGAACCGCAAGCCGGTTCTCGCCAGCCGCTCCCAGCGCAAGGTGCACGTCCTTGAGCGCCAGCGACAGCGCGAACTGGGCTGAGAACTCGCCGGTGGCAATCCGCTGCAGCTTGGCTGCCTGCCAGGCCGAGACGATCGGACTGCCGTCCAGGCCGTCTACCACCGTCTCCGTCGCAAGTCCCAGCTGGCGGGCGAGCGCCACGGACGCGGCGACCGCCTCGGCCGCGAAGGCGAGCCAGGTGTTGTTCACCAGCTTCAGGCGGGTACCGGCTCCGGCTGCACCGGCCCAGATGGTTCGGTGGCCGAGTGCATCGAAGAGCGGAGTGACCCGGGATCGCGCGTCCTCGGGCCCGGACGCGAAGATGATCAGCTGGCCTTGTTCCGCCGGATCCTTGCTGCCTGATACCGGCGCGTCCAGCAGTACCACGTCAGGACGCTCGTGATCGACCATAGCCATGACGTCGTTGATTCCGCCCAGGCCGATCGTGCTCATCTGGACCCAGATCGCACCGGGAGCCAGAGCGGCCAGCATTCCCTGATCCCGGGCGATCGAGATGACAGCATCGGCGTCCGGCACCATCGTGACGACGATCCCCGCCCGCTGCGCCGCTTCGGCGGCGCTGGGCGCGACCTCCGCGCCACGCTCAGCCAGGTCGCGGGTCGCCTCCGGGTCGCGATCCCAGACGATGACCGGAATGCCAGCGCGCAGGGCGCTAGCCGCCATCCCGTGACCCATCGTTCCGACGCCCAGAACCGCAACTGTCTCAGCCATTCCTGCCATCGGTTTCCTCCTCGCAGGGTCGCCGCGTTTCGCTTGGAGTATCCCCAGCCGACGCGATACTCAGCGGGCATCACTGCCGGCGTGGGACCTACTGTGCCCGCCCAGGACAAGATCAGCAATGGCCGGCTGCGTCAGCCGCTCATCCCGAAGACGGCAAGGGCTCGCCGTTGCGCAGGCTGACATAGGCTGCTATATCCCCCGGTAATGCCCGGCAGCTTGGACTCGACGCCGAGACGCTGCATGCGGCACGAGACGCCGGCGCGCTGGCAAGCCGCCCGCTGGCTGTTCCGGCGTGACGGCCCTCAACCCAAGGCGGCCTGTGGCCGTCGTAGGACGGCGAGGAGTATTAGGGCCATGTCGTCTGCGACGTCGCCCGTAGCCGGAGACCGCCTAGCGGCGCCCGGTGACCGGCGCTGGCTGATCCTGATCGTGGTCGCGATCGCTCAGCTCATGGTGGTCCTGGATTCCACGATCGTGAACATTGCGCTGCCGTCGGCCCAGCATGCGCTGGGGTTCCCGAACAGCGACCGGCAGTGGGTCGTGACCTCGTACGCACTGGCGTTCGGCAGCCTGCTGCTGGTGGGCGGCCGCCTCGGGGACATGTTCAGCCGCAAGCGCGTGTTCATCACCGGCCTGATCGGATTCGCCGTCGCCTCGGCCATCGGCGGCGCCTCCGTCTCGTTCACGATGCTGGTGGCAGCACGGGCCCTCCAGGGCGCCTTCGGCGCCGTCCTTGCGCCCTCTGCCCTGGGCACGCTGGTCAGCACGTTCCGTGAACCACGGGAGCGGGGCAGGGCCTTTGGCGTGTTTGGCTCGGTCGCCGCCGGCGGCGGTGCCGTGGGCCTTATCCTCGGCGGGCTTCTCACCCAGTACGTGTCGTGGCGCTGGACGCTGTATGTCAACCTGGTGTTCGCTGCCATCGCGGTGGCCGGCGCGCTGGCCTGGATCCGCCCCGGCCGCCCGGACGTCAGGCCGCGGATGGACTGGCCAGGTGCCGTGCTGGCGTGCGCAGGCCTGTTCCTGATCGTTTTCGGGTTCTCCCGTGCCGAAACCGCCGGGTGGACGGGCCTTCAGACGGTCGGCTCCCTGGCGGCGGGCATTGTTCTGCTCGCCGGGTTCGTTGTCGCCGAGCAGCGGTCTAGCCACCCCTTGCTGCCGCTGCGGGTGATCCTGGACCGGGCCCGGGGCGGCTCCTACGCCGCGGTCTTCATATCGGGAATCGCGATCTTCGCAACGTTCCTGTTCCTCACGTACTACCTGCAGGTGATCAGGGGAGAAAGCCCGCTGGCCACCGGGTTGCTGTTCCTGCCGATGGTCGGCTGCATCCTGATCAGCTCCAATCTCTCCAGCATCGTGGGCCTGGCCCGGCTAGGCCCGCGGGTCCTGATCGCCAGCGGCATGCTGCTGGGCGCCGGCGGGATGGCGTACCTGACCCAGCTGACTGTGACCTCCAGCTACGCCAGTGCCGTGCTGCCCGCCCTGCTGATCCTGGGCCTAGGCTTCGGCATGATCTTCGCACCAGCCATCAACACCGCTACCTTCGGCGTCGCCCGCCGGGATTCCGGTGTCGCCTCCGCGCTGGTCAATACGATGCAGCAGGTCGGCGGCTCAATCGGGACCTCGGCGCTCAGCACGCTCGCGCTCAGTACAGCGGCCAGCTACCTGATCACCCACCACTCCAGCCCGCTGGCACCCGCGATCGCGGCCACCCACGGCTACACGGTCGCTTTCAGCGTGTCAGCAGCGCTGCTCGGGCTCGGCTGCATCCTCGCGATCGTCCTGCTCCCGTCCAAGCGCCGGCTGACCGAGCTCAGGAACGCCGCCGCCGGGTCCGCCGCTGCTGGCGCCGCCCCGGCCGCGGTCCCACCGCCTGCCGCCCCCGCCCCGCAGCCCGCGTTCGAGGCGATTCCGGTGGCCCTGTGCAGCTGCTCGCCGGTAGTGACCGCAGTTCCCGGCTGGGCGGCCACGCCGGTCGGCCGCGACTGACCAGACGAGCGCTCGAGGAACGCCCTGGCCCCGTACGCCTGCGCGACGGCACGGGGGTTATCCTCCGTCGATGAGCACTGCCACGCCGCCCGTCACGGATCTGCGCTTCGTCGTCGGCTACGACGGATCACCCCCGGCCAGCCGCGCGCTCGGGGCCGCGGTCAACCTGCTCCAGGGCCGGACCGGCCGGATTGAGCTGGTGTATGTGGCTCACATGCCCAGCATGGCCGCGCTATCGCCTGGAGCAGTGACCGAACTGGAAGCAGACTTCGATGACATCGAGCAGGAACTACGGACGATGGCCGCCGAGCAACTAGGTGGCCGCGAGCAGAGCTGGGACTTCGAGCGGCGCCAGGGCCTGATCGCCGAAGAATTGATCGGGGCCGCGAGAGACCTCAGCGCTGCGCACCCGCACGCCACCGTCGTCATCGTGGTGGGCAGTTCATCCCAGGTCACGCACCGTGTCGTCGGTTCAGTAGCCGTCAGCCTGGCCCGCCATTCACCAGTAGCCCTGGTAGTCGTGCCCTAGAACTCTGTGCGCTGGGCGCCCGGACCGCCCCGCGTGAGGCCGACGGTGAGTCCGGAGCTTCGGAAACGTCGTACCGATGAACCGCGGATGCCGGCAGCAGCACGGGCCAGCACAATGGAGTGTTCGCTACCTGCCCAGGAAAGACTCGTCGAGAGAAAGCAGTTGCCTCACATGGATATGACCGGCGGCACGGGACGGCTGGCGGGCAAGCAGGTCCTGGTCACCGGGGGCACGACCGGCATCGGCTTTGCCATCGCCGAGAGATTCCTGCGCGAGGGCGCCGGGGTGGTCGTGACGGGGCGCGATCAGGGACTTGGCTCGCGCGCGGAAGCTGCGCTGCGGGATGCCGGCCAGAGCTGGTTCCTGGCCGCGGACGCTGGTGATCCGGCTGCGGTCGTGCGCTCGGTGGACCTGGCCGTCGAACGCCTGGGGGCACTGGACGTGCTGGTCAACAACGCCGGGATCGGAGTCGAGGCAAGCCTGCTGCGGACGCCGCTGGCGGACTACGACCGGCTGATGGACGTCAACGTGCGAGGCTATTTTCTCTACGCGCAAGCCGCGTACCGGCACCTGGCCGGCCGCCGCGGTTGCATGATTCACATCGCGTCCGACGCGGGAATCTGGGGTGAGCAGTCCATCGGGCTTTACTCCGTCTCGAAGGCGGCCGTGGTAATGCTAGGGAAAATGCTGGCGCTGGAAGCGGGCACTGACGGCGTCCGGTCGAATGTGATCTGCCCGGGAGACACCTGGCCCGGGATGCGGCACATGGCCCCGCCAGGGGAAAGCGACCGCCCCGAGAGCGGGGACTGGCCGCTGCCGCCGATCGGCAGGATCGGCCATCCCAGCGACGTCGCGGCCGCGGCTGCCTTCTACGCAAGCGATGAGGCCGAGTTCATCACCGGGACGACACTCCTGGTTGACGGGGGCATGACCGCCGGCTACCACCAGCGGGATAACAGCCCGCTGACCCGGCCCGGACCATGACCCATGGCATCGCGCATTCACTCCCCGGGGGTTCGGGATGGCAGACATGTCAAACCCGATCAGAATCTGCCGCGCCGTTCGTCTTACTCCTAACAGGACTCGTCGGCTGCGGCCGCCTCGGTGGTTACGGGCGGCGACGGCTGACCGCCGTGCGACTATCTGAGGGTTGACCGAGCTGATGCCATATGCCTATCATTCTGATATCAGTTTTTCGAGTTCAGGAGAGGCAGCCATGCCGACCTCGAGTCGCACCGGGCACACCCGCATCGGGCTTAGCCTGCTCGCAGTCCTGGCGGCCTTGCTCGCCGCAGCCTGCAGTACTTCCAGCAAGCCGGCGGCGGCGCACACGCCGCCTGCCACTATCACTAACCCCAACGCCGCACCTCCGTCCGGATCGTGGCCTTTCCCGAACGCTGACCTCGCCAACACCCGGCAGGCGCCGGGCTCGGTGATCTCATCGGCCAACGTCTCGCAGCTGCAGCAGGCCTGGACGTTCCGGATCACTAGCAAGCCGGACGGCGGTGTCGGCACGCTGGCCATGTCGCCGGTCGTGGTCAACGGCGTCGTCTACATCCAGGACATGCAGGCGAACGTGTATGCCCTCGATCTCGCCACCGGCAAGCTGCGGTGGGAGTACCAGGTCAACACCCAGGAGCTCGGCGGGCCGGGGCCAGACGGCGTCGCGGTCGTGGGCGGACGGGTGTACGGCGACACACCGCACACGGCCTTCGCGCTCAGCGCTGCGACCGGTAAGCCGGTCTGGGTCGATCGGAGTCTGCTCAACAGCAGCCAGGGCGCGTTCAGTATCCAGCCCCAGGCCGTCGACGGCCGGGTCTACCTGGCCAGCTCCCTCGCCAACGGACCGGGCGGCGGGATCCTGCTGGCCCTGGACGCCGCGACCGGCAGAGTGATCTGGAAGTTCAACACGATGGTCGGGAACGACACCGCTGTGCGGGCGGACCAGGCAGGCTCCGGCGGCGCCTGGGAGTCGCCGCTGGTCGGCACCGACGGATCGGTGACCTTCGGCATCGGCAACCCGTACCAGTCCGCTGCGACGGCCATCGCGCACCCGGAGCCGCTGCTCTACTCCGACAGCGCGGTGAATCTCGACGCCGCGACCGGCGCGCTGCGCTGGTATTACCAGGCGGTGCCCAACGACTTCCAGGATCACGACCTGCAGACCTCGCCGATCGCGGCGGCCATCAACGGAACCTCCGTGCTCATCGACTCCGGCAAGATGGGCTACGTCTACGCCATCAACGCGCGGACCGGGGCGCTGCTCTGGAAGACGCCGGTCGGCGAGCACAACGGCCACGACAACGATTCGGTTCTCGCCCTAGAGCACAAGCTGCAACTCAAGGCGCCCTTCACGATCGAGCCCGGGGAACTCGGCGGTGTCCTGAGCAACCCGGCAGTCGCCGACGACACCGTGTACGTGTCGACGGTCAACGAGCCCATCATCTACAGCAAGCTCACCGAGATCCTCGGCTCCGGCATCATCCATCCGCCAACCGGCGAGTTCGAGGCCCTGAACCTCGCCACCGGCAAGGTCGAGTGGGACACCAAGCTGCCGCAGATGGCGCTCGGCGCCGCCACCGTCTCCAACAACCTCGTGTTCACCACCCTGTACAGCGGCGAGCTGATCGCCATGAGCCGGACGACCGGCGCGATCGTCTACCGCCATCAGCTGCCCACGTCGACAAATGCCCCTCTGGTGATCGCGGGCAACACCGTGATCGTCTCCTCAGGCGGCCCGCTTACCGGGCCCCCGCTCGCCGGGAAGTCGGCCGGCGGCAAGCCGCAGGTCGTTGCCTACACAGTGCGCTGAGGACCAGAGCAGCCGGGCGCTCGTCCACGCGGGCGGGCGTCCGGCACGCGGCGCACAACAACGCAACAGGCCGAGACAGCCGTCTGCGTCACGTGTCCGCTGGCGAGCGCGCCGGAGGCGTACATTATGCCGATGACGGCCGGCCTGCAGTCGATGGTTGCCTCGACCTATGTCAGAGACCTCGACGTTTCCCGCGAGTTCTATGAACTGCTCGGTTTCCGAGAACACTCGACCGGTCGGTCACCCGCATCAGGATGGTGCTACCTGCACCTCGACGGGCATTACGTGCTTCTGGCCACGACGCGGCCGCCCCTTGACCTGCCCCAGCTCCCGCTCCTGTTCTACTTTTTCTTCGACGATGTCGAGGCCGTGGCCGCGGCCCTCCAAACGGCCGGCCGAACAGCTGTTCACCTGGGCTACCCGCCGCACGCAGCCGGCGGTGAGATAAAAGTCCTTGATCCGGACGGCAACACAGTCCTGCTGGGCCAGCGCGAACGATCACCATTGCAGGCTCCCCCCGCCGAGCAGACAGGTCCCTGGTTTTCCCTGCGCGAAGAGGCTGCGGCCATGATCCAGGCCAGAGGCGGCCCAGCGCACAGCTGCCAGGTCAACGGCACAGGACCAGCGCAGTGCCAGGCCAAAGCCGAGGTTAAGCTCGCCGACACCTCCGGCATCTCAGTCTGGGCGTGCCTCGCGCACGCCGAGGAAGCACTACTCAGCGTCCACGGTGCCTTCATCGCCAGTCCAGACGACGAAGGTCTCGCCGGCTTTCTCCGCAGCCACCGCGAATAGCCACCGCCGCGGTGCGAGGCCTGCCGTGCCGTCATAACGTTCTCGCCGGCAGCCGCAGTCCGCGCCTGGCCGGTCGTAACGACCCGGGCGCAGTTCCAGATTTCACAATGCAGAGGTGCGGCTAGCGCCCGTTATTGCAGCGGGTCCGCCGCCGAGGTGGCGGGCGACAGCAAGACGACCGGTTTAACCGCGTAGCTAAACAGGCGCGGCAGCGCTACCAGGGGGGATTGCGATGGCTGATCTGATGGACGCGGCAGAGGCCGCGAGGGCGGGCATTACGTCACGGCGGGCGGTGCTGCGAGGCGCCGCTGCCGCGGGCGCAGCCGGAGTCGCGGCGGCGGCGCTGGCCGGGGCCGCATTCCCGGCCGCGGCAGGCGCAAGCACGGCTAAATCACCCGGGCAGGACCGGGCGGCTGACCACGACGAGCCGACAGAGCCAGCAGAGACCATCGTGCTGCATGTGCGGGATGCCGCTGCCGGCGAGATCGACGTATTCCGGGGCACTACCGTGACCCGCCTGCACGACCCGGCCCTGGCGCGCCAGATTATCCGGGCAGCCGGCTGACCGGCTGGCTGCTGATCCTGCCTACCACAGAGCTAATGGGGGAACCCTGAATGTCATCGCATCGCGAAGCGCCGGAGATCTCCCAGGATCCGGTGGCCGACAGTACGGACCTCTACGCGTTTGTCAGTCCCGATAGGCCACGCACGGTCACGCTGATCGGCAACTATGTACCGCTGCAGGAGCCGGCCGGCGGCCCGAACTTTTACGAGTTCGGTGACGACGTGTTGTATGAGATCCACATCGACACAGAGGGTCGCAGCGAGCCGAACATCACCTACCAGTTCCGGTTCACCACGGAGCTTGATGACCGGAACACGTTCCTGTACAACACCGCGCCGATCACCTCGCTGTCCAGCCCGGCCTGGAACCGCAAGCAGTTCTATTCGGTAACCCGAGTCGAGAACGGGCGTTCCCGCAGGCTCGCCCGCAAGCTCGCGTGCCCGCCGTGCAACATCGGCCCGCTGTCGACTCCGGATTATGCGACCAAGCTCGCCAGGCCGGCCGTCCACACTCTCGACGGCGGCACGAGGGTCTTCGCGGGTCAGCGAGCCGAGGGCTTTTACGTCGACCTCGGCTCGATCTTCGATCTGGCTGACCTGCGGCCGTTCCAGAACTATCAGGTCTTCGCCAAGGCGCACGGCTTCAAGGCAGCGCCCGGCGTCAACGCCACGAAGTACCTGAACGTCCACTCCATCGCGCTGCAGGTCCCCATCTCCGAGATCACCGCCAGGCGCAGGCCGGTCATCGGGGTGTGGACGACCGCGAGCAGGCAGCGCGCGCGCATCCTCAATGACGACACGGGCGAGTGGCACTGCAGCGGGCCGTGGGCGCAGATCTCCCGGCTGGGCAACCCGTTGTTCAACGAGGTGCTCGTACCGATCAGCCGCAAGGACTACTGGAACCATCAGCCGCCTGCGCACGACAAGCAGTTCGCCCGCGATGTCGCGCGCCCCGAGCTGGCCGGGCTGCTGCCCGTTCTGTACCCGGGTGTGTTCCCGAATCTGGCCAAGCTCGACGCCCGCAAGACCGCGCGCGCCGACCTGGAAGCGATCCTGCTCACCGGCATTCCCAAGGGCATCATCAAGGGGTTCACCAACTACACCGGGCCAGTGCAATCAGACCTGCTGCGGCTCAATACGGCCATCGCGCCCGCGAAGAAGCCGAGCATCTTCGGGCTGCTGGGCGGCGACGCGGCCGGGTTCCCAAACGGCCGCCGGGTCTTCGACGACGTCGTCTCGATCGAGCTGCGCGCCATAGCCGGCGTCACCTACAAGCTGATCGACCCCAAGTACACGGTGGACGCCGCCGCGAAGATCCTCACCGACGGGCTGACACCGGCCGACCTGGGGACTCCGTACCTCACTCGCTTCCCCTATCTCGGGGTGCCCTACGACGGCTACCACCACCCGTCCTGATGACAGACCCGGCACCGGGCGAGGTCACTCCCGGCCCGTCCGCCTCCGGCAGCGTCGTGCTCGACCTCGGCCCTGGCACCGGGGTCCTGGTTCTGCACACGCCGCCGGAGGCGGACGGCCGGGAAATAGAGATCAGCCCAGTCGGCGAGCCAGCCCGGCACCGCACCCATTCACGAGTCCGGGCGCGGGCCCTGCCCCATGGCACCCAGTACGCTGCCGTCTACCCGGGACTGCCCGCTGGCGAGTACACAATCTGGCTCGACGCCTACACACCAGGCCCCCGGATCACCATCACCGGATGCAGGGTCACAACAGCCCGGTGGCCCTAGGGGCGGCTAGGCGGTGGCCGCAAGTCCCCGGCGGCCGGGGAGCCCCTGTGCTGCGCGCTCCCGGAGTCGGGCACGCTCCAGCAGGTCCCGGTTCGCGTCCGCGACTGGCGTGAGGCAGAGTAAAGAGGAGCAGGACTCACGCCCAGCCATGCGCCGCTGGCCGTCAGCCGGGACGCAGGAAACGGCAGGAAACGATGACGACGAGTCCGCGCCGTGTCCCGGCGGCGCAGCTCAGGGCGGGCGACGCCGATCGTGACGCGACCCTTGCGCAGCTCAGCGAGCACTTCGGGGCTGGCCGGCTGACCTCCGACGAGCTCGACGAGCGCTCCGGGCGCGTGCTGAGCGCCCGGACCATGGGTGAGCTGGACGGGGTGATGAGCGACCTTCCCCGCATCCGTAGCCCGATGCCCGAACACCGGCCGCCGCCACCGCCACGAGGAACTGGTGTCCTAAATGCGCTGATTCCAGTCGGCGTCGCGATTGCGTTCGTCACTAGCGCGGTGACGATCGGGACGCCCAATCACGACTGGTTTCCGTGGTGGACTATTCCGCTTGCATTTCTCATCGTTCGAAGAGCCGTCCGCCGCCTCCGCGGCGCTGCCGGCCCGTCTCGCGACCGCCCTCATGGCTGGCCGGCCGACCGTTAGAACTGCGGTGTCGCCGCAGCCCGGGGCGGGCCGGCAGTCTTCTCGTGGCTCATGCGGGTATTGACACCGCTGTGGCGCCGTCGGTGAGCGTGACGGTGTTGGCGGCAATAGCGGGAATGCGAGGGCCGGGCAGGATGATGCCGGTTAGGTTCAGCGGGTCTGCGGCACTGATGCTGACCGTTTCGCCTGCTTGATGCGGCTTACGGATTGCGCGGAGGATATCGAGCGCGTCGGGGTGGGCGTACTGCTCACCGCTGAATCCGGACACGAAGCGGCCGCCGCGGATGGTGCCGCGTGCTTCCATCCTGCGCAGGGCCCAGATGATGTCACGCCAGGGAACCGCGAGGTTCTCGCGGGGCGCCAGGTCGCGGAAGATCACGCCCCACCGGGCAGCGAGTTGCTCGGCGATTGCCTCGGCGATCTCGTCACGATCGGCGTCGGCGGCAGGCTCGGGCAGCAGGGACCAGCGACCGGATGACCCGGTGGTGTTGCGCAGTCCACGGCGAAGACCGCGAGTCGGTGCGTAGCGAGAGTCCGGCGTGCGCCGGCGCAGGAGTGAGCGCACCGCGCGGAATCCGTCCGCCGTGACCAGGCCGCGCGCCACGGCGTCCCAGAGCGCATCGTCGATGTCGTCAGGCAGGCGCCCGGTCAGCCTGGTCAGGTCGGTGCGGAACAAGGCCCCGTTCCCGGCGAGCGCCTCCAGGACGTCAGCGGTCCCGCCGACCGCAGGCACGGCTGGGCGCTGGTCGCCGCGGGCGGTATGCAGCAGCCAGGGCAGGTCGTCGCGCAGGACCAGCGTGATGGGGGTCGCCTTCGACGGGGCGCCGGCGCGCTTAGGTGCCGTATCCGGATCAGTGTCGCGGACCGACAGTCGCCCCCAGGCGACCTGGCCGGACATGCACAGCTCGTCCAGCCATTCCGGCTGGTAGTCCTGCACCCGGGCGGCCAGGACCGACCGCTCCCAGGCACCTGTCGCGACCTCGAAACCCTGCAGTTGCTCGATCACTGCCAGGACACCCAGCCGCCCTTCCCGCCGGGTGCCATCCGCGACGTGCTGCCAGCGCAGCAGGAACCGCATGAAGTCCCGTGCGGTGACCGGCTCAATCTCGCGCCGGCGGCGATCGCGCGTATAGACATGGATCCGCGACAACAGCCGCCGGGAGCACCACTGGGCATCTTGCCTGGCACGGGAGGTGAAATGGCCCTGGAGCGCGAAACCCTCCGCCTCAAGCGCCGCGAGCGCGCGGATGATCAAGCCATTCCCCAGGCCGACCGCCTCGCCAAGCTCGGCAACGGTGGACGGGCCGCGGCACTCCAGGTGACCGCGCAGCAAGTCGGCAGCGGCGGCCTCTTCATCCGGCGGCATGGCGAGAACGGGACAGGCCCGGGCC
>Ga0302324_100025442_pt1 | contig 11361 bp, 13 predicted proteins | sample Palsa_T0_1_FD_201949 | JGI IMG/M metagenome (GOLD analysis project Ga0302324, IMG submission 201949) | Peat permafrost microbial communities from Stordalen Mire near Abisko, Sweden - Palsa_T0_1 | ecosystem: Environmental > Terrestrial > Soil > Palsa > Peat permafrost | place: Sweden: Abisko... | reverse complement strand
CGGCTGGCGCACTACGTAGCGGAAGACGAGATGGAGCGTCTGCATCGCGTCACGCCTCGCGCAACGACTCGACGATCGACAGATGCGCCGCGCGCCATGCCGGCAGCAGTCCGCCGGCAACTCCAATCAGCAGGGCCGCCACGATTCCTCCGCCGAGCGCGCTCAATGTGAATGACGACGAGAAGACGACGGCGCCGACGCTCATCAACCGATGGTTGAGTCCCGCGCCGACACCGAGCGCAACCGCCAGCAGGTCGCCGATGACGCCCCCGGCCGCCGCCAGGATCACGCTCTCGATGAGGAAGCTCGTCAGCACGGCGCCCCGGCTGAATCCCAGTGTCCGCAACACTCCGACTTCCCGCGTGCGGCGCGCGACCGCGGCGTACATCGTGTTCATGCCGCCGAAGGCCGCGCCGGTTCCAACTATCAGCCCGACGAGCAGCACCAGCTGGCGAAGCCGGTCAGCGACCTTGGCCTGCTCGGCAAAAAACTCGCGCTCGCTCAGCGCATCGACAGTCAGCCGCGCGTCTGCGGTCAGCGCACTTCGAAAGGCGTCCTCGCTGCCCGGCTTGAGCACGACGTGAAATGATGAGTACCCGTTCTCGAATCGCGCATCCTGCTGCAGAACGTCGATGTCCGTCCAGAATTCCGACTCGAGCGCGCTGCCGTGATCCGCAAAAATTCCGACGATCGTCCATCTACGGCGCCCGTATCTGAAGGTAGTGCCGACGGCCAGCTCGGGGAATCGCGCAGCCTGCTTCTCTCCAATCGCCATCTCGTCGCGATCAGCTGCGGGCCATCGCCCCGCGACCAGGGCCAACCCGCGGTGCATCTTGTAGGCGATCGGCGATACTCCGCGCAGGGAAGCCGGCCTGAACTGAGCGGCGGGCCGCTTCACCGCGGCGTTGAACGGCACCACCATTTCGGGCGAAAAAAGTGCGAAGCCCGACGCGTCGGTGGCAATCTCGGCGCGCGTCCGCAGGAGGTCCGCCTGCTCGCGAGGAATATAGCTTTCGCCCTCGGACACCGTGCCGCGGCTCAGCACAATCCAATGCCCCGGCTCTCCGACCAGCTCGAGGCTTCGCCGCAGCCCGCTGACGAAGCTCAGCAGAATCACGACCACCATCACGACCATCGCGATGCCGAGCGCGGTCATCAGCGAGCTGGTGCGCCGCACCAGCAGGCTTCGGAGATTGTAGGTTATCGGAATAACAGCCATTCACGACCGGGTCGAAATCCGCCGCCAGACGGAGCCCACCCCTGTCCCGGCTGTTCGTGGCGTGTTCGCGCCTGGACGCAACTCTACAATTACGCGCCCTGGCTGTGCAAGAAGTGCTACGGAAAGTTAACTGGTAGTTTACCTAAGCAAGTCAGCCTGTTGCCTCCGCGACGCGCCTGATGGGCGCGAGACTCGAGTCGTCTTGACGGCTGACCCGGTCCGACGGCGTCCGGCCCACCGATTCCGCCAGCACTCCCCAGTAAGTGCGAGTCAGATGAGCGCCTTCGCAAAAGCCCGGTTTCGTCAGCAACAACGCATGAAGCTCGGGCAGCCGATGGAACGGCACACTCGGAAAAAAATGATGCTCGATATGATAGTTAACATTCTTCGGCGCGAGGAATATCCGCTCCAGCCACGTCGCCTGCGTCGTCCGCGTCAGCGGGTACGCACCCTGCGGTCCCTCGATTGCGTGATGCTCGGCGATGCTGCGGATGCGCATGATCAGCACGAGCCAGGTGAACATCGGGACGATCCAGTAAAGCGCAAAGCCCTCGAACGCGCCGGCATATACGATCACCCCCAGCGCCGCCGCATAAAATCCGTAGCGCAACGCCAGGAATCCCGCAGGCACCGAATCCGCCGCCGCCACCGCCGCTGCCAGCTTGAGCATCGCGGGCGCGTTCAACCCGGTCACGTCGCGAAAAAGTGTTTTCGCGATAGCGGGAATCGCCTGCGGAAAAACCCACGCCGGGTCGCCTTTCCGACGCTTCAAATCGGGATCGTCAGGCGTGTTCAGGTACCGATGATGCGCAAAGTGATTCTTGCGATACTGCCGCGCCGTCACCAGGTGCGGCCACGCCAGCACCACTTCCGACAGCCAGTCGTTCAGCCGCCGATTGCGCAGCAACCGGTAGTGCACCCCGTCATGCATCAACACCAGCAGCGCATGCTGGCGCGACCCGATGAATGCGACCGCGAATATGTAGAGTGCGGGATGCCAGAAGCGCTGGCAGACAAAGATCGTGGCGACGATCAATCCCCACTCCGCCGCTACGTGCATGCACGCGACCGCCGGCTTGACCGCCGACAACTCGCGCAATTCTTCCTTGCTCAGTTTGACCGGTACGTTGAGGCCGACGTCGCCCATGCGGGCCGCCTCGGCCGATGACATTGTTATTGATCCGTAATTCATTGTTTCCCTCGAGCAGCTATTCGCGATCCGATTGCGGCCGTGAACCGAAACTGGCGTCATTGCATCTGCGCCACGTTGTCTTCTCGCATCGGCCGCGCTCCCGGCCCGATGGGCGCGTCGCCATCGACGAACACCGGCCGGCCGCCAGCCGTTTTCCCTTTCAGGAAATTCCTGAACCGCAGAACGCTGCAGTCGTCGGACCGCTCTACTATCAGTTGCGAGAACACCCGCGTCAGTTTCGCGAGCGTTTCGCCGCCGAGGATCATCGGCTGCGCCCAGATAGCCTCGCCCTTGAGCGTCTCAAGGTAGGGATACTCGACCGGCTCGCCCGCATTGACGAAGCCGGCTGCGCGGTAAAACGGAGTCCCGTCGAACGGCTTGACGCCCAGGTACGCGAGGATTGCCTGCGCCTCGAGCAGCCCGGCCATTATCGCTGCTCCTGCCCGCGCCAATGCGCCCGCGCCGATCGCGCATGACCACAGTTCGCTGATTTCGATTACCGATCGCGGCGCCATGTGCGACAGGTCAGGTCGCGGACAGGTCTGCGGAAACATTTCGAGGTCATGCATCACCAGCCCCGCGATCATCCGCTCGGCCGGGTCACCGTCGTTTTCAAACAGCGCGTAGAGGTTGCCGTACGTCAGATGAATTCTGGCCAGTCGCGAGCGGGTGCGTTCCTTGAAGCCGACTCCATGCTTGGCACGAATCTGCTCGGTACGCGCGGCGAAAATGCTTCGCTCGGTTTCGGTGGACAACAAGCGTAGTTCCATGGGTGGGTCTCCTTGCTTTTCAGTCAAAAATTCGTCGCGGTTCGCTGCTTGATCTGGAGGGGCGGCTTCTGGACAATCTGTTGCAGTAGAGGGGGTGAACGGGTCACGTCAAAATTCCGAGGCTGTCGATAAACCGACGCATCAGCCCCTTGTGATGGTTGAAAATTGGTCGTCAAACCCATACTCCTAGGTTAGAAATACGCCAATTTGTAGTGCTAGCGGTTTTTACACGGGATGAGATCGGGAACGCAATGCGCTCGGCAGTCAAACGAGCCTAAACCGACGGGGATGTTGCCTATCTAGCATTTATTCTGTACTTTTGGTTATAATTTGGCATTGGGGCGATCTGACCTATGACCGTAAAGAAACGTATCTCGCACATCGTTGGTCTGACGAAGGACATCGTCAGGACTACAGAAACGACTTCAAACACTCGCGCGACCGCGCTAGCCACCACTTCCGACGAGATAACGAATCTGTGGAAGGCCGATTACGGACGCGCTTTGCGTGCGATTTTAAGCAAGTCGGAAGTACGCGAGATTTCCGCGGAAGGCAAACGCAAAGCCTGGCCGCATCTGAACGAAGATGCTGTTCGCCTCGGCTCGATGAGCGAATTTGCCGAGCGCGCATCGTCGCTCGGCGCCGATTTCCGGGTCGCCAAAATGACCTGGCCGTCGGGTCTTGCCGTGTTCGGCTTCTACCTGGGCAAGGACTCCGGGTTGGAGAAGCGCCCGCTTATCTGCCTCAACGGCGCCCATCATCCGGCTGCGCTCGCGGCCGCGTTCCTACACGAAGTAGGACATCACGTCACCGCCGATCTTTTCTCGACGCGCAACGACATGGTCCAGCTTTCACGCCAGACCGGATATGAGGCGCACCTCGGCGATGCGCGCGAGCTCGCCGCCGACGTGCTCGTGAGTCTGGGAACCTATCCGCGCAATATGGCCGCGAGATTGTTCGACGCCGCACCGGTTCGGAAAACCGTCGCCGAACGATCCGAATCACCTGCAGCCCGCAAGGCGGTGCTCGGACTGGCGCGCCGCTACGGTCTCGAGCTGGAAAATCTGCCGATACAAAAGAGGCTCCAGTACCAGGCCGGCCTGATTCACTTCACGAGACTGCGCCAGGCCCTGCTCGAAGAATACGGCTTCTAGTTTTTTCTTAATTCCAGGTTGCAGGTGTAACCCGTGCCCGGGGAAGTGTGAAACCCGGGAGGGGCTTCACTTTTTTTCCTAACTCGGCGAAGCAGTAAGCCCCAACGCCGCGCGCAGCTTCCCCTTGAGCAGATGGATCAGTTTGTTTTCCCAGCACACATAATTGTCGGGCACGTCGAGCACCACGACCTTCTCCGCATGCACCTCGCCGAAGCGGTCGCGGATATGCCGCCGATGCGCCTCTTCCATCACGCAGATCACATCCGCTTCCTCGACCAGTTCCCGGCTGACCTGGTTCTTCGCCCACGGCTCCGTTCCCGCCGACGTAACCCACATCGGCGCGCACATTTCCGCGAGCACCATCGCCGCCGTCGGGCTCCGATCCTTGTTCCCGGTGCAAACCATCAGCACCTTCTTCATAACGACAGGCTACGCCAACCCCAGCTCTTTCAGCGGACCCCGATCGGACACCGGACGCCGCGACGTTCCCGACGTCAGCTTGATTGACCCGGGTTTGCGCTCGAACGCGTCGACGAGGTCGATCGATTTCGCATGTTCTTTCAGCGCCGGAATTATTTCCTGCGCGATCAGCCGCATGCTCGTCTGCCGATCCGCGTTGGGCACCGGCCCTTGCACGCTGAAAATCACCAGCGACCCCGGCCGTAGCACGGTCAGGATACTCTTGAGCTTCGGCAGCACTGACTTCGGCGTGCCGATCACCAGTTGCATCGCCTTCTGCGCTTTCTGGAAGCCGGGAAGCAGCTTCTGCCTGACCGCCTCGGGATCGATTTCCACCTCCTCGGATTGCCCGCGCATTTTGTCGCCACTGATTCCGAGCCAGCTCCCTTGCGGTTGCTTCGCGAGTTTTCTAATCGCCTCTTTCGAGTTGTATCCCGGCGGCAGCGTATGCTCGACGCGCGCGAATGAGTTCTGGCCGCCGCCGAACAAAAAATTCGCGCCCAGCTCCTGTGCCTTATCTTCAGTCTCCGCCACGAAGGTCGGCAGCACGTAGCCAAAATTCTCCGAGCCCGCTTCGTATCCGTGCTTCGCCGCCTCGTCCGCGTAGTAGTCCCACAAATCGCAGGTGGGGCCGAGCGACGTGCCCAATCCAAAATATGGATAACCTTTTTCCGCGCACCATCGCACCGTCTCCGGGCTGAGTGTTCCCGGAATCCACATCGGCGGATGCGGTTGCTGATACGGCAGCGCCCACGGATTCACATGCCGGTAATGGAAATGCTTGCCCTCGTAGCGCCACGGCCCCGGCCGCGTCCACGCCTGCACGATAAAATCGTGCGCCTCCTCGAACAGCTCACGATTGTAGGTCGGATTCGCGTTGTTGAAGAACTGCTCACTGCCGGCGCCGCGCACCCATCCGGTAATCAGGCGCCCCCGCGAAATAAGATCAATCTCCGCCAGCTCCTCCGCCATACGCAGCGGATGCTTGATCACCGGCAGCGGATTTCCGATCAGCAGAATTCGCGCCTTCTTCGTCAGCCGCGCCAGGATTGCGGCCTCGACGTTCATCACGCTGCCCATGCAGAACGGGTTCCCGTGATGCTCATTCAGCGCGACGATATCGAAGCCCAGTTCCTCGGCGTACAGGTTCTCGTCGATAAAGTAGTTGTAGTCTTCGGACGCACGCTCGCGATCGAAATATTTGTTCGATACGGCGAAATGTCCGCCGTTGCGCAGTATCACTTCCTCGGCAATCCAGCGCACGGGACGTTCGGTGAAGTATCCTACCTTCATAGTGACTCCTGCGAGTTGTTACTCACTGAGAAAACGACTGACTATCTTCACAAACTCAGTTGAGTTTTCGATTTCAGGCCGATGGCCGGCATTTTCAATCGTCGCAACCCGCGCTGCCGGTATCGCTTTGGTGTATTCCTCGATACATCCGCGCGGAACCACGCGGTCGCGTGTGCCCCAAACCAGCAGCGTCGGCGTTTTGGTCCCATGCAACAGGTACGGCAGCGCCGGATTATGCATGTAAGGTTCCCATCCGATTCGCGCCGACTCCGCCCGCGCCTCCTCGAACGCCTCGAATTGCTCCGGCGTCATCTCGCCGCCGTACAGTTTAAGAAACTCGGGCGTGCCCGCTGGATCCGCGACGGTCGCCCGCAAATGCGTCCGCATCGTGATCGGAAAAATATCCATGATCTCGCCTTCGGAGGGTTTGAGCCCCATCGGCGCAACCAGAATCATCTTCGAGAATATCTTCGGATCGGCCGCAACCATCTCGGCCGCAATAAACCCGCCCGCCGAATATCCAATGACGTCGACCGGATCAAGTTTCAGCTCGCGCACCACCTGCGAATAAAACCCCGCCAGGTCGCGAAACGTCCGCACCCATTCGAGCCGCGGCGTCTTCCCGAATCCCGGCTGCAGCGGAATGTAGAGCGTACGCTCGTGCGCGATCGTCTCGTTCCACGTCATCCACCCGGGATAGCCAAGCTCGTCGTGAAAAATCAGCAGCGGCTTCCCCGATCCGCCCTTAACAATTGCAAGCTTAGCGCCGGCAACGTTCAAAACTTCCTCAGCCGTTTTGATCACATCATCTCTCCTGTCTCTCTCCTCTCCTTGCAAGAGGATGAAGGCGAGGGTCCTTGTCCAGCGCGCGAAACAAGATTCCGCCTACCACTCGAATTGGATACCGCAGTACCCATCAACTGCACAAACCTACCAGCTATCGATGTACGGATGCTTCTTCCCGACGCGGGGGCCCGGCGGCGCGCTCGATCGCAAACCGGCCGCAATCCATCTCCGCGATTCCGCCGGATCGATCACGTCGTCGATTGCAAACTGCGACGCATTGTTCAGCGCCTTCCCGCGCTTGTACATCGTCGCCACCATCTCGTCGAAACGCTGCTTGCGCTCGACCGGATCGTCAATCGCCGCAAGCTCGTTGCGGTAACCCAGCTTCACCGCGCCTTCGAGCCCCATCGGCCCGAACTCTCCGGTCGGCCAGGCCACCGTGAACAGCGGCGCGTCGTAACTCCCGCCGGCCATCGCGATCCCGCCAAGCCCGTAGGCCTTGCGCAGGACGATCGTAAAAAAAGGCACCGTCGCATTCGCCGCCGTCAGAAACATTCGCGACGAATGCCGCACCAGCGCCGTCTTCTCAATCTCCGGACCCACCATGATGCCGGGAGTGTCGCACAAAAATAAAATCGGAATGTCGAACGCGTCGCACAACTGGATAAAGCGCGCGCCCTTGTCAGCCCCGTCGCTGTCTATCGCGCCCGCCAGATGCTTCGGGTTGTTCGCCACCACCCCGAACGCGTGCCCTTCAATCCTGATGAACGCCGCGATCATCGTCAGCCCGAAGTCGCGTCGAATCTCGAGCACCGACCCCGTATCCGCCATCGTTTCAATTACCGTGCGCACGTCATAAACGCGCAGCCGGTTCTCCGGAACGATGTTGCGCAGCAACCGCTGATCCGCGCACGTCCACTCCTTCACCGCGCCCTGGAAGTACGAAAGATATTTCCGCGCGACCCGCACCGCCTCCGACTCGTCCGCCACCACGATATCGACCACGCCATTAGGCACCTGCACCTCCATCGGCCCGATTTCTTCGGGCCGAAAGATTCCCAGTCCGCCGCCTTCGATCATGGCAGGTCCGCCCATCCCGATATTCGATCGCTGCGCCGCGATCACCACGTCGCAGCATCCCAGCAACGACGCGTTGCCCGCGAAGCACCGCCCCGACGTGATACCGACCAGCGGCACCAGCCCGCTCAACTTCGGAAAATCATGGAACGATCGCGAGGTGTGAAAGCCGCCGTCAGTATCGCCCGGCCGCCCGCCGCCGCCTTCCGCGAACAGCACCAGCGGCAAGCGTAGCTCGCGCGCAAGCTGGAACATCCGATCTTTCTTGCGATGGTTCTGATGCCCCTGCGTGCCCGCCAGCACCGTGTAGTCATATGACATCACGACGCAGCGCGCCTGCTCCTCGCCGAACAGATTGCCGTTGACCGTCGCCAGCCCCGTGACCAGTCCGTCGGCCGGCGTATTTCTGATCAGGTCGTCCAGCTCACGCCGCCGCCGCTGCGCCGCGACGACTATCGGCCCGTATTCGACGAACGTTCCCGCGTCGCACAACTCCTCGATATTTTCTCGCGCAGTGCGCTGTCCCGTCTTGCGCCGGCGCGCAACCGCATCAGGCCGCGCCGCGTCGAGCCCAACCTCATGCCGCTCGATCACCTCCGCCAGATCGCCGCGCACGCCGTCGCCGTCTTTATCAGTTATCGTCCCCACGCCGGCAGCATAGTCCGGAATCTCGAAAAGTGAAAAACCCTTCCGCCGTCAGCCCGGCGCCTCCGACGCGCCGAACTACACGCGCCCGCCAATCCACACCACGCGCCCGATGACGCTCACGCTCGCCACCACCATCGCCTCATATTTCGGATTGTCGCTGCGCACCAGCAGCTTCCGGTCCGGCCGCCGCTGGATCCTCTTCACCGCCAGCCCGTCTGTATGCCGCAGCAGGTAAATCCCGTCCTGCCGAAACCGCGGCTCCGCCACGTTCGCGAGTATCAGGTCCGCGTCCTCCACCGTCGGCGCCATCGAGTCGCCCACCACCTCGATCAGGATCAAATCGCGCGGCTCCGCCTTCAGCGTCCGCTTGATCCACTCCGCCCGAAACGCCACCGTGTCCACCACCTGCTCGCTGCGCAGCACTCCCTCGCGCGCTCCCGCGAATCGAATTTTGCTCCGCGGCATGAAAATAAAATCCCCATGCTCGACCGCGCGCGTCACCGCCTGCGCACTCTGCGACCCCTCCGCGCCCGTCGCCAGCCATTCCACCGACACCCGCCCCGCCCGCGCCAGCGCCACCAGGTTCGTCACGCTCGGCTGCCCCCGCCCCGACAACCACTTGTAAATCGCGTTGTCCGACACCCCCACCGCCGTCGCCAGCGTCACCACTGAACCGAACGAATGGATCACCTGCGTCAGCCGGGAACGAAATGCGGCGTCAACTAGTGTAGTTGACATAAATCTCCTAGTGTGAAATAAGATTCATAAAGCACATGATCTCGCCACAGAACAACTACTCCCCGCTCTTGCTCAATCCCCCGCCCGCCCGCGCGCTCTCCCGCTCCCACTGCCGCCACGCCGTAAGTTTCCCCGCTCCTCCCACGGTCCTTACGGTTGTTTGTTCTAGCCGCCTTCACAGTTTTACGCTAGTTCGCGCCCTCTCGCCCGCCTCGATGGGCGTATTTCTCTACATTCCGGCCATGCCCCCGGCCCGGTCCTGCCCGCTTCCAGGTCCCATCCCCAGCCAGCTCGCGTGGAGATGTTATGGAAACCGCGACCTCTCCGATTCGTCCTTCCGGCTTTAGTCGCGCCGTCGCCTGCATGTGGTGTCATCAACTCACCTTCCGTGCCGACGTAGTTCGCAACCGCGGCCTCTGTCAGAGCTGCGCGCTTGAAAACGGCGTGATCAGTTGGCGCCTCGTCTATGATCGCGATCGCCGCATCGGCGCGATTCCCTCCAACCTTCGCGTTGCCTACGGCCTATGAGCGCGATGTCCAGCCGCATGCCCGCGCTCAACTGCGCGCCCGCGCCCGATTCGGACTTCGATCCGTGGGACGACGTCGAGCGCACCAGTCTCTACGATCAGATCGCTCACTCGATCGGATGCGACGCGGCCGACAAGCTCATCGCCGATTTCGGCGGCCGCCGTTTGTATATCCCGGTCGCACCCGCGCCCGGCGATTTGCTCTCGCGCTCGATTGGCCTGCTGCCCGCGCTCGCGTTGGCCCGAACCTTCGGCGGCGACCGTCTGATGATTCCCGTCACCAGCACTCACGCTCGCCGCCGCGCCCGCATTGTCTCGATGCGCGCTAACAACGTCAGCATCGCGCGCATCGCCCACGAACTCCGATGCACCGAGCGTTACGTTTACAAAGTCCTCTCCGTCAAACGCGTCCCCGCACCGCCCGCAGCCGAAATGCCGCCCGCCCTTTCTCGCGAATGCTCCCCTTCGTTCGAGGCCAGAGCCCCGGGGCTGGGTTATTCGGCGCTATGCAACGACTCCGCCGTCCAACCGCAACACGCAACGTCCGCGCCGATCGCCGAGCGATTGAAACGTGGACCAATCAACCACCGCACCTGACGCCTACAGCCCTGATTTTCTGACCGCCGTTAATCGCGTGCTCGCCGACGAGGGCGGCTTCTCGTCCGATCCGGCCGACCCCGGCGGCGCGACCCGCTTCGGAATTTCCGCGCGCTCGCATCCCGGCCTCGACATCGCCTCACTCACGCGCGACGCCGCCGTGAATATTTACTGGCGCGAATGGTGGCTGCGATTTGGTTTTGCGAATTTGCCCGCGGCCCCCGCCGCCAAGACTTTCGATCTCGCCGTCAACATCGGCGCCGGCCACGCCATCGAATGCCTTCAGCGCGCGCTGCGTGCATCCGGCCTGCCGGTCCTCGAGGACGGCGCGCTCGGCCCCGCAACTTTGCTCGCCGCCCGCCGCGCCCATCCGGCCGCTCTGATGTCCGCGCTGCGCTCGGAACTGGCCGCGTACTACCGGCTGGTCGCCGCGAATCAGAAGAACGGCGCCGACTTCATCAAGGGATGGTTGATTCGCGCCTACTCGTAGCTCGCAACACCGAAGACCTCGGGAAAAAGGAATGGATACCAAAAAAGCTTTCTACAAATCCAAGGCGTTTTACGGATGCGTCAGTACGATCGTTCTGATCATCGGCGACATCGTCGCCAACGGCGTCAACCTCGGCAACATGACGGCGCTGATCACCACGGGCTTCGCCCTTTACGGCCGCATCGTTGCGACCACGCCGCTTGGCCTGAGCGATCAATCCGAAGACGACGTCGAGGATGCAAAAGCAGATGTACGAAAAAGCACAGTCGCGGTTGATGCTGACCATGGCAATTAGTTTCTTCGCCGCCGCCTGCCTCTATATGCCGGCAACAACGGCGGTGGACGATACGCCAGCAACAACCGCGGCGGACGATCAAGGCCATATGCATTGCACCTCGGCTGAAAAAAAAG
>Ga0302324_100025441_pt1 | contig 11361 bp, 9 predicted proteins | sample Palsa_T0_1_FD_201949 | JGI IMG/M metagenome (GOLD analysis project Ga0302324, IMG submission 201949) | Peat permafrost microbial communities from Stordalen Mire near Abisko, Sweden - Palsa_T0_1 | ecosystem: Environmental > Terrestrial > Soil > Palsa > Peat permafrost | place: Sweden: Abisko... | reverse complement strand
CTCACGCACGAGGCAATGACAGCTACTCGCTGCAATTCTTTCTGGCTCAATGCAAATGTCCCCTGTCCCATAGGGGTGACATTTTCACGTAGCCGTTAGGGGGTGACAAAATTATGGAGCTAAGACAAGGAACCCGGCGCAGGGTTTTCCTATTCGCGTTTTCGAGCTAGACTTGCGGGTTGGAGTTTCCAGGAGGATACCGAAATGCCGGATGTGCATATTTCATGGTTGGCGGGGCGCTCGGTCGACCAAAAGCGCAAAGTGGTCGAGGGCATTACGAAAGTGCTGCAAGATGAAGCGGGCGTCAAGCCCGAAACAACACACATCGTATTTGTCGATGTTCCGCCAACGGATTTCGCGTCAGGCGGAATGCTGGTCGCGGATAAGATCAAGAAAACGTAGGCCGGTCGGATCCCGCAAGCACCCAAAGGAAGCCATTTGACGGGGAGAAGGGAATCTTGCAGAGCCAGTGTCTCCCCGACGGCTGGAAACGCTTTTGAAATTTCAAATTTGAGATTCGTGAAAACTGGAGCTTTCTCTGCGCCGTGCAAGCACGGTGACGAAGGGTTTTCACCGGTCACCAGTTACTGCTCACCGAGCGACGCTCACACGCCAACCCTCGCAGTTCCCTCATCATCTGCCGCGTCAATTGCCCTGATGAACTTCCATAGTCTGATCGATCGTAAACGTCGGGAAGTGCGGCGGCGTGACGCCTGCGGGATTTGGTACCGGCGGCGCGGCATATGCCGCGGTGATCGTGAAGGCGTTGCCCGCTGGCGCGGCCGAATACGTGTAGCCATCGCGGTTGGTGCGCGTGATGTTCATCGTGCCGGCAGAAGTGAGCGTCGGCAGGTCGGCGTAGGAGCCATTCTGCGTGTAATACAGCCGCTCGGCCTGCGCGATGGCCACCAGGTCGTTTTTCACGCCGGTGAAGTCGATATTCTGCGTCACCGCCGTTCCCGGAACCGGCGCGGCTTGCTTCAAGGTGTACATGTAAATGCCGAGGCCGAGGGCGGTGGCGACCAGCAAAGCGGCGAGACCCTTCATGGGAATTTTTCCTCGATTAAAATTATACGCCGGGGGTGAATTCGCGATCCGGAGAGGGCTCCGAGTGTGCAGTTCCCGGCACCCCCCTGCCAGCGTCTTGCTTACGAAAATCGTGCGCCGGTATGGTCCTAATTTGAAAATTCTCGTGATAGCCGCGACGTTTTGGAGGTCGGGACCTCAGTCCCGACGAAAGGCGTTGTGTGATCAGGCGTTTTAATCCCTGAAGTTTCACGAGCTGAAGCCCGCGAAGAAGCGCAGCCTGAACGGCCGGGCTGAAGCTCGGCCCTCCAAGAAGCAAAAGCTTTCAAATCAGGACGATGCCCCCACGCCCCGTCGCTTGACCCCCTTTGGTTTCGACTGCTACCGTCGTTGCGATTCCTCATGACGGACCGTATTCCCCAGGGACGCTTGCCAGAACTCGACGGTCTCCGCGGGATGGCGATCCTGCTGGTCCTGGTGGGGCACTACTTCGCCGTTCCGGGCGCCGGCGCCGTAAGATTTCTCAATGGCTATTGGTTTCGGCTGGGGTGGACGGGAGTCGACCTTTTTTTCGTCCTGTCCGGATTTCTGATTGGCGGGATTTTGCTGGAAGTTCGCGGCTCACCCAATTATTTCAAAACATTTTACGCGCGCAGATTCTTCCGCATTATTCCCCTCTATTACGCGTGGATTTCGATCTACGCGCTTCTCTCCGTTTTTGCGTGGAATTTTCTTTCCGCGCGGGTCGGATCGATGCAGAGGATCGACATTTCTATACTCGCGCATTTTTTGTTTCTGCAGAATTTTCACGATTTTCTGAAGAGCACGGTGTCTTTCTGGTGGCTTTCCTCGACGTGGTCGCTGGCAGTGGAAGAGCAATTCTATCTTGTCGCGCCATGGCTCGTGCGGTACCTGCCCAGGCGCGCTCTCGCGCTCGTTCTCGTCCTGGTCGCGCTCGCCGCGCCGATCCTGCGTTTCGCGATCCGCGCGGGTTTTTCGACGGGACCGTGGCTGGCCTACCGGCTGATGCCTTGCCGTGCCGATTCGCTCGCCATCGGCGTGCTCGCGGCTTTGCTGTGGAACTCACCGAAGTCGCGCGCCTGGCTCGAGACGCATGCAGCGTTTCTATATGTCCTGTTCGCCGTTTTGTTCGGAGGTGTTGCCTGCTTGTGGAGGTGGTACTCGGACCCGTTGCTTCCGTTGACGCAGACCGCCGGATACACGTGGCTGGCGCTGTTTTTTGCCGTATGGCTGCTTCTGGTACTTTCGCGGCGCTCGTCTCTTCTATCCGCGCTCATGCGGCTTGGATTATTGCGCGATATCGGCGGAGTTTCGTATTGCATTTATATTATTCACTTGGCGGTCTTCCTGATCTGCCACCGGATTCTGTTGCACGCGCTTCCGGCCGTCACCGATGGAAAGGCGGCGGCCGTCACGTTCCTGGCTGCCCTTCTGACATACGCCATCGCGAAATTGTCCTGGAGATTTTTCGAGCAGCCATTGTTACGGCGCGGACACGCCTTCCAATACTGATCCTCGCGGCCTTGAACGTTTCCGGCGGATCGGAAACGGGCGGCCTGTTTGCGATTGTAAGCACAACTTGTTACAGGTAAGTGTGGAACTGCGGGCGGGTTCACGGTAAAGTAGCGGCGAATGTGCGGAATCTGTGGGGTCATCGGAATTGAGCGGCCCGAACTGGCCGAAGAAATAACCCGCCGGATGATGGGGGCGATCGAGCATCGCGGCCCCGATGAAGACGGGATTCTGGTGGCGCCTTCAGCGGCGCTCGGAATGCGCCGCCTGAGCATCATTGACCTGCCCGGCGGACACCAACCCGTATTCAACGAAACCGGCAACGTCGCGGTCGTTTTCAACGGCGAAATCTACAATTTCCCGCAATTGCGCAAGACGCTGGAAGGGCGCGGGCACGCGTTCCGGACGCACTCGGACACGGAAGTAATCGTCCACGCCTACGAGGAGTGGGGCGAGCAATGTTTGCGCGAATTGCGCGGCATGTTTGCCCTGGCCATCTGGGATGCGCGTTCTTCTGGCGCGTCAGGAGAAGCGGCGCGGGGCGCGCGCATTTTTCTCGCGCGAGACCGCCTGGGAATCAAGCCCCTGTATTACGCGGCCGCGGGCGGCGCTTTCCTGTTTTCTTCGGAAGTGCGTTCGCTCTTGGCCAGCGGCCGCCTCCAGCCGCGCCTGTCGCCGGATTCCCTGGAAGCTTTTCTTACCTTCGGATCGGTGGCCGAGCCGTGCACGCTGGTGCAAGGTATTTTCTCGGTTCCTCCTGGGCATTGCCTCGCTTTTTCCGCCGAAGCTCCGCCGGAAAAGCCGTCGCCAAAGCCGTACTGGGTTTACGCCGACGCGGTGCTTCAAAAGGACGGGGCGACCCCGAAAAATTTTCAGGAGGCCGCGAAACTTTTACGCCCGTTGCTGGAGGAAACCGTCCGCGACCATTTGGTTGCGGACGTCCCGCTGGGAGTATTCCTTTCCAGCGGATTGGACTCGACAACCCTGGTCGCGCTGGCCAGCCGCTTCCAAAGCGATCTGCACACCTTTACCGTTGTATTTCCCGAGCAGCAGTACAGCGAAGCCAAAATTTCACGCCAAACGGCTAAACATTTCAAAACGCGCCATCAGGAAGTTCTCCTCGCGCCGGCAACACTCGTGGCCCAAATGGAGGACGCGGTCAAGTCGCTGGATCAGCCCACCATGGACGGCCTGAACACTTATTTCGTGTCGCGCGCCGCGCGCCAGGCCGGTTTGAAAGTGGCTCTATCGGGGCTAGGCAGCGATGAAATTTTCGGCGGGTATTCCACCTTTGTGTCCACGCCCCGAGCCGCGTTTGTGGCCGGGCTTGGGCGATGGATCCCCTCGCCCTTCCGCCGCCTGACCGCCGGCGCAGCCGTTCGCATCGCCGCCGGCGATGCAGTGCGCAAGGCTGCTGCAGCCTGGCGCTCTCCGAAGGATTTCCCGCATGCGTATTACTTCACGCGGCTGTTGTTCACACCTTCCCGCGTGCGGCGCCTGCTCGCCCCGTATTTCGAATCGAGCGAGTATTCCGGCAGCCACGAAAATCCCTGGCGCAACCGCATGTGGGAGACGGCGCGACAGGCCGGCCGGCTGGATTCTTTTACCTCCGTTTCGTGCTTCGAATTGCAGTCGTACATGGTGAACACGCTTCTGCGCGACACGGACACCGCCAGCATGGCCAGCTCTCTCGAGGTCCGTGTGCCGTTCCTCGACCACCGCCTCGTCGAGTTTGTCGGGCGACTGCCGAGGAGCGCGAAGTACACGGTGGATGTTCCGAAATCGTTATTGGTCGAGGCGCTTTCCGACTTGCTGCCCGATGAAGTGGTTGGCCAATCCAAACGAACTTTCACGCTGCCGTGGGAGGTCTGGCTGCGAGGTCCGCTCGGCGTGCGCCTTTCGCAGGAATTGTCGAATCTCACGCCGCCGTTACGGCGGTACGTGAATCCGCGCGCCGTGCGGGGCGCGTGGCAGAATTTCGTCATCGGCCAAACCAACTGGTCGCGCCCCTGGAGCTTGTACGTGCTCAATGAATGGGTGCGCCACCACGTGACGGATGCCGCGAAACATCCCGTCTCAAACGGAGACGCCGTTCACACCGCCACGATTTCGGCCGCCGCCTCGAATCCGCGGTCTTAGGGGAAGGAAAAAGCCGCACCGGATGTACATCCTGGGAATCAACGCGTACCACGGCAATGCCTCCGCGGCCATCCTTGCGGACGGCCGCCTGGTCGCCGCCGTCGAAGAAGAGCGCTTTAATCGCGTGAAGTACGCCGCCGGATTCCCGTCAGCGGCAATCCGCTATTGCCTGGATGCGACTGGCATTACTCTACAACAAGTTAATCACATTGCAATTCCTCGCGATCCCCGGGCGCGCCTGGGCACAAAACTCTGGTATGCCCTAAAAATGCCCAGTTTTGCCTTCGAGAGATTGAAAGTCATGGGCCAGTTCGCGGGAATCGCGGAAACGCTCGCAAAGGCGTTCGACGTCGCGCCGGACTCGATTCCAGCCGCGTATCACCGCATCGAGCATCACCAGGCGCACTTGGCCAGCGCGTTTTTCGTTTCACCGTTTGACGAGGCCGCTCTCCTTTCCGCGGATGGGCTTGGCGATTTCGCCAGCACCATGTGGGGAACCGGCCGCGGCAATCGCATGCACATCGACGGATCGATTGCCTTTCCGCACTCTCTCGGCATGTATTACACGGCCGTCTCTCAATATTTAGGATTTCGCAAATTCGGCGACGAATATAAAGTCATGGGCCTGGCCGCGTACGGCGAGCCTGCTTATCTCGACGAATTCCGCCACATCGTCCGCACCAATGGTGGCGTCGGCTTCCGCCTGGGGCTCGATTACTTCAAGCACCATCGCACCGGCCCGGAGATGACCTGGCGCGACGCCGGCAAGACTCCTGAGCTTGGCGCGATGTTCTCCGGCTACATGGCCGAGCGCCTGGGGCCGGCACGCGATCCCGCGGCGCCGGTCGAAAAAGTGCATCGAGACGGCGCCGCGACGCTGCAAGCGCGCCTGGAGGAGGTTTTGTTCGAGATGCTTCGAGCGCTCCACAAGCGAACCAAGCAGAAGGCCGTTTGCCTGGCCGGCGGTGTCGCGTTCAATTGCGTGGCCAACGGGAAAATTTTCGATGAGACGCCATTCGAGCAAATTTTCGTGCAACCCGCCGCGGGTGACGCCGGCCTAGCGATCGGCGCCGCTTATTTCGTGCATCATCAGATTCTCGGAAAGCCTCGCTCCTTCGTCATGGAAGACGCCTACTGGGGGCCGGGCTACTCGCAAGAACAGATGCGCGCCGCGGTTGCCGCCAGTCGTTTGCAAAGCGAAGGCATGGAAATTTCAGAGCTTCACGAAAACGTGATCGCCAAGGAAGCGGCCAAGGAAATCGCCGCCGGAAAAATTCTCGGCTGGTTTCAAGGGCGCACCGAGTGGGGGCCGCGCGCGCTGGGTAATCGCAGCATCGTCGCCGATCCGCGCCGTGCGGACATGAAAGACATTTTGAACGCCAGAATCAAACATCGAGAAATGTTCCGGCCGTTTGCTCCGTCGATCCTTGCGGAAGCGACGGGAGAGTATTTTGAGAAATCCTATCCGAGTCCCTTCATGACGCAGGCTTATTCCGTGCGGCCCGAAAAGCGAGATGCGATTCCCGCGCCCACTCATGTGGACGGCACGGGCCGCCTGCAGACCGTCACGCAGGAAGCAAACTCTCGCTATTGGAGACTGATCCGAGAATTCGGAGATCTGACCGGCGTGCCCGTGGTCCTGAATACTTCGTTCAACGACAACGAACCCATCGTGTGCCGCCCCGAGGAAGCCATCGACTGTTTTCTGCGCACGAAAATGGATGTGCTGGTCCTAGGCGATATTCTCGTCCGCAAACCTGTGTCCACCGAGGCGCCGCGCTGATTCGACCTACTGCAATTTTCCGGGATTCGAGCCACGGCGAAAGCGCCTCATCTTTTTGTCATTCCGAGCGAAGCGAGGAATCTCTCATTCCTTTCTTGGACGTAATCCAAAGAGAGATTCCTCGCTTCCCTCGGAATGACAGAATAAGATGCTTTTGCCCCAGGCTGGGGATGGTGATTTTTTTTCCTCGGTCGTCTCTTTTCACTTCCGGATGAGCTTGTGCACATTCTTCTTCTCAACGAATATTTTCCCCCGGATACGAGCGCCACGGCCAAGTGCGCCGCGCAGATCGCGGAAGCCCTCTCGGGGAGTCATCGCGTAACCGTGCTCGCGGGACGGCCAAGCTACGATCCGGCCGAGCGCCATCCGCGATACCTTTTGCGGCGCGAAGTCCGCGGCAATCTGGCCGTCGAGCGCGTGGGCTCGACCGCTTATCCGCGTTTCCAGATGCGCCGCCGCGTCTCGAATTATCTGACCTATCTTTCGTTGGCCGTTCCGAGGGCCCTCTCCATCCCTTCCGACGTCGTGCTGGCCATGACCGATCCGCCCATCGAAGGCATCGCGGGCGCTCTCGTCGCGCGGCTCTCCAGCCGTCCCTTTGTGTACAACATTCGCGACCTGTATCCGGACATGGCCGTGGGCGGCTCGATCGTGCGCCCCGGCAGTTTCACGGCGCGCTGGGAGGCGATGCATCGCTGGGCGTTGCGCACCGCGGCGCGCGTGATTGTTCTTGGCGAGGACATGCGCGATCGCATCGTCGCGAAAGGTGTCGATGCGTCTCGCGTGGTCGTCTCGCGCGATGGAATCGTCGTTCCGGAAGCCGTGCCTTCATCGGACAATTCCGTGGCGCGCGAAATTCGCGGCGATTTCCGTTTCGCATTGGTGCATGCGGGAAATCTGGGCTTCTATGGAGCGTGGCAAACGCTGATTTCGGCGGTACGCATGCTGGAGAGCGAAGGAGTGGGCCTCGTCTTTATCGGCGAGGGAGCGATGAAGGCCCAGGTTGAGACCATGGCAGTGGGATGCCGCTCGATTCGGTTTCTGCCATTTCGCCCGGCGAGTGAAATTCCGCTGGTGCTCTCTTCGGGCGACATGCATGTGGTGACGGTCAAGAGAGGGCTCGAAGGCGTAGTCGTGCCGAGCAAGTTGTATCCCACGCTTGCCGCAGGGCGGCCTGTGTTGGGAGTCGCACCGGAAGAATGCGACGTGGTGCGGATCATCCGGCGAACCGGTTGCGGCCTCTCAGCCGACCCGGACGATCCGGCGAGCGTCGCGCAAGCCATCCGTGGCGTGTTGCACGACTCGGAACAATTGCAAACCATGGGGCGCCGGTCTCGGGAAATTTCTTTTTCCTATGATAGAGTGAACCAGCTCGAGATTTTTCGTGAATCAATCGAGGACGCGGTTCGCGGATGACGCTGGCTGGGGCGAACATCCCGTCTCGCGAAGGCTTGAAACGCCTTATCGATTGGCGGTACAAAGATAGAGCCCGCGCGCAAGTACGGGCCGCAGCAGAGGGCCAGATTTAAGGGCGCATTAGAGGAGGTCCGACCTTTAGGTCGGACAACCGCGCTCGGGCGGAAGGGCCTTTAGGCCCTGAAGCTTCAGAAGCTGGAGCCCTCGTGGAGTTGAGACTGAACGTCGGGGCTAAAGCCCCGACCACCTGAAGAGCAAAACGAGAAAATCAATACGATCACGACGATCTCTGAACTTGGGACAGAGCATGAATACGAGCCTGATCGCATTTGCCGTAGGTTTGATTGCCTCGATGGGGCTCACCGTTCCGGTGCGGCAACTCGCCCTCCGCGTCGGCATGGTGGATCATCCGGGCCCGCGCAAAGTACACGTCCAGCCAATGCCGCTGCTCGGCGGCCTGGCGATTTATTTGGGCGTGCTGATCGCGCTGCTCGTCTCGATGGACGGCCCCGCTCTGACGCAGGTGATCGGCATTTACGCGGGCGCGACGCTCGTTGCCGTCGTCGGCATCCTGGACGATCGCGGCCTGCTCCATCATCAAATTAAATTATTCGGAGCCATGCCCGCCGCGGCCGTCATCCTGCTCGCCTCAGGCATCCGCGCTCAGGTTTTCTCCAACATCTGGCCGGGCACGCCAGGCATCTGGGCGGACACCGCGCTCACCTTGGTCTGGGTCGTCGGTATCACGGCATCCTTCAGCATTCTGGATCACATGGACGGCCTTTGCGCGGGCGTCGCCGCGATGGCTTCGCTCTTCTTCGCCATCTTCGCGCTCGAAAACGGCCAGCTCCTGGTCAGCACCATGGCCGCCGCGGTGCTTGGAGCCGCCGCCGGATTCCTCCGCTGGAATTTCAAGCCCGCAAAAATTTTCATGGGCGACGGCGGCGCGATGTTCCTCGGCTTCCTGATGGCCACGCTGGCCTTAAAGCTGCGCCCGGTAATGTCCGGCAATCACAACGCCGCGTGGCTGGTTCCCGTCTTCATCCTCGGCGCCACAATTTTTGACACCACGCTGATTTCCATTTCCCGCTCCCGCCGCGGCTTTATTCCCTTCACTACGCCGGGAAAAGACCACACCGCGCACCGCCTCTCGAATCTTTTCAACAGCCAGCGCACCGCGGTCCTCCTCATGTATTCGCTCGGAGCCATCTCCGGCCTGCTGGCCCTGGCCATCAGCCATTTGCCCGCTCGCGCAGCGTACATAGTCGCTGGCCTCGCGGCGCTGGCTGTGCTGGCCGCCGTCGGCCTACTTGAGCTTGCGCCCTACGAGCGGCAGACCCCAAAAAACAAGCCTGCCGCGTAGTGCATTCGTACCCAATTCTAAATCGCAATCAACCCAAGGCTGGTTTGAAGGGATCGATCCACAGGGCGCATCTGCTCGGCACGGATCGTCCCGAGTCGTCGCTGGCATTAAGACGGGCCATGGAGAGCATTTGATCAACAGACGCGCGCGCCCACCCGAGAAACGCTTCTAGTTAATGTGCCGATGGCGATTTCAATCCCCACTGCTCCAAATGTTTTTCGGAGAACTTCATCATTCGGTTGATTTCCTGACTGCAGGGGTAGCCGCAATTTCTCCCTTTTCAACCCTTCGTAATCAGTGCCATTCAGCGATTTGGAAACAATCACCTTATGGCTGATTGGATCGATACCAATCTTCCCGATATCAAAGAGTGTGTGGATGTCGCTACGAAGCAGAATTCCATTTTGAACGTGGTTTGTATCGGCTCCGCAATATGGAAGAATATGAGCCGCCTCGAGTGTGTCTGGGCAATCGCAATTGGTGATCGCGCAACGGCGATTGTAAGCTTCTAAGAGCTTTTTTCTGAATTCGACCTGTCCGCGGCGAAGGTTAATTCCTCGAATAACTTTTTGCCGCCCGTCTCCGATATTTGTCGGATCAAAGCTTCCTTCCTGTTCGGCCTTTTTCGCGTCTCTATCCAATTGCCCTTCGATTTTCTGGCTAACGGCAGCATGACGGTTGGCCCTGCCGCGCTTAGCGCTGGTGGGTGAACCCACGAGGGGTACCGCATTTCTTTTGAGATATTCTTTAATGCTTGCTGGATCAATATCCACTCCTTTCTTTTTTCGGAGGTTTTCATATAGTTTCTCAAAGGTCCAGTTATGATACCTCGGTCCAATTACCATCCAAGCTTTGTCATGTGCGGATAGGTTTATCTCACTAAGAGTTTTCACGTCAGGTCTCCTAATGGTCCTTCCAAATCATCATGCGCTGCCGGGAGCCGGATCCTTGCGCCTTTTGCAAGCGTGGGGATTTTGGAATTGTACCAAGTCCATGCTCACAAATCAGCGTCGTGCAGCGAGACGGGCTTGCCCGTAGCTTGCGCGCGGTTGGCCGCCAGCGCGATGCGCAGCGTCTCCATCGCATCGTCAATCGTGATGGGGGGCTGGCGATCGTGGAGAAGATTGTCCACAAAATTTTGGAGTTGGGCGGGGTAGGCGTCGCGAAAACGCTCCATGAAGAAAGGTACGGTGTCGTGCGCCACCTGATTCTTGGTCATCACGAAGAGCGGCGTCTCGCGGAGGTAGCCGATTCGCAGGGTGCCCGTGGTGCCGAGGATTTCGCCAAAGATGTCGTAGCCGTAGACTCCGCTGCGGCTGAGATCCACAACGCCGATGCGGCTGCTGGCGAAGGTCAGTGTGACGATGGCGTTGTCGATATCGCCCACTTCGTTTAGTTCCGGATACGCGAGCGTTCCCCCAATCGCGCTGACCGAAGCGACTTCGCCCATGTACCAGCGCGCCAGATCGAAATCGTGAATGCCCATATCGACGATCATGCCGCCGCTACTCTTGGGGTTCGCGTATTCCAGGGAAGGCCGGTAGGGATCGCGCGAGGAGGACTTGAACACGATGGGTGTGCCGATGACGCCTTCGTCGAGGCGTTTTTTGGCGGCGGCATAGCCCGCATCGAAGCGGCGCATGAAGCCCATTTGCAGGAAGCCGTGCGAGCGCGTGACGGCGTCCTTCATTTTTTGCGTTTCGGCGAGAGACAGGGCGGGAGGTTTTTCGCAAAACACGGCCTTGCCCCGTCCGAGAGCGGCGACGGCGAGTTCGGTGTGCGAGTCGGTGGGACTGACGATAATGGCCGCGTTGATTGCCGGATCGTCGAGCATCGCCAGGGGATCGGGGTACCATCGCGGCACGTCCAGCTCACGCGCCGTTTCTTCCGCGAGCTTGGCGTTCGTGTCCGCCAGGGCCGCGAGGCGCACGCCGGTTACGCGCGCAGCCAGGTCACGCGCATAGACGCTCCCAAGCCGGCCCAGCCCAATCAAGCCGACATTCAGCTTCATCCCTTCCTCCTTGATGTTTTTTCGCCGCACAAGTGGCGCGGGCTTCAGCCTGCGGGGTTTCGTACTCGACAGGACCAAACCCCGCAGGCT
>Ga0302324_100025436_pt1 | contig 11362 bp, 10 predicted proteins | sample Palsa_T0_1_FD_201949 | JGI IMG/M metagenome (GOLD analysis project Ga0302324, IMG submission 201949) | Peat permafrost microbial communities from Stordalen Mire near Abisko, Sweden - Palsa_T0_1 | ecosystem: Environmental > Terrestrial > Soil > Palsa > Peat permafrost | place: Sweden: Abisko... | reverse complement strand
CAATTGAGAAAGGTTGCCTCGGAGTAACGACGGCGCTGGAGTTCCTCTCACATGCTTCGCCTAGATGAGGCTGGTTCGCTGGAATTTCAACAAACGAGTGAAACGATCTGCCGATTTTCGACACTATATCTTGTGCATGTCACTCGTTGCAGACCGATGTCCCGACGCCGCCCTCGCTGCCACACCGCTTTGCACAGCCGGCCGTCGCTCCCAGCTCTGGAGAACGGCCAAGCCTCGCCTCCAGAAGTGCTAAAATGTGTGCCACTTCCAGGTTCCCGGGGCAACCTCTTGCAGTTCCACTCCTTTGACGAAGACTATCTGGCTCGACTACGAGAGGACGATTTCGTGACTCAGGACCACTTCCGCAAATACTTCACTGCACTGATGAAGGTGAAATTGCGATTCCGACTGAAGTCCCCGGCGGACATAGAGGATGTGCAACAGGAAACCTTTGTGCGATTTTATAAGGCCTTGCGCGAGGGGAAAATCAAGGAACCGAAGAGATTGGGTTCCTATGTCATCTCGATATGCAACAACATTTTGAAAGAAGGCTGGCGCTCCGAGCCCCCCATTTCTCTGGGCGACGACGATGCGCTCGAACTTCCTGCCCTACCGTTTGATGTGACCAAGATGATCGACGACAAGCAAGCGGCACAGAAAATCCACCAGGTGATCGAACAACTTCCGGAACGCGACCGCATAGTACTGCGCGCCGTATATTTTGAGGAGCGGAACAAAGACGAAGTGTGCGGCGAGCTTGGTATAACCCGGGGCACTCTGCGCACTTTACATCTCCGAGCAAAAGAGAAAGTGAAGCAATTATATGCTGACGGGGATGATTCATGAAGCTTGTCCTAGCCTGATGGCGTGCATCGCCGGATCTCGCAGGCGCACTATTAGATCACACGACGGGGCTTTTAGTTATGGATCACAAGTTGGTGGTTGCAGAAAAAATGACAGAAAGATATTTTCTCAACGAACTCGACCCCTCGGCGCGGGACGAATTTGAAGAGCACTATTTCAACTGCCCAGAGTGCGCGGTCAACGTTTACGCTGCGGCTTTGTTAGTGGAGGAAATCGAGAGTGGCGCGATACCGGATCCGCGGCCCAACCCCGTGCTTGCGCCGCCAATCCCGACTCCGCCGGGGTGGCTCGCCTGGCTACGGCCCACGTTTGTCGTTCCAGTGATGGCCATGCTGCTGGCGGTGGTTGGGTATCAGGGTCTGGCTATCCGTGAATTGCGCCGTCCGGACGTCACGCCATTTGCGACTGTGAACCTTAACACCTATGGATCGAGCGATTCGGTGATTCCCGTGCACCCGGGCCATGGTGTTTCGTTCATTCTGAGAATTTCGGAAGACGGCTACACTCAGTACACTGCGGACCTATATAGTCCCGCGGAAAAGCTGGAGGGTTCGGTCACGATCCCGGCATCATCCACCCAGGATCAGTATAAGGATCAGTATCTGGTGGAGATGCGGGGAGTGAAGCGGGAAACGGGCGTCTACACGGTGAAGGTGCGCGGAGAGACTTCGGGGGGGGGAATTAAAGACGTGGGTCAGGGATCACTCGAATTACAAATTGAGAAGTGAGATCGTCATAAGTTCGATCAACCGGAGGAGCTAACAATATGGCAGCAAGTGCGAAATTACCCATGATTTCGGGGTCCGTCGAGGAGTGCTACCACATTTACCACGCCGAAGCCTGCATCCTCAAAGGCGAGCTCAAGCAGCCGATTAAGCAGCCTATCGAAGAATACGGCCGCGTTGTTCTGGAGAACACACGCCGCGAAGGCCTCATCACCCAATCGGTCGGCGAAACCAACATCGAAGGTTTGATTTCCTTCAAGCGCGGACATACTCGCGTCGCCGGCGCCCAGGTCAAGCCGAAAACGGATATTTTCGGCAACAATCATGCCGGCTGGGTCACGCTGTCAACGGCGGCGCTCGAGGGATACAACGTTGAAGATATCGTCACCGCCGATCGCGTGGTGGCGCAGCTTTCCACTCAGCATCCGATGACCAGCGACCCGAAGCACCCGATAGACCATGTTCCCCGGGTTAACTTTCTGGGCACGCGTTTTGAAAACCTGCGCATCGGCGGCTACCCAGTCGAGGTGGAACTCGATCTGGCGTTTTGTGGCCCTAAACCAGATGGCGACCGCTCCTACCTGCAGAACGGTGGCTTTCTCGATTGCGTGCAACGCCAGCTCGACGGCATTGTCAATAGCCGCGACCTTCCCGAAAGCCTGGAGAAAAAGTACGGTGCCGAGATCGCCTACATCGACGATCTCAAGAAGCGCGCTAAAGATGGCTGGAACGAAGAGGGTGCGAAGGGCGACCGAAAAGGCTATCCTAAACTGCGATGTTCACTGGTCAAGAAGATCAAGCTGCCGGTCGAAATTCCCGGAGTCAGGACGTTCGGGAATGCCATCTTTATTCGAGACTTTGGCACCGTCTATTTGGCCGATCTCGAGGTCGGCGTCAAGGACGGCCACAGCAACTTCCGGCAGCACGAAGGCGATGGTCCATCGGAGCCGGGCAACAGCAATTACTTCACCCTGAACATGTTGGATATACGTCTGGGCTGCCCGGCTGCCGGAAGTCAGAACGGTGCCACGGTTACGGGCAACGGCCAAAGCTATCCCTAGCATTTGGCGGGATCCTACTGACATTGGCCTGCGGACTCGGCCGTAGCGACCATGCGAGTCCGCGGGCTTCCGTGGAGAATCCGCAGACTTCCTTTGATCACGCACAACAGGCACTCCAGCAAGGCGACTTGGTTCGCGCCCAGAGCGAGGCTGAAGACGGCCTAAAGCGGTATCTGGCTGCGAGCCCAGAGTGGGCGAGAAAGTTTCAAATCCTGGATGCAGAAGTTGTCTTGGTGCGTGGTACTGATTACTGGCAGGTGTTGACTATTCTCGATGCCGAGCCGGACTTCCAGGATGCCAGAGACTCCGTCATTAAGATTCTCGTCCTCAGGAGCGCAGCGCTCGCCCGGCTGGGGAAATTTCATGACGCTGATCTAAAACTTCGGAAAGCAGAAGCCTTATGTGTTCCGCCGCAACAGGTCAACTGCGGGGACGTCCTCCGAGCACGCGGCGTCTTTCTCTTGGAGGAAGGGCAGCCTGCCAAGGCAAAGCACCTCTTTGAACAAGCAGCGGCTTTCGCTCAGGACCACGACGATCGCTTCCTAGAGGCAACTAGCGAGCTCAATCTTGGGCTGGAATCGCTCCGGGAGCAACACTACGACGAAGCGGTCTACTGGACGGATGCTGCGTATCGGACCGCATCAGCCTTGGACGCGCGGGTCATCGCGGAAAAGGCCCGCGGTAACCTTGGTTGGGCTTACTACTACTTAGGTGACTCTGAAAGGTCATTGGAGATCTCTCTTGAAGCCGAGAAGCTCGCGGCTCAAGCGGGCTCGGACACCGATCGTCTGACTTGGATCAGGGCCGCAGGTAATGTCTACGCGAACCGGGGAGATTTTGTCGATGCCACAAGGTCGTACCAAGGAGTGCTAGATCTAGCAGAGAAGACGAACGGTCAGGAAGCCATCTATGACGCCTATCTGGCGTTGGCGCTAGTGTCGGTCAAGGACGGGGAGCTAGAGGATGCGCGGAAGTATTCCGACGGAGCCATCGAGATTGCGCACATCGATAAGAACCGTCTAGAAGAACTCTACCCCCTTCTGGTCAAAGGTCTGATCGCTGCCCGGTCGCACCATCCCACAGAAGCGGAAGACATCTTCCACAAGGTCGCACTCCGCGGGAAAGGGAATGCATTGCTGAAATTTCAGTCGCAGTATGCGCTCGCGCGACTTTATGAAGATCAAGGCCGTTTCGCTGCAGCCAACCGCGAGTATCAGACGGCTCTAAGAACCATTGAGGTTTCTCGATCGAAGCTCAAGCGCCTCGAGTCGAAGTTGCCCTTTTCCAACAACGCCCGGAACGTCTACGACGACTACATCCATTTCCTTGTGGCGAATGATAAAAGCGACGAGGCGCTGCGCCGGGCCGACTTCAGCCGCGCTCGAACTCTGGCTGAAGGATTGGGATTGCTGGGGAAGGGCGGCTCCGTTAGGCCTCCGCCATTGGACGCCCGGCAGATCGCACGGAGCGCCGACGGCACGCTGCTTTTTTATTGGCTAGGCGAGAAGCAGTCATATTTGTGGGTGATCACGAAACAGAAGACGAGCTTGTTTACACTTCCTGCCGGCAAGAAAATCGACAATGCTGTGCAAGGGTACAGAGCGGTCCTCGGGGTGCAAGACGCTGTCGCATCGGCTGAAGGGGATGGCCAAGCTCTTTATCAAATGCTGATCGGGCCGGCGCAGGAATTGTTGAAGAAGGACGCAAAGGTCTTCGTGATCTCCGACGGCAACCTGAACCACCTGAATTTCGAAACTCTTATCGTTTCTGAATCTAAGGGGTCCGCGCCGAAGGCGCCCGCGCCGAAGTGGCACTACTGGATCGAAGACGTGACGATTGCGAATGCCGGTTCGTTGCGGGTGCTGGCCGCTGTGCGCGCGGGCAAACAAAAACATCGTCGCACGCTGCTTATCGTGGGTGACAGCGTCGCGCCGAATATTAAATATCCCCGACTGCCAAAAGCTGCTGCCCAGATGGAGAGTGTGGAGAGCCATTTTTCGGCAACCGAGCAGAAGATACTGACGCAGGAGCGGGCGACGCCGTCAGCGTATCTGGCCAGCAGGCCAGAGCAGTTTTCCTATATCCATTTTGTCGCGCACGGAACGGCTAGCCAGTTGAGTCCGCTCGACTCGGCGATTGTGCTGTCAAAAGATGGCGCACAAGACAACTCCTTCAAGCTCTACGCTCGCGATATCGTTAGCTACCGTAAGCAGCATCCCTTACAGGCCGAACTGGTCACGATCTCGGCATGTTACAGCGCCGGCGAAACCCCGTATTCGGGCGAGGGCTTAGTCGGTCTCTCCTGGGCCTTTCTCAACGCCGGCGCCCACAACGTAGTCGCCGCCTTGTGGGAGGTGTCGGATGAATCCACCTTGCAACTTATGGACAAGTTTTACGGCGAGCTAAACAAAGGGGCGAGCCCGGATGGCGCCCTGCGCACCGCCAAACTGTCATTGCTGCGTGGCGGCAAGAAACTCCAAAAGCCCTTTTATTGGGCGCCTTTTCAACTCTACGCGCGGCTAGGGTGAACTGATCGTCTTCTCGTGAACATCAAGCCCAATGTAAATACATAGTGTTTCCTTGAGGAACCTCCGTGCTTGTCTCTGAAGAAATGTTCCCTTTGAGTTCAGCTCTTTGTACATCACGCTCCTCGTTTGACTTGGCACCAAACAGTTCGGGAATTTTCTTTCCGTGGTCGGATCGAAATATTGAAGAGGTCCGCCCGATGGGCATTGATCGAGTGCACGTCGGTCGCATCGCTAAGCGCGGCTAAAGAAACGTGTGTTCAACAGAGACAAAGCATCTCGGGCATCGACGCTTTGAACAGATTGCGAAGGTGAGAACTCGTAACGACGGCCGGTGACAAGACCTTGAACGCGGAGAGGAGATGTCTTCAAATAGCGAATAGCCTCGGAACCTTGAGGCGTGGAGGGCGGCGTCGGCACAGGCTCGAAAGGCCGGGTTGGCGGGCCGACGCGAGGATGTGGCGAAACCGTGGCCATTACCGGCGGTGCGGGTTGGGTTGCGAGAACCCGACTCTGGTGATTAGCGGAAAGGGATTGCGGGACGCTCCGTATCCTTATCGATGCAGGGCTGTTCCGTAGCAGCGAACGTTTCTGACCGCAACACATTGTCGATTTCTCCTTCTGCCGATTGAGGCGTGGGTTGAATCTTTGCGGGCTCCCTCACCATGCGTTCGAGCAGGCAGGCGCCACCGGAAAGCGCCAGCCAGGTAAATAACCACTCCATCGGCCTGCGGGACACAAACAATGCCGGAGGGATGGCAATCCATAGACTGAGGCAGTTGAAGCAGTCCATCAGGCGGCCTGCCAAGCTTTGGCCTAGAAGACAGCGAAAGCGGAAAATGAGGTCGGCAGGGCCGTCCTCGTTCGCCAGCAGGTGTGTCACCCGCCAGGTTGCGAGAACGGCCAGGACGAATCTCAACATGAATGGTTGCATATAGCAAAGGTTAGCGAGTCATATACAGGGGTCCGGTCCACCAGGCCAGTAGTCAGCCCGGGCCTCGTAGTGAGCGTCACTGTGTAGGAACAATTGCACCAGGCGGTCGTGTTCTCAACGATGGTCCCCGACGCGCCCCTACCCCCAGCCGTGAAGGTCACTCCTGCAGTCGGATTAGGGGGAGTGATGTTTCCCGGTGCTGACACGCTGCAGCTGGTAATCCCCAGCGACTACGCGCCCGAGTCCATCTCCTCGTGGTCAACCGTAAACTCCACGGAGAGGGTTTTATCAATTGGGGTGCAGCAACCGGTTCCGAACTCGGCGAAATTCAACTCGTTGACCTCGTTCCAGTTGTTGATGTGAATCTTGTTCAGCGAGTTGGAATAATCCGCAATGGCGCCCGGCGGGAACGTTGTCACTCGTGTCGCTTCGAAGGTGATCGACAGGTCGGTTCCGGCTCGCTGTTGAGCGGCAGGTACGGCCGTGCCCGCAGACACACCTGGCGCCGGCGCGCCTCCAAGGACGACTTGGCTTGAGTCGAAGCCCAGAAGCGTCGTGAAGCCTCCACCGACGGCGAGGGGATCGACGTCAACCCAGCCGTTGGCCGGGTCAGGCGAGATATAGTGGGGCGCTGGTCCATACCAAGCGGCGCCGGTCGCTGGCGGCGTGGGATCGGGCGGTACCGGGGTGGATTGAATGATCACGTCTTGGAACGTGGGAACCAAGGCAGGGCCCGCAACCCCCGCAATGTTCTGGGGCCAATTGATGATTCGCGTCCCAGCCTCGACGGGGCTAACTAAGTTGCCGGTGATCGGCAATGGGCCGGAACCGTTGTCGTAGAGGAAGCGGTACTTCATCTGTACGCCACTGAAGACCGGAGAGTCGATCGGGCAGAACCCACCCAATTGCAGCGGACCGAAGAACGCAAAGTTCGGGCCGCCACCGTAGCCGAGGGTCGCGAAGGGCAGGCTCTTGTTGGTTTCGCCGGTTGCGGGATTGATATCGGAATAAATGTCGAAGTACCCCACAGTCGTGAACCAGGGTTGAAGCGCCGGCGGCGGGCAGACGCAGGTGCAGAACTCGTAGCACGTAACCGAGCATACCCAGGCGCATACTTGCCAGCAGTAGGGACCGAGAGCGAAGCGGGTTACGATATCGCGATAGGCAGCGGCGTTGCGGGTTTGAACGGCGTTGACGAGATCGCCTAAGGCGCGAGGTTGGCCAGCCAGTTGCCGGGCGGCCAGCGCGAAGTTCTGCGCTTCCTCTATGGCATAGGCGCCAGTGAGAATCGGCACGGGCAGCTCGCACAACTCGCGGCACACCCATACACACCGCCAGACGCAGATCAACCTGCAGATGATCTCGCACCCGTTCGTAAAGCCGACCTGGTTGATAGCTGACTGCAACGTCTCGCAGTTGAAAGCCACCGCGGCTTTGGCCACGGCATCAAAGGCTCTCTCGTTCTTGACTAACCTGGAAATCGACTCTCCGGCGGTGCGCAACTCGCGCTCGGGGTCCGCAGTGAACACGGGTTGCGGCCTGCAGACCAACTCGCAGACACGGTCATAGCCAATGGAGCAGACCCAGTAGCACAGCAGATGGCAGAACTCACCGAGCTTAAGTTCATCGAGAACAGCGCGGTAATCGCTCCCATCGCCGCAAGAGATGGCGTCAACCACGCGGCGCAAAAGCTTTTCGTTGGACGAAAGCTGCACTACCGCGCGCCCGAACTGCTGCAGATTGGGAACCTGCGCTTTCTCCAGCGGCGGGCCACAGATCTCCACGCACCGCAACACGCAGAGTTTGATCCGCACCCACTCGCAGATCAATTCGCAATACGGAAGCATTTCGAGGCGGTCCAATACCCAACGAAAAGCGTTGGCGTCTTTTGACTCGAAAGCGGCTACAACGGCGGCAAATGCGCCGCTATCCTGGGCAAGGCGCCCGACTGCGTCGGACTGCGATGCTAACCGGCTGGCAGCATTGTCATTCAAACTCGGGTTACTCATGTGGTCCTCCACAGCTGAAGATCGACGATCTCGGTTCAACAGGATAGTGACGGTCAAGACAAATCCGTTTCATACTGCTGCACAGAAATTTGCGGAGCTGCGCGCTTCCGTGATACGTGCCGGCCGACTGCCGCGGAGGGTTTTCAGCGTCTAGTTGTACTTAGTGGGGCTGCTTATCCTGGTTCGGTCGGGCTCCGGCGATTGCTGAGGTGATGGCCGCCTGGATAGTGAAATTGTTCTTTAAGAATGCTTACGTCGCGATGTGCGACTGTCTGGAAACAGTATTTGCCACAGTAGAAACGTTGAATTAGAAGATTACAGGAACACTGTCTCAACACCTTGCGGTGCCTAAATGCCCCCACTCCACAGCGCTTAATTGTTCTCCACGTGTGCTCCGCCCGGTTCGCGGCCTTGCGGCCTTCGCCGCCTCAGCGGTTTGTGATCGCATTGCGTTCGCGTAATGGAGTCGTCGAAACCGGACTGCCAATAAGCCCTTCAGAGAAAAGGGCCACAAAGTTTGCATGCGGGGTAAAATGTGACACTCTGTCCAGTCCGGTTTGCGGGCAAGATTCGCGAAATTGCGGCCATTTCGAGCGATTTTGCGGGTATTGCAGCGAGGTTTTTCTGCAGTGCAGACTGCGTGGCGGAGAGAGCGGGATTCGCAATCCCACCCGTATTGAAAACAAAGGAAGTTGTTGAAAATACGGTCTCTCGAATCTCAACAATCGCAGCTTCCGCAGGGGTCTAACCCACGAGTTAACACGCCGAGCGATTAGACTCGCGGGCCCCTTAACTCAAAATCATCGAGTGAGCCATCGGTGTTCAAGTGGGATTGCCGTGGTATCCTACCCCGAATCCGGGCCCTTACCTCGTTCAGATCAACTTGTACTACAGGGAGGAGCGTCATGACCGACAACGGTACTCCGGTCGCAGAAAGGACTCCCCGCAAATCGGCCTCTAAAGGGCCTAGTAACGACTCACATCTGTCCACCCCCAGTTGGGTTTTCGGTTCAATCCTTCTTGTGTTTGTTCTCTGCGTCTTTGTGTTTGCTCCCAACGAACTTCCTGAGTTCAAACAGAGAATTCTCGCCTTCTCCTGTGCGACGATGGCGGGTTTATTCGGATACTTTATGACCGGCGATGTAGGCCTCAGATTTGCCTCGATCACATCGAGGTTCGGAAAAGTCACGCTGCGTGCAACAGGTGGACTTGCATTGTTTGTACTTGTACTTTGGTGGTGGTTTTCTTCTGCGGCACCGATCAAGAGCAGCAAGGAAATCGTAAATGAGATCAATAAGAATACAGACCAACGAGCCAGTGACATCAAAGTGGTCGTCCAAGAGGAGTCAAAGAAGACCCAAGACACGGTTCAGGACTCTGCACTTGCTACGCTAGAAACGATGTTTCCCCTCGCCGTTCGCATTCCGAGAGAAATCGATGGAACTATCATCAAAATTAATGGAACTGAGCTTGAGCGAATCATTTCTTTCGACAAGAACATGATGCCCATGAAACTCTACTGGGGAGACTTGTTCTCGTACTTCATCTTTAAAGAGGGAGGAAGCATTGCAGCTTCCGCTGGAACTGTCTATTTACAATTGGGTTCCGCTGCGGACAGCACAAGATTGCCGATATTTCTTCAACCGAATACGGAGAGTCAACTTCGGGTACCCGGACACGGCCCGGAGCCAATGGACGCCTTCATCTATAACCCTTCGCATGTCGGCGGATTTTCGTTGAAAGTGACCGTGTATTCCGCTGATCGAGAGCGGGGACGAATGGAATTTCGGGAAGCCCTCTTGAAAACTGATCTTGGTGGTGTAGCACGTAAACATTATCTCGCCGTCAACCAAGATGGAACTCGGCTTCGCTCGACGCCCGAAAATTCTACAAATGTCTTGCGATGGATGGCGAAGGATACGTATGTAAAGATACTAGATGTTCAGAATGATTGGACTCGGGTTCGGTTGCCTGAAGGTCGAGAGGGCTGGGTGGCTTCTAAGAACTTGTCTCCGATATCCTAATTGGAGCAACAGAAAGACTGTGAGGATCGCCGGAAAAGAATTGAGGCTCCACTCCGCTTATTTTCTCACGGCACGGAAGGCCTTTGAACAATTCTCTCCCACTCGTGGCGCGTGCGGACTACTTCAACAGTGACGAAGATTAGCCACGCCAAGAGAAACAAATTGGCGGTCATCCCAACATAGTCCGACCTCAAAAAATTGGGCAGCTTCCAAATGACTGCGAGTAGGGAGACACAAACCACGATGGGATTTGCTACCTCACCAAATCGTGATGTCCTTTTCGCCTGCGTCTGAAATGCCTCGTAGTTCCAAAACTCGCCTTTTCCAACTAACTGTTGGAGAAGCGGTCGAACTCTGGATTCTAGGTAAAGGACGATCCCGTACTGCTCAAGCAGCAGATGTTCAAGGGCAGTCACAATAACTTGGAAGATGAAGAAATTACCCCATACGAATGCCGCCCTCACGCCCGTAGGAACAGTAAGTAGTCGAATAAATGCATCGGTAAAAGCGCCGTTGGCTGGCTTTATGAGTTGGGAGACCACAGCGAGATACAAGATGAAGAGCGGAAACATACCCGCCATAATGGTGATGAAATAGGTAGCGCGAGTCGTAAGAGCCTGATATTCAGCAATGTGCAATTGAGTCAGAAGCTGAGGATTATCAACAGGGATAGGCTCGGGGGTGTCATTAGGCGACGGCACCGCCGGACTGGGTTCCTTACCGTCCATCTCTTTTGCGACGCAGCGAAATAGAAAGCTAGGATTGTGCTCTCCACGAGTCCTCATGTCAATGCAAAATGAGGATCGAACGGATTGTACCGCGTAAACGCGTACCTTGATTGAGAAGGCAAGCCCTCTACGTCCGCGCAAAATTCCTCCAGTCTCGTTTCCTCCTCGACGCCTGATGGACTCTGACAAGCGAGGACAGGATGAAGCCGTACGACACAAAGCGTTCCGTGCCATAATCTTCCGATGTGCGGACGCTACCGACTTTCGCGGCGGAAACAGCTTGTCGAGGAGTATTTCGAGACGGCGTCGGACGAACCCGAGTGGAATCCCCGATATAACATCGCACCAACCCAGCCTGTTCCTGTTATCCGCCAGAACCCGAAGGAGCCTCGCCGGGAGTTGTCGCTGATGCGTTGGGGACTCATTCCTTTATGGTCGAAGGATATGTCCGGTGCAGCCATGATGATTAACGCCAGATCGGAGACGGCTGCG
>Ga0302324_100025431_pt1 | contig 11364 bp, 9 predicted proteins | sample Palsa_T0_1_FD_201949 | JGI IMG/M metagenome (GOLD analysis project Ga0302324, IMG submission 201949) | Peat permafrost microbial communities from Stordalen Mire near Abisko, Sweden - Palsa_T0_1 | ecosystem: Environmental > Terrestrial > Soil > Palsa > Peat permafrost | place: Sweden: Abisko... | reverse complement strand
AAGCATTACTCACCCGTTCGCCGCTCGTCGCCAGGATTGCTCCCGCGTTACCGCTCGACTTGCATGTGTTAAGCACGCCGCCAGCGTTCAATCTGAGCCAGGATCAAACTCTTCACTTAAATATCAAATGTATCTTGAGTCTTAAGTGATGAATGATTCAAAGGCCCAACTTACTATTGCTGGACTTTTGGTCACTCGGTCAATTGCATCCAAAGGACTTATCAACGCGAGTTCCCACACAAGTTACCTGCCAAATTTTTAAAGAGCGGCTGGGGCGCAAGGCCACAGCAAACCACGGCCGCGAAGGGCCGCAGAAAGGGCCGGGAAGTATAGCCCTGCGGCCATTCCCGTCAACATAAGTAGTCAGCGCTTATCCGCCCAAGCCCCGTTGCACGGGTACCTGAAGGGGTCTCGAAGCTGAGGGCGCGCATTATAGGGCCCAAGGCCGCCCTGTCAACGCATTGTCACGACTTTATTCCAGCGGCCCTAGACGGCTGTTTTTCCTGTCGTTTTATTGCCCCCGCTAGGGCGTCTTTTGGACCCGTAGGCGCGCGAAGCGCCGCGGCCCGATCTGCAGGATGCAATCTTCGTCCGGCGGCAGCTGCAACGCAGCATCCGACACCTTCACGCCATTGATCCGCACCGCTCCTTCGGCGATTTTCCGCCGCGCCTCGGAGTTGCTGGCCGCCAGGCCGGCCGATACCAGGTTGGCGATCAGGGAAGGGTTCCCGGAGAAGGTCAGCGGCAGGTCGGTGGGCAGCACCTTCTCGGAGCGGGCGACGAAATCGGCCTGGGCCTGCTCGGCGGCGGCCGGGGTATGGAAGCGGGCCACGATCTCGTGCGCCAGCTCGAACTTGACGTCGCGCGGGTTGCGGCCGTCCGCGACCGCTTGCTGCAACGCGGCGATAGCCGCCAGGGAGCGGAAGCTCAGCAGCTCGAAGTAGCGCCACATGAGCGGATCGGAGATCGACATCAGCTTGCCGAACATCTCGGCGGCCGGCTCATTGATCGACACGTAGTTGCCGAGCGACTTGCTCATCTTATTGACGCCGTCGAGCCCCTCGAGCAGGGGCACAGTCACCACGACCTGGGGCTCCTGCCCGTACTGCTCCTGCAGCTGGCGGCCCACGAGCAGATTGAACTTCTGGTCCGAGCCGCCGAGTTCAACGTCGCTGCGCATGGCCACCGAGTCGTAGCCCTGGGCCAGCGGGTACAGGAACTCGTGGATCGAGATCGGCTGGCCGCTCTTGTAGCGCTTGGCGAAATCATCGCGCTCGAGCATGCGCGCCACGGTCGACTTGGCCGCGAGCTTCACGAACTCGGCCGCGCTGAGCGCCGAGAGCCAGCGCGAATTGAAATCCACGCGCGTGAGCACCGGGTCGAGGATCTTGAACACCTGCTGCTGGTAGGTCTGGGCGTTGGCCTGGATCTCCTCGGCGGTCAGTGGCGGGCGCGTGACGTTGCGTCCGGTCGGATCGCCGATCAGGCCGGTGAAATCGCCGATCAGGAACGTGACCTCGTGGCCGAACTGCTGGAAGGCGCGCATTTTGTTCAGCAGCACCGTGTGCCCCAGGTGCAGGTCCGGCGCCGTGGGATCGAAGCCAGCCTTGACCCGCAGCGGCGTGCCGCGCAGGAGTTTCTTCTGCAGATCCGCGGGCACCAGCACCTCGTGCGTGCCACGCACGATCTCGGCCATCTGCTCCCGGAGGCCTTCGTTGTCGTTGCTCATATCAATCATCGTAACTGTAGCAGGATGCGCGGCCGGCGCCTTTTCCCGCGGGGCGTTGACCCACGGCCGGCCGTGAGGTTACGGTCGCGCATGAGCCTCTACCTCGGCCTGATGTCCGGCACCAGCATGGACGGCATCGATGCCGCATTGCTCGAAATCGACGACGCCGGCATGCGCCTGCTGTCCGCCGTGTGCCGCGAATGGCCGGCGTGGCTGCAGAGCCGGTTGCGCCGCCTGGCCGAAGATTACCAGCACATCGGCCTGGTCGAGCTCGGCCAGCTCGATACCAGCACGGCCGAGGAATTCGCGCTGGCCGGCGAGCAGCTGCTGCGGGCCAACGAGCTGCCGGCCAGCGCCGTGCGCGCGGTCGGCAGCCACGGTCAGACCGTGCTGCATCAGCCACGGGGCGAAGCGCCATTTACACTGCAGATCGGCGATCCCAACATCATCGCCGAGCGCTTGGGGATCGATGTGGTAGCCGATTTCCGCCGGCGCGATCTGGCGGCCGGCGGCGAAGGCGCGCCACTGATGCCGGCGTTCCATGCCGCCGCACTCGGCCTCCCCGGCGAGCGCAGCGCCGTGGCCAATATCGGCGGCATCGCCAACGTGACTCTGCTGGCGGCGGACGGCGGGGTCACCGGCTTTGACACCGGCCCGGGCAATTGCCTGCTCGATGCCTGGGCGCGGCGGCATCTGAGCCATGCCTACGATGCCAACGGCGCCTGGGCCGCCACCGGCAGCGTACACGGGGCGTTGCTGTCACGATTCCTGAGCGAGCCGTATTTTTCGCGCACGGCACCCAAGAGCACCGGCCGCGAGACCTTCAGCGACGACTGGCTCGACCGGGCACTCACCGGGCTATCGCTCGCCGCGGTCGACGTACAGGCGACGCTCAGCGAGCTGACCGCGCTGAGCATCGCCGACGGACTGCTGGCCGGGGGCGGCGCGGATCCCAAACGCCTGCTCGTCTGCGGCGGCGGCGCCTTCAATGCCAATCTCATGGGACGCCTGGCGCGCGCGCTGCCGCGCACCGTGGTGGACACGACCGCGGCCGCCGGCATCGCGCCGGAACATGTGGAGGCGGCCGGATTCGCCTGGCTCGCGCACCGCTATGTGTCCGGATTGCCGGGCAATTTGCCGTCCGTGACCGGCGCCAGCCACCCGGTACCGCTCGGCGCGCTCTACCGCGGGAGCGTGCTGTAACAGCTTCTTAATCTCTCGCCCGTCCAAGGGGCGTCTAGAATGGCGGCATAATGGCTACAAAACGCGCCGCCCGCGCCCAGAAGATCGCCCAGGCCGCCATCATGGACCAGCCCGCCCTGCGCTCACCGCAGCACTTCATCAACCGCGAGCTGTCCTCGCTCGAGTTCAACCAGCGGGTGCTGGCGCAGAGCCTCGACCCGCGCGTGCCGCTGCTCGAACGGCTGAAGTTCCTGTGCATCTCATCGAGCAACCTCGACGAATTCTTCGAGATCCGTGTCGCCGGCCTGAAGCAGCTGCTGGAACTCGGCTCGACGCAGCTCGGCTCGGACGGCCTGGCGATTTCCGATCAGCTCGCGGCGATTCATCAGCGCGCCACCGGCCTGGTGCGCGATCAATACGCCTGCCTGAACGACGTACTGCTGCCGGCGCTGGCCGCGGCCGGCATCGAAGTGGTGGACGAGGCAGACTGGGACGCGGAAACGCGCGCCTGGGTCGAGCATCACTTCCTGGCCGAAGTCGAGCCGGTATTGAGCCCGCTGGGCCTGGATCCAGCGCGCCCGTTCCCGCGCATCCAGAACAAGAGCCTCAATTTCATCGTCCGCCTGTCGGGCAAGGACGCCTATGGCCGCGACAGCGAGCTCGCGATCGTACAGGCGCCGCGCTCCCTGCCGCGCATCGTCGCGCTGCCCGACAGCGGCAGCCGCCGCCGCTTCGTCGCGCTGTCGACCATCGTCGAGAGCTTCGTGGCGCATCTGTTCGAGGGCGTGCAGGTGCACGGCTGCTACCAGTTCCGGCTCACGCGCAACAGCGACCTGTTCGTCGACGATGAAGAAGTCGATGACCTGCGCCGCGCGCTCGAAGGCGAGCTCGCGCAGCGCCGCTACGGCGCCGAGGTGCGGCTCGAGACCGCCGCGAATTGCCCGAACGACATGGTCGAGTTCCTGCTGCAACAGTTCGCGCTGACACCGCTCGACTGCTACCAGGTACCGGGCCCGGTCAACCTGAATCGCTTTTCCGCCATCTACGATCTGGCGCAGCGCTCCGATCTGAAGTACCCGCCGTTCACCCCCGGACTGCCGGCTCGCCTGGTCGGCGTGACCGACCTGTTCTCGGCCATCCGGCAGCGCGATGTGCTGCTGCATCATCCGTATCGCAGCTTCGGGCCGGTCATGGACCTCCTGCGCCAGGCCGCCACCGACCCGGGCGTGCTCGCGATCAAACAGACGCTCTATCGCACCGGCGATAATTCTCCGATCGTCGATTCGCTGGTCGCAGCGGCGATGGCGGACAAGGACGTCACAGTCATCATCGAGCTGCGCGCGCGCTTCGACGAGGAAGCCAATATCGAGTTGTCCACGCGGCTGCAGGAGGCCGGCGCGCACGTCATGTACGGCGTCGTCGGCTACAAGACCCACGCCAAGATGACGCTGGTGGTGCGGCGCGAAGCCGACGGCATTCGCCGCTACTGTCACCTCGGCACCGGCAATTACCATCCGCGCACCGCGCGCGGCTACACCGACTACGGCCTGTTCACCTGTGATGAGGACATCGGTACGGATGTGCACGAAATCTTCCTGCAGCTCACCAGCCTCACGCGCACCTCGAAGCTGCGGCGGCTGCTGCAATCGCCATTCAATCTGCATGAAGCCGTCCAGGGGCTGATCGATCGCGAGCGCGCCAACGCGTTGGCGGGCAAGAACGCGCGCATCATCGTCAAGCTCAATGCACTGGTGGACCCGCTGACCATCGAGACGCTCTACAACGCCTCGCGCGCCGGCGTGCGCATCGACCTGATCATCCGCGGCGTGTGCGCGGTACGTCCCGGCATTCCCGGGGTGTCGGAAAATATCCGGGTGCTGTCGGTCGTCGGCCGCTTCCTCGAGCATTCGCGCGCCTACTGGTTCGAAAATGACGGTTCGCCCGAGCTGTATCTGTCGAGCGCTGACTGGATGGAGCGCAATTTCTTCCGTCGCGTCGAGATCGCCTTCCCGGTGCTGAATAAGGATCACCGCCGGCGCATCTTCAAGGACCTGGAGACCCTGCTGTCGGACAACACCAACGCCTGGGAGCTGCAGGCCGACGGCACTTATACCCGGCTGAGCTGCAATGATGCGCCGCCGGTCGATGCGCAGGCGGTGCTGCTCGAACGCTACGCCGGCTTGCCGGTGCCGCAACCGTAGCCATAGCCGTGGCTGCGACCGCAACCGCATGCTTTGCCGACCTTAGATAGGCGCATGCGCGCTGTTGGTCGCGCATAATGCGCGACTAACCGGTCGAAGAGCCCGCCATGATCTCATTCAAAACGCTGTCCAATCTTCGGTGCCTGGCGCTGTTAATTGCTGGGCCTGATGCCCAAGCTCAAGTACTGACTCACGGCGGCGTCGCGCCGCTGATCAAGATCCCGTCCGAGCAATGGATCGAGAAGGTCGTGGGGGACATCACCGTGCTGTTGGGGAGTTGGGCCGTCGTACACCTGATGATCGCGCCGGAAGTGCCCAATGGGCGCAAGCCGAGTTGGAAGTCTGAATCGGGGCGGCCCCGGCAGTATGACGCGTCACACACTGAGACAAACGATCTATTCGTTGAACACGTGGCGGGAAGCGCGTATCGCTCCGTCGATATGCCCGATCGCGCGATCACGCAAGCCGTTGGCAAACGCGTTGTCCTCTTCGTGGGAAATATCGGAGCGCGCCTTGTTCAGGAATTGCAGTGCCTCATGAATGCGTCCCCGATGATCAGGGTTCTCGTCTACGGGCGGACGATCGTTAGGATTTTTGCCATCATTGAACGCCGCCTTCTTGATGTCATTGATGGCCGCGTCAATCTGGCGCACTGCCTCCACTTCGTCGCTCGTCTGCGCCCAGTCTCCGGGATGGTGCTCGATCAGCCAGCGCGCTGCACGCAGGTCGGACAAGGCGTGTAAGTATGCGGGATGGCGTTCCGGTGGCGGCGCGGCAACGCATCCTGCAAGAACCGCGAACCCTGCCAGAATAAACGGCAGGACTGTCGACTTCACCGCTTGCTGCATGACGTTCTCCAAAGCAGTAATCATAAACGAATACTTCGGATCATTGGCGCCGTAACCCGCTGGCTATTGTGGCTGGCCAATGGCCTGCGGAGCGGCATCGCTGTTCCATGTATCGCGAATATAGAGCCACTTGCCGTTGACCTTGCGCGAAACTGACAGGAACTTCCAGGTACTCGTCGTACCATTGGCCGCGGTGTCCTTGTTCCTGCCCGACGACCAACCCAGATTTCCCGATGCCCCCTGGGTCGACTCCACGATTACTCCCGCATCGCCCGGCTTCAGAGTGGCGATATCAGCCGTGAAATATTTGCGAATGGCGTCGCGGCCCTTGGCTGCCGGAGCGTTTTCCGGCAGCAACACCGCGTCCTCTGCGTAAAGCGCGACCACCGATTCAATATCGCCCTTATAGTAGGCTCGCATAAAGGTCTGGTCAGCGGCGCGAAGCGCGGCCTCATCTGCGGCGGAGTCGGTTGCGGTCGTCGTGGACGCGGAGGCAGCAATGGCAATGAGACCCAATGCGGCCAGCGCGATTCTCGCTGCATTCTGCATGACAATTCTCCTTGTTGCCTTTGCGCGGAAGATATAGAGCCCCGAGCTATTCCCATTATGGGTTAGAAATGTGGAGTTATCGTAGTCAAATACATTCTCGGCCTGGCTAACCTACCGTAACCCACGAAAGGCCGCCAAGTGGCAATCAATTCAGCGCATTCACTGACCGCGTTTGGCCGGGAGTTGCCGGCAGGCCTGAGCTGCCGGTGTTGACCCGACCGAGCCGCTCGTGAGCGTCTGCTTTGTGGTCGACTAATTATGAACTGGCAATGCGATGCCGAATGCGCCTCAACGCGATAATGCCAGCAAGTAAAACCAACGACAGGGGATTCATCGCCCCACCGCCACCGCTGCTTGAACTAGGGGCGGAAGAGCTTTCTTCCGTCACCTTGGCGGACGCTGAGGCGGACAATCCGCTGGTGGTCGAGTTGCAGGTGATTCCAAAGGTCAATACAACGGATGAAGTGTCCAGAGCGACGGGTTCGGTTACAGTCTGGCTCCCGCTCTTCGCCTTGGTGCCCGCCCAGTTATCGTCAGCGCCGCCGCCCGTCGCGGTACAACCCGTCGCGTTTGAGGATGCCCAAGTCAGGGTTGTCGATTGTCCCGCCGTGATGGTGGTCGGCGATGCGGAAATCGTCGGGGTCACTGCTGGCCACTTCCAGACCACGGACGTGGACGGATCCACAACGGGCGCGCCCGGGGCGGTGCAATTGATAAGGTAGCTGACGGTGGCCGCTGCAGTCTCTGTCAGTACCTTACTGCCGTTTATCGGGATGCTGCCCTGGAACGATGAGGTGCTTCCATCCGCCGTGCAAGTGGAGCCAGGTGACGAGGACCACGTAATTTTGAGCGGTACGCCCACCGTTGCGCCACTGCTGCTGGCTGATATCGTGGCGACGATGGTTGCGACCCCCGAAAGCGCGACTTGATAGTTGGCTCCCCCAGAGGGAACGGTCAATGTGCCGGTTAATTCTCCTGCAACCGTCGGCGTGAATGTGACTACGAGCGTGCAATGGGCGCCCGCGGCGAGAGACGCACCACACCCACCGCTTTGCAAAGAGAAGTTGCGGGTCGCAGAGGCGATACCGAGCGGGATCGCGGTCGTGCCGGCATTTGTTACTGTGACCGATTGAGACTTGGACGTACTACCAGTGGCCGCGGTTCCGAAGTTCAGGGCCGCCGGTGCGATCTGGATGAAGGGTGCTTGATACAGGTACGCGTGCGTAAGGTTCGTTCTCGAATCCACGCCGTTCGCCAGAATCAACAGACTGTCGTTGATGCCTACAGCGCTAGTCAAGGTTACGTACGGCTTCAGCGGATCAGCCGCGCTAATGAGGGAGTTGAGATCGGTCATCACGCCGTTGTAGAAAAAGCCATGTGAATTCGAATCGCCCGTGGTATTCGAGGAACCCACCACCTGGCCGGTAGAATTGATCGCATTTCCGACACTGTAATTCCCACCGGGAAGCGTGCCGAGATTGCTGGTCGTGCCGTTGCTGTACAAGAACGCGTACGAGCCGATAATAGTATCGCTGTTGACGTCAATGCTGATCACATCAAGATCGCCGGTCACTTGGCCCGCGGCGTTGACGGCGTACCCCGCGCCCTGACCGAGGTCGGTCGTGCCGGTCGCGGAATCATAGATGTAGGCGTCAAGCCTATTGTTAGAAGGATTGTTGGGGTCTTGCACCGAACGAATCCCGGTAATCTGGCCGGTGTCATTGATGCCCTGCGGCGTGTTTGTGATCGGGAGAAGACCCGACGATGGCAGGCTGTTGAGCGTCCCGTTCGCATAAATGAAGCCGACATAGTCGTAGCCTTGAACAATGTCCGCCGGGCCGATGTCCGGTGAAACGGAATAACCAACGATCTCGGCACTAGAATTAATACCGGTGGCATATGCTTCAGAGCTGATACTGTCTGCGTATTCCATAGGCGACTGCAGGATCGTTAAAGCTCCGCTGCTAAATTCGACCGGGACCGTGAAATCGAAGTTGCCCCCGGCTGGATTGGGCATCGAGGTGGGGGCAGACCCGGCGACCTGCCCGGTTGCGTTGATTGCTGCTCCAGTGGCAGGCGTCGTCTGACCTGGTAACGCCGGCAAAGGGGTGGTGGTCCCGTTGCTGTAGATTCCGGTGCTGAGGACAACCTGTCCGGCGTTATTAATTGCGTAGCCGATCGCGACGCCAAGATCAACCAAGTCGCTCGCCTGAGCCCCCGCGCTCGCAGGCAAAATCGTCACCATCAAGACAAAGCTTGGCGCCAATACTTCTCGAAGGAATCCGCTCCGCATCGCATCCTCATCTGTGCACTACCTTTTGCTAGTGGAGTTTGCGCTAGTTCGAGAACCTTCACTATTTGACAATTTCTAAGGTGTCGTAGGCCGCGAACGGCCGCTTCGTGGCACTCATTTCGCCATCGTCACTGACCGAATTTGGCCGAACCCGGCCGGTGGGACCGAATCGCTGGAATTGACCCGGAGCGGAAGTTTGTGGACGTCCTCTTCCGGGAAGCCCAATCAAGACTGATGTTTCGCCAAGGCCTCGCGCGCTTCCTTGAGTTGCCTCCAGTTGGGTGCGAACTTTAGAGCCTCGTCGTACTTTGCAAGCGCCTCTTTGCCGCGACCCTGCTGCGCAAGCACATCGCCCCAGGCTTTGAGCGGATCGGCCCAATGCGGCCCGCGCCGGTTCGCATCCTTGAGCTTGGCCTCAGCTCCCGCGAATTCGCCGTGACGGGCGAGCGCGCTACCCCATGAATAGTAGCCCGCGGGAAGATCTGGAGCGAGCGCCACCGCTTCCATGTATGCCTTTTGCGCGCCGGTCCAGTCGCCCCGGCCGTCGAGGATGTCGCCGCGGAACCGATAGCAATTCACGAATGTGCCGCCACTTTTTAGCATCGCGTCAGCCTTATCCGTACGGCCTGCCGCTTCCTCTGCAAGCGCGATCCAGCAGCGTCCGTCCGCGTAGCCGTCACTGACTGCCGGATCGGCAAGCAGCTCCCCGAATGACTCCATCTCAGTTGCAGCGACGACCGCGTGCCCGGATTCCATCGACAGCAAGGCGCGTGCGAAGCGCGTTCCAGTTACGACGGTCGGATTGTTCTCGTTCTGATTTATCGTTTGCAGCCTGAGTTCGGCGGCGTCAGGGTCATGCAGGTGGATCTCGATTTGCGTCATCGTAATGGCGGCGGAAAAGTGCGACGTGCCGACGCCACCGGACGCATCCGAATTGGCAATCGCTGCGTTCAGGTACTCTAGTAAGTTCTGCGTCAATTCATCCCACGTGGCAAAATAACGCTCGCTTGCCGCGCCGGGCCTGCCACCTGCGGCCCGACGCAGGTCCTCGCCCGCGCGCCAGGCACCTTCTTCGTCAGCCAGGGCCTCCACGCACGGTCAGCGCCAAAGCACCGGAGCTGGTTTGTAACAAGGCGCCACCTATGTGAATGTCGTGGCCAAGGCGTTCACGGAGCAGGCGCGACAGCTCTGTTAGGGAGATTCCTGCGTCGGGAAGAGAGACCTTGACCTCGTGCGACCACGCGCTCGTCAAGTCGCGCCTCGATACGGCAGCGGTTCTGGTAGCGTCCCGCATCCGGGTCAGCTCGTCGAGCAGCGTCCCCGCGACCACAGTTCCGCTGATGCCCCGCGCAGCAAGGGCGGGTGGCGCCTCGAATGCATCGACGACGACCTGTCGGGAGGTCAGCGCATCGTGAAGAATTATGACACCGCCGACGCCAATAACAGTCGCTACGAGTGCGATAAAAAGCTGGAAGCCCACGCGCAGACGCAGTCCAAACCTACGGACGTTTTCCTCACGGAGTTGGTTTCGCAGGTGCTCAATGCGAAGCGCGTGTTCGTCTTCAAGGTGCTTCGCTTGTACCTTTAATAGGTGCGACTGGTCGCGCAGAAAGGATGATGTTTCGCGAGCGACCTCGGGATCACTTGCCGATAAGCGCGCTGCGACTGATGCGGCGAACGCGTCGGCGCTGGCAAGCGCTTCCGGGGCCTCTACCTCCGGTTTCTCTTTGTCGTCTCCGAGGATTCCGTCAAGCAAACCTTCTGCCATGTCCCTCCCCTTTCGTCGCCACGAACATGTTCGCGGATGCTATCTACGTTGGCAACAGACTCGCAGGTGGCTGCCGCAACGTCGGCTTTAGCGAAGGCATTTAAATTGACCAAAGGTCGGGTTCTGGCCGCTCGGAGCCTGAAGACTATTTATGGAAAAGATCCCGCAGTTTGCTGAAAAATGAGGGAGAGCGCATGTGCCTTAAAGTCGCGGTCCACTTGTCCTCTGCAAGCAGTTTTCGTTGGAGATCCGCTTCTTCTCTTTTCATCAGTTCCAAGACTCTTGTGTCCTCGTCATGATCGAGCCAGTAGCCATGTTGGTTCGGGCAGAACTCCATCTCCATATCGTAGAATCGGTACCTGAACCTCTGTAGGAGAGCGCTGCATTCTGGGCACTTGTGGGTCGTCGCGGCTGAGCTGAAAACCAAAGTTCCCTTCCAGCGATCGCCGAAGTCAAAGACCTCATCCTCCAGTTCTTGGAGTTCATCGTGCTCGAGCCACATTCCCTCACAGGACTGACAGTAGTTGACCTTTATCTTGTGCCGAATCGTTGGCTGCAGCTCCACGTTGCAATTAACAGGGCATTTCACTTGAGCCTCCGTTTCGTTCACTTCCTGACGTGGGGCAAGCCGCTATGCTTGCGCCAACCTATATGACTTCGTGTGCACGCTCAAGCGAGCCGATGTCCGGCGGCAGGTCCTCAGCCGGCGCGATTGCCCGAGAACACACGCAGCCGGATGCCCTGCGGCCGCAGGAAGTCGATCTCGAGCTGCAGATCGGCGACGGTGAGCGGAT
>Ga0302324_100025430_pt1 | contig 11365 bp, 7 predicted proteins | sample Palsa_T0_1_FD_201949 | JGI IMG/M metagenome (GOLD analysis project Ga0302324, IMG submission 201949) | Peat permafrost microbial communities from Stordalen Mire near Abisko, Sweden - Palsa_T0_1 | ecosystem: Environmental > Terrestrial > Soil > Palsa > Peat permafrost | place: Sweden: Abisko... | reverse complement strand
CACGGCTGCTGCCCTGCGGAGCCGGTCTCTGCTCGCTGCCTGGTGCTGCCGGGCTGTGTCTCGGCTGGTTGCCAGGCGGCGCGGGCTCGCCGGTCGAACTCGGTGGTGAGCGCGTCGTACTGCCTTGCTAGTGCGGCGCGCTGCCTGGCTTGCGGAGGCAGTAGTTGGAGTCGCCCGCGCAGGGCGGCGCGCTGGCTGATGAGCTGGTCATCGTCGAGCGTGGTGGGGTCGTTCTTCGTGGCTGGCGTCGTCATTTCCGTGTGTCCCGGTGTGCTGCTTGCGGCTGTGGTCTTGGCGTCCCGCCCGTGCCGGAGTGAGTCCCCGTGACGGGAATGTGGCTTCGGCGCGGGCGGGACTAAGACAAGGCTGGCGGGTGCGTGACGGCGTAGCATAGTGACGAAGCGGCGACTATGGGCGACAGGTGACGATTTCCGGCGACGCTGAGGGGCGGCAGTGAACGGCTGGGTTGTGAAGGAGTGGCGGCGCTCCCGGTTGTGGGACGTCGCGGAGATGGCCCGGCGGCTTCGGCTGGCGGCGTCGGGTGCGGAACTGGCCGGGCTTCCGGCGGCGCGTAACCTCAAGCGCAATATTTGGCGTTGGGAGGCTGAAGGGCTACGGAACGAGCGGTACGAACTGCTGTACGCGCGGGCTCTGGGAGTGCCGCCAGAAGATCTCGCGGCAGGCCCGGCTGCAGCGGGAGTATCGTCGGTACTGCCTGGTCTGGGCAGTCAGGACGGTGAAGACCCTGTGAAGAGGCGAGAGTTCGGCTTCGCGGCAATGGGCGTGCTCGCTGGCGCTCTCATGGGCCCGGTCGGCGTTCCGGCGTCCGTTTCGAGTGAGCACGTGCGCGCTCTGCGGGAAGCGTCCTCGGAACTGGTGGATCGTGGCGGGCAGGTCGGCACAACGGCGCTGCGGGATGCCATCAGCCATTACACGACGGCGCGAGCGATGCTCGACAACAGCAGGTACACCTCAGCGGTTGGTCACGATCTCCTGACGGTGACTGCCGAGTTGGCTGCCTGCGCGGGTTTCATGGCATTCGATGCGGCCGAGCAGGGGACTGCCCGGAGCCTGCTCACCGAGTCCGCGCATCTGGCTTCCAGCGCGAGAGAGCCGACGTTGACGGCGCGAGCCTACAGCCTGCTCGCTCAGCAGAGCGCGTTCCTGGCCGCCAACGGCGGGCGGGTAGCCGGGGCGCGGGAGGCGCTGAGGTTCCTCGGGCAGGCGGGGGACGCTGCCCGGCATGTGCCATCCCCTAGGGTCCATACCGTGATCGCCATGCGTAAGGCCACCGCGTCCGCTCTGCTAGGCGACGAGCCGGAGATGCGCAAGTACATCGCTGCTGCGCACCGGGAACTGGACGCGGGCAACCATCCGTCCGATCCTCACTGGTCAGGATTTGTCTCCCCGTCCGAGGTGACCACGCATGAGGCGATGGCCCGGCTTAGCCTTGGGCAGCCCGCCAGGGCCGCTGACGTTTTCCGCACCGTCCTGTCCGATCAGACCTTGTACCCCCGGAACCGGGCTTACGCCCAGGCCCAGTTGGCTGGAGCGCTGCACGCTGCTGGCGACCGGTCACAGGCGCTCAGTGAGGGGTTCCGCGTCCTGCCCGCGCTGGAGGGGCAGGTCAGGTCAGCGAGGATCCTGAACTGGCTCAACCCAATCCGGAGCGCCGTTGCGGGCGATACGGAGTTCGCAGCGCGGTTTGACGCGGTGGCTGCCTCGTGAGCGTGACCTTCCGTCTGCTCGACGGTGACGCGGCGCGCAGGGACCGCGCCGTGGTAGAGGCCGTCTATCGGGGGGCCTACTGGGAGTCCATTGAGGTGGGAGACCCGTTCCGTTCCCCGGCGGCGTTCATGGGCCGCTTCGACTCCTATGCCGCCATACCAGGGTTTGAACTCGTCATCGCCGACGAAGACGGCGATCCGGCCGGACAGACGTGGGGCTGGCCGCTGACAGCGAACAGCCGGTCGTGGGAGGGACTTGAGTCTGAGCCGGAGCCCGGCTTCACCGTCGAAGACGGCACCAGGACGTTTGCCCTGTCAGAGATCATGGTCCGGCGCGGGCACACAGGGCACGGTGTCGCTCACGCGCTCCACGACGAGCTACTGCGAGGCAGGCCCGAGAAACGCGCCACGCTCCTAGCCAAGCCGGACAACGTTAACGCCTACCGGGCGTACGTCCGGTGGGGCTGGCAGCCGGTTGCCAGGCTGCGCCCCGGATGGCCGGACGCGCCGCTGTTCGACGTCCTGGTGCTGCCTTTGCCGCTCGGAGTGTGAGGGCCGGGCGGTTGGGCTAGCCGGCCCCGCGGGGCACCACGCAGGGAGAGGTGAGCGCGGTTCCGGTCGGCCAGGCCGGGCCGACCGGGACCGGGGTGCCGTTAACGCTGTACTTGACGATGGGCACTAGCTTGTCGTACGGGTTGCCGTCGTTTTCCAGGCAGATCAGGCCGCTTGCCCCGGGCACGTCATACGGGCCGGAAAGCTGCCCCCAGCTCTCGCCGATCTCCGGGAGGGTGGGCAGCGGGTTCTTGGGGCTCGTCTGCTGGCGGATGCCCTTGATCGCGGTCAGTACCGCGTCGTAGTTAATGATGGCCTGGCCGTCGGCGAGCGAGACGACGCCGATCTTGCCCTTCCCTGTCCCAGCGGCCGCGCTGATCGTGCCGGAGAAAGCCGGGTACCCCGGAGCCGACATGCCGGGAGCGGCGATGGCCGCGTACTCAAGGGCGATTCCCTTGCTGAACGCGGAGGTATCGAGGACCGGCTCTCCCGGGGACTCCTCGGACGTCGAGGTCATGTTCGACAGGTGCGAGGCCGCCGACCCGGTCAAGATGGTGAAATTGGTACCGGGGCAGGCGCTGGCGAGCGCGTTGATAAAGACGGTGAGCTGCACTTGCCTGCCCGCGAAGTAAATCCACTTGACGTGCCGCGAATTCGCGATGTTGCAAATTTGCTGCACGGTAGTGTCGAATGTATTAGCGGTGTCACCGACTAGGTCTTCGTTGTTCGGCGAGTCGAATTGATAGGCCGCGTAGGCGGAGTCGCCCGCGAACGCCGCCGCCAGCGTGGAGATGTAGTCATCGGGCGAGTCTCCCTCCCTGGTGTCCTCCACCAGGACGGCCTGCTGTTTGTTGACCTTTCCGACAGACTGCGAAACATACTGCGAAAGCGCGCTCGCTTCCTCTTCATTGTTGGGCTCAATACGCGCGAGACCGGGGTAGAGGTAGGGGTCCTTGGCGGTGTTCGCGATGTCGTTACCGGTGATCGCTCCCCCCACGACGGGGATGTTCGCGTCGGCAAGCCCGTGCACTTCCTGGATCGTGGTGCTGGTGGACACGCTGATGCTGGCCACCACCCGCAGGTTGTCCGGTTCGCCGGTCATCGCCTGCAACTGCTGGACCACCGGCGGGAACTGAGTGCTGTCGGCACCGGGGTTGGCGAGCACCAGCCGGATATACGGCTCGACGCCGTCGGCGTCCTCGTTCTCGCGGTACTGCGCCACGTAAGCGCCCTGGACGGCATGCAGGATCTCGATCTGCATCGAGGGGTCCGTCGAGGTGAGCGGCAGCAGCAGCGCGACGGTGACCACCTGGCCGTTCTGCTGGGCCGCCGTCTGCACCGCGTACCGATTCTGGGCCCAGATCGCCTGATCGACATCGTGCAACCCGGGAATGAAGTCATAGCCCCCGTCGGTCACGCCGATGCACTCGTGTAGTGATCCGCGGTAATAACCGGCCGGGCATTCATCGCTCTGATTGGCCAGGGTGATGGCGCCCACGGTAACCCCGGCGATCAGGACCACGGCGGTCATCGCGGCTATCAGCCGGCGGCGCGGATTGTAGGTGACCGTAATCCAGAGCCCCGCGACTACTGTACAGACCTTCATGACCGCTACCCAGAGCCTTCGGATCCAGCGTGCTAGCACGGTGCCCCCGTCCTCCCGTGTTCAGATTGTCGGTTTCCAGTCTTGCCGCCAGTCCCGCAGCCTGGCTGGCCACTCGCGGGCGGCCGTTTTGAGTACCCGGTTGCCGTACACGTGCTTCCCGGCGAGGAACTGAAGGTCATCGCCCAGCTGTTCGATGACCTTCTCGTCGGGCGCCACCAGCGGGTCGTGCAGGTACCAGGCGGCGTTGAGCAGCCGGGTTACCGTTCGCTGGACTTCGTCGTGGGCCGGGTCGCCTGGTGCGCCATCGCGGCCGGCGCCGTCGGTCGCGTCGTCAAGGGCGAGGTCGTCGAGCAGGCCGCCCTCGGCGGGTTCCTCGCGGGGGCCGAGGGCGGCGTCCCAGCGGCCGTCCGGGACGTCAAGGCAGGGCGCGGCGGCGATCGTGAGCAGCACGTTGAGCCAGCCCTTGGCGTTGGAGCCCGCGAACAGGTCGCTCAGGCGCCGCGCCACGTAGCTGACGTCGCCGAGGCTCAGGCAGTGATACAGCCGCGAAGGCTCGCCCGCCAGCAGCGCACCGGAACGGTCGCCGCCGTAATGGTCACGCAGCGTCCGGTGCACCTGTGCGCTAGACGGCGACGTGGGCCCGACGGCCAGCTCGTGCAGCAACAGGACGCGAAGGAACGGATCGGGCACGAAGCCGTCGCCGCCGTCGGCCCACCCGTTGACCTGGAGGATCTCTTCGGCCGCGTCCAGGCCGGAGGCGGCCGAGTCCTCCGGCAGGTAGGTCTGCGCCAGCTTTCTCGCCTCATCGCGGTCACGCGCGGACGACAGCGTGACTAGTCGCTCGCGCATCCTGGTGTCCGGGATCAGCTGCTCAAGCACGAAGGCCGCTACCGGCAGGCCAGGCGCCCTATCCGCCCCTGGAACCGGCAGGTTAAGCAGCTGGCGGCGGTCCACCTTGGCCAGGTCGCCGGTCCGTGGACGGTCCCGGGGCGCCGCCAGCTTGGCGGCGCGGGCGAGCGCGTCAACAGCCAGCGGCATCCCCCCGGTGAAGCGCTCAGTCAGCTTGGCGAAGTCAGGGGGGAGCAGGCGATGGTTCGCGCCGTCCAGCAGGTAGTCGATGTCAGACGCGGTCAGCGGAACCAGGGGCATCCGCCGCACTGCCTTGCCGGCCAGGTGGTATTCCTCGGGGCCGCAGGCCACCACGACCAGCGGGTCTCGGCCCGCGCCGGGCAGCGCCCGGCAGTCAAGCACCAGTTCGAGGAACCGGTTGCCAACCGGGTGGGCCGCGACGTTATCGAGCAGCACCAGTGGTGAAGCCGCCCGGTTAGACAGCCAGGCGGGCCCGCTGTACCCGGCTCTCAGGTCGGCGAGGAAGGCGCCGGCCAGGGCGCGCTCGGCGCGGGTGTCACCGCCCGGGCCGAGACCCTGGCCCAGCATGTCGAGCGCGTCGTAGCCGTCCCCCCGCAGCTTCGGGTCGAATCGCCCGTGCCAGCCGACTGGATCACCGTGCCTGGCAGTCGGGATCGTGCCAAGGTACGCGTCGACGGCGGCCCGGACGAACGCGCTAGCCGGAATCGGCATGGCATTACCGCTGACGATGGTGATCGCGGCGGCGGTCCACTTGTCGATGGCACGCGCGTCGGTCTCGGGCGGCGCGATCGCCGCGATCGCCGCGCGCCTTGCCCTCAGCTCTTCGCGCGCCTGGTCAAGCGTGAGTCCCGTGTCGTCGCCGCGGTCCGCTCCCCAGCACTCGATGGCGACCAGGGCGATGGCCAGCCTCGGGAAGTTGATCCGGCCCCCGTTGCCACGGACCTCCGGTCCCAGCCCGGATTTGAGATCATGAAGCAATTGCGGCAGCGGCATGCCGCTAGGCGGGCGGCCGAGATCGGGCACGGGCGGCGAATACCGGGCTAGGGAAATGTCGGCCAGGGCCCTGGGCGCCCTATTGCGGTACCCGCCGGAAAGCTCGGCGAGGACCGCGCTCTTCCCCCCGCCTCGCCCGCCAGCCGCCAGGATGATCGGCGGCGTGCCCCGGTGCGGCGGACTACCGCCCCGACCGCCCTTTAGCTTCAGGCCGACATAGTGCTCAACCAGGTGCAGCAGATCATCACGGGCATGCAACAACGACCCCTCCGGCGACTACGCGGTTGCGTGACGGACACCATATCGCGCTTTGATCATATAAGCTCCGGAAATTGCGAACTTTACTATATGCACGGTAAATCGAACGATATCGCAAGTCGTGATGATGCAAAATGACTGATCCGCAGATCAGCTGATCACTAACGGCGAAGAGGACAGAACTGCCGGGATCTCGTGTTCATGACGGTACAGCGGAGGCTGGAGGGCTGGTGAAATTAATTGGTCATTCCACGTAATTCGCCATCCAGCCGGGCATACGCACACCATCCGGTTTCATCGCCGCGGCGGGCGGGGTGCGTTGTCGACCACCCTGTACACGTCCTCGGCGGTGAACCGGACCGGGTCGACCTGGTCGGCGAGCTCGGCCAGCGCGTTGCCGCCGCCGTGCTCAAGCCAGTTAGCGTAATGCCTGACCGGCAGGTCCGCCGCGTACAGCTCGGTCACGACCGACTGCAGCCAGTGCAGGCAGGTACCGTCCTCGGGGGCGCGCCTGGCGTTGCTGAAGAACAGCCGCACCTTGAGGTCCCTGGCGGTCGCACTGGCCCAGGTGGAGGCCGAGAACGTGGCCCGCAGCCCGTAGGGCAGCAGCGACATCACGTAGTCGATGAACCGCAGTCGGTCAATGGCATCGAAGTTCACGGCCCCGAGGATGTACACCGGCCGGGTGGTCAGCAGTAGCGCCGCGACGCCCCCGGCGAACCCGCGCACCGCCGGGATGAAGTGCGGCGGGTCAAGTTCCGGCAGCTGAATCTGCAGCAGGCCGGTGAGCTCGGCCGGCAGCTGCGTGTCCCTGACCGCGCCGACCAGCTCGCTGTAGGTGGCCCGGTGGAGGGCCAGGCCGACGTAACGGACGCAGAACAGCCGGATGTACTCGATCTCCCGGTCCCGCGACGCCCGCACCCGGCCGCCGGACCTGGCCGGGTCCTTGTCGGCGAGCTCGTGGATGCCCACCGCGAGGTATTCCACCCCGCCGCTGCTGTCCGGGATCCAGCCGAGGGTGTACTGCGGCAGCGTCTCCTTCACGCCGGAGGCGAACCGGATGACGAAGCGGTGGAAGTCGGCCGGGCCGAGGGCGCCGTCGCTGCACCGGATGACGTGGCCGTCCTTGCGGGCGTCCCTCTCCCACAACGCCCACTCCACCGGCACCAGCCGGGCGTCGGCGGCGTCCCGCTCGGCCGCCCACGGGATGGGGCCGGTGAGGGTAATGCCCTCGTCACGGGTGGGCCCGGCGGGCCCGGCCGCGAGCATGAGGCGATCCCTTGCGTTCTCAGCTTGATCAGGGGCAGCACGCTGACCCCGCGGGGCTACTGCGGTGTCTTCGTCAGCCGCGGGGGCGACGGGAGATGCGAGCAAGGGGGCGTCTTGGGTGTTCGCCGCGGAAGCGGTGTCCTCGATTTGGCGCTCGGCGCTGTCGATGGCGTTCTGAAGTTCGCGTTTGCTCCGTGCCGTCGTTGCCTTATTGAGTTGCGTTTTGAGGTCTGAGACTTCGGAGCGGAGCGCCGCCATCCTGACCTCGGAGGCCGCGTGCAGGCTTCGGGCCTCCGCGAGCTGCCTAGCGAGAGTGGCATTCTCGGCTTCGAGGTCACGATGTGTTTGCGGGGGTGCGGCGTTGCGCGCGAAGGGCCAGTGATGGGCGTCCCTGATGCCGCTCTGGACTGGTTCTGGGCGGCTAGCGCGAATGAGGCGGGAACGCAATTCGGTGAAGATCTGGTCGATGGTTACCTGGGCGGGCTTGCCCGGGATGCCGTCGCGGACCACGTCGATGAACGCCTCGGTGAAGTACGGCAAGCCGCCGTCAAGCGGCGACCTCGCGCTCTCCCGCATCCGGCTGGCGCCGATGAAGTACAGGCCGTCGACCGGCTCCGCGTCGATAACCTCGGCTGACTGGAACTGGTACTGAACCCTGTTCGCCAGTTCGGCGTGGCAGCAGTCAAGGATCACTATCTTGGTGGTCGCCGGGCACCGCCGCAGAATCCTGGCTATGCCCTCATACGTAATCGCGGTATGAGGGAGCCTCTCCGAGTCGGCATAACTATCGGCCAGTGCCAGAGCCAGCTTCCCGTCGGAGGTACGCATGCCGTGGCCGACGTAGTACAGCAGCAGTACATCCTGGACGTCCTTCACCTGCTCGATCAACTCAACGGCGAGCGCTGACGGGGCCGCCACTTCCTGAAGGGCGGTGAGCCGGCTGGCCGGCCAGCCGCAAAGATTGCTGGTCAACAGCTTGCTCATCGCCGGGACGCAGCGGGCCGCGCCTGGAAGGTTGGGGATGTCCCGGTCCCGGTAGGTGGCATTGGAGATGAGGATGGCCCGCGACCGGGAAAGATCACGCACGATCGCGCTCATGTTCTCCCCCGATGTCCCGCGATTTCCTGAAGCTGTGCCAATGTAGTACAGCGTATTGAATCGGCCGGGGCGTAGCGTATGGACCAAACAGCGGTCTTCCGGTCAGACAACACAGGGGGCTGGAGTGAGCGGGGACTTCATTACCGATGGGGCCGAGGTCTGGGCGCAAGACATAGAAGACACCGAGGAGCTGTATGCGGAGCTGAGCGGGGTGCCCGGTGTCACGGTCGAAGCGGCGGCAGAGGCTGTTCAGCCTGGGGACGAGGGGGCGGCGCTCGATGTGCTGATGGTGACTCTTTCCAGCGGGGCGGTCACCGCGTTCTTGCAGATCATCAAGGTGCTGGCCGAGTCCAAGGGGCCGAAATTCGAGCTGACCATTCGGCGTGGAAGGGACCGGCTTAAGATCACCGCCGATAACCTCGACGAGGTGGAGCCGGTGATCAGGAGACTATTCGGCCGGCAGTAGCGCGGCGTGCCCGTTTTGGGTTCTGGTCATGTTCGGGAATCGGGTGAAACACGGGACCGTTCGGTATCTCCTAGTTTTGGTGATGGGGGTCTGATCGGCTGCTGTCCGGGCGTCGGGCTGTTGTGGCTCTGTGGGGGTGGTGTGTAATGGAATACGGAATTCTAGAATCGGCTGCGCCCTCGGAGGCGGACAGATGACGGAACCGGTGGCAGGCGGCCCGGGCGGCTCGCGGGACGTGGCTGGCGACGCTGGGGAGACGGAGGGCCGCCGGTATCGGTCTACCCAGGGTCTCGACTACGAGTCGGTGCCGTGGAGGCTGTGGGAGAAGTCCAAGAAGCTCTTCTGGGACCCCGCCGACATTGACTTCTCGCAGGATGCCGCCGACTGGCGGAGCATGTCAGCCGGGGACCGGGTCACGGTCGCCTTGTCCGCCCACGGGTTCATGATCGGCGAGGAAGCGGTCACCCTGGACATCATTCCGCTGCTGCGCTGCATGTCCGACCTTGGGCGGCTTGAGGACACGATGTACCTGTCGATGTTCGCGATGGAGGAGGCCAAGCACACCGAGATGTTCCGCCGGTGGTTCGACGCGGTGGGCCTCGACCTGGACGGGATCGAGGAGCTGACTAGGGCGCAGCAGGAGGGCCTGGCGGGACGGCGGACCGGGATCTTCGACGGGCCGCTCACCCGGGTGATGCGCCGGCTCGACAGCGACCGCTCGCCGCAGGCCATCCTGGATGCCTCCATCATCTACAACCAGTTCGTCGAGGGCGTGCTCGCGGTCGCCGGGTACCAGCGGTGGGAGCAGATATTCGGCAGCCTTGGCAAGCTGCCGGGACTTGAGGCGGGCCTGAAGCTGACCCAGCGCGACGAGCGGCGCCACATCGCTTACGGCACGTACCTGGCCCGGCGGGTGCTCGCGGAAAACCCCGAGCTGTGGGAATGGCTTGAGCAGCGCTGGGCCAAGCTCACCGAGGTCTTCGAGGTGGGTTACGGCGCGGGCGGGCCGCAGGACGCGCCGGACGCCGGCGCGGCCGAGATGGCGCGGCAGTACCAGCGGCTCAGCAAGCGGCGGCTTGAGGCGCTGGCGGTGGCGCGCACCATGAACGTGCGCGAGGTCGACGCCAGCGCGGTGGAGGCGTTCGAGCCCGAGGAACTGCAGCACGCCTAACGCTCGGGCCAGAATAGGGACCGTGCCGACCGACATCGCCACCGGGATATTCGCCGCAAGCAGCACCCCCTCGCTGTGGCCGCACCAGGAACGCGCGCTGCAGGCCTTCGGCGCCGACCAGGCCGCCGGAAACCGCTCGACCTACCTGGTGGTGCCGCCCGGCGGCGGCAAGACCCTGATCGGGCTTGAGTGCGCCAGGCAGGCGGGCCGCCCCACCCTCGTGCTCTGCCCGAACACCGCGATCCAGGCCCAGTGGATCGCGCAGTGGCAGCAGCGGTTCGCGCCCGGGCCTGACATGCGGGCGACCGCCAGCCGCGAGCTGCCGACGCCGCTGACGGTGCTGACGTACCAGGCCGTCGCGTCTCTTGACCCGTCCGGAGCAGACGGCGGCGACGGCGCTGACCCGTCGGCCGTACCCGGCAGACAGTTGTCCGGCCGACGGCTCTCCGACCGGGAACTGCTTGACTGCCTGCACCCGAACGGGCAGCGCCTGCTCGCCACGCTGAAGGCGGCCGGCCCGGTCACGCTGGTCCTTGACGAGTGCCATCACCTGCTTGAGACGTGGGGACGCCTGCTTGTCGCGATCGTCGGCCAGCTGCCCGACCCGCGGGTCATCGGGCTGACCGCCACCCCGCCGCACATGATGACGGCGGAGCAGTCCGGTCTGCACCGTGAGCTGTTCGGCGCGGTGGACCTGGAGGTGTCGGCGCCCGCGCTTGTCAGGGACGGGCACCTGGCCCCCTACCAGGAACTCGCCTGGTTCACCACGCCGACGCCGCCCGAGGCGGACTACATCGGCGGCCAGGCGCTGCGCTTCGCCGAGCTGCGGGCCGGGCTCCTCGACCCGGCGTTCGCCAGCACGCCGTTCCTGACCTGGCTGCAGCGGCGGGTGGTGGAGCGGCGGGCGGCCGATACCGGCGCGCAGCTTTCCTGGGAGCACTTCGCCAAGGACCAGCCGGTGCTCGCGGACGCCGCGCTGCGGCTGCACGGCGACGGGCTGCTGCCGCTTCCCGAGGGCGCGGCCATCCGCGAGCAGCACCGGCATCCGCCGAGCGCGGAGGACTGGGTCGCACTCATCGGCGACTACGCCAAGCACTGCCTGCTGCCCGGAATGGCGGCGGGGAACAAGGAGACGGCCGGCCATAACACGGGGGCGCTCGACCGGGCGGCGTATGAGGCGATCCGGGCGGCCCTTCCGTCTATCGGGTACCAGCTGACCCGGGCCGGGATCCGGGGCGCCGCGTCCCCGGTGGACCGGGTGCTCGCCCGGTCGGCGAGCAAGGCCGTGGCGGCCACCGAGATCCTCCGCGCCGAGCACGGCGAGCTCGGCGACCGGCTCCGCGCCCTCGTGCTCA
>Ga0302324_100025428_pt1 | contig 11365 bp, 16 predicted proteins | sample Palsa_T0_1_FD_201949 | JGI IMG/M metagenome (GOLD analysis project Ga0302324, IMG submission 201949) | Peat permafrost microbial communities from Stordalen Mire near Abisko, Sweden - Palsa_T0_1 | ecosystem: Environmental > Terrestrial > Soil > Palsa > Peat permafrost | place: Sweden: Abisko... | reverse complement strand
TCGGCCCAGGAGCGTCCCTGAGCACGCAGAGAGGCAATCTTAGAGACATCCACAGTCACCCGCGATCGGGCATCAAGGTAGGTTCCCGATCGACTTGCCATCCATCAACCCCGTTCCTGGACCGCACCGCGCAAAGATGCGACAAGCCGCGGCGATCCTCGACGCGACATAACAGCAGCGTTGTCCCATCCGGCAATAAAGTCGCCCCCGCATTGAACACACTGTTAATGGGGTAGGGCCAATCCTTACCTGTCAAAATGTCGTTAGTCGCTATTGGGGAACGGCTAGGAGACGAACGCATTTTCTCCATCCTGGGTGTTAATTTTCCTTCAGTTTTGAGAAGCTGGGCCACGGCATCTGCCTCCAGTTGGGTCTTGCTGACTGCGTCTAGCCGTGAACTTACATCAAGACGACTATGCGAGTGTCCTTCACAAATTATGAGTCGTTCAGTCCCTCCAGTGGGCGTTCAAGCCATGAGTGTTCCATGAGTGTGCCGGCCCGAGATCGAAAAAGATTCTACCGGCAAAATGTCAGCATTGGAGTGGGCGTGTGGTTCAGGCAGACAAAGCTGGTCGTATTTTGCCCATTCTTCGACCAGCGTATGGTTCTTGCCAACGATGATCTTCTTGGCTTGACCCAGGTCGGAAAGGAGAATACCTCTCCGCGGGATGTTGAGGTCCTCGGTGATGACCTTGCCACCAGTCAGAAGAGCGATCTCCCGCAACTTCCATTTGCGTTGATCTCCGGAGCCGGGTGCCCTTACCGCAGCAACCTGCAGTAGACCACGGAGTTTGCCAACCACCAGAGTCGCCAGCGCCTCGTCTGCGACCTCCTCCGCAATTATGAGCAACGGTCTGCCGATCCGTCCAATCTGTTCAAGCAGCGAGCGCATCTCCTGCCTAAAACCGAGTTGATTTTCGTGAATGAGGATATAGACGTTCTCGAAGGCGACTTCCATGCGTTCGAAGTTGGTGACGAAGTAGGGCGAGAGGTATCCGCAGTCGAATTCGATTGCGCCTATCCATGGTATGTCGTTGGGGTTCCTAGAAATGATGCTCCCCCCGCCGATAAGACCAGATTCTAACCTACTCATGTTTACCGAGCCTCCGATCAGCCCCTCCTCGCAGACGACCGGCGGCAAAGTGTTAAGCAGTGCAGGATGTGTTTCTTGTGGCAACAGCATGGTTAATATCCCCCACCCAAATCTAAAACCACGAAAACAGAAAAACTGTTCAAGAAGGCTCAAGTTGGCAGATATAAGGTAAATGTAATCTCAAGATGACAAAATGTTCTTGGGAATACCGGCCCACAGCAGCCGCACGGTGGCTTGCCGGTTTTTGGCCAGCTGCTCTTTCTCTCGCCGCCGCTCGCAAGCTATCTGTCTCGCTACATTCAGTCCTCAGCTTTCTGGCGGAACTATTTTTTCAATGAAACCAATTGTAGAAGCATCGCCGAGTTTCAAGGCGCGGAAGGGAAGGATTTGTCTCGCCTTCCCTTTTTGGGAGGCGACCGAAGAAATGGGGGCCTCGCCGTGTTCCGTTTTTCCTAATTTCCGCTACATTCTCCTCAGGTGAATCCCCCGCAGACATAATTGACCTTAGCGTTCGAGGACGACCGTATGACGAATCATGCCATTTCCGTGTCTAGCACGCACATCTGGAACAAACTCTACATTGCCGCGCTCTTCGAAACAGATGAAGTCAAGATCCCTACCAGAAGAAGCCGAGAAGGCCATTGCGGTTCGGGCACGTGAACTATTCTCTTCAGGCGCCGACACAACTGACGAAGACCAGGCTTTAGACGATGCCTTATATGCTTTGCGGGCGCTCCAGAATTGTCTGGAGATCCGCTCGGCAGCTTAGCCGATGCCCACCCTGTTTCCCAAGGTGCGGCTCTTGCCCTCATTCCCTGCTCACCGCTCATCCGCCAGCTGTTTGCCGCTGAAATCGCCCCTTGTTACGATTTGCGAACCAGGGAGAGTCAGGCAATTCTGTGGACGGACGATTGGTATATGGTTGAAAGGCCCTTTGAAATGCGGACGTTTGATATCTAACAGTCACCAACATATCGAATCGGGATAGTTCCTCTTGAGGGTGCAAACCAGGCTCGGGAGTCATCTGACAGTGGTGAAGAGGTCGAAAGAAGCGCGCTGTCCTTATTGTGTCTTGGGCACGGGATTTAGGGCGATGAAGGTTCTCTCCAACGGGCGACAGATTTGCGAAAATTGCGGCCACATCGTTTTTCCAAACGACATGGCTTTCAAGTGTCCGTGCCCGAAATGTGTAGACCTTGATTTTTCTCCTAGGCTTCGCCGCTTGCGGCAACGGTAGTTGCAGGAAAGCAAGGGGAATTATGTCGATGAGCGCAGTCGCGGCCGGATAACATCGACTGTCCAGAAACCCATGAAGGCGCCTCAGATATTCGGTTGGGTAGTTGCGGTTGTTGTGAGCGCGTGGGCGTCGTTTTCTGAGGCCGTGCGAGACAGTAAGTTTCGCAGCGACATGTATTACCGGCTGAAAGAAGGCCTGGGCAGTAGCTCACCCTACCCCGAGCTTTGTCGGCAGGTCCTCCCATCTTAGGCTTCTCAGAGCAATTCCAACCTAGAGTCCTAACGGATATTCGGTTATGGCTTATGCGTCGCACCTGGGCGGCAAACTGGTGTACGAACATCGAGTAGGCGTCGATCGCACGGATGGCCAAGTCTTCCCCGATGAGCTACCTGTGTTGTCCCACCTGCTAATTGCAATATCGAGCCCCGAGTTTCATGCGGACTGCTTCGGATATATCCTTGCCGTTCCAGCCTCTGCGTGGTAAGGATTTCAGTTCCCGAAACGCTCCGCTCAGTAGGGTCAAGTCCCGAACAGAGAGGCTGACCACCCATTGTCCGCTTATGTCTGCCTCCTGCGGATTATCCGTCGGGTCGTTGAATCTTGTTGCGCTTGTGCTCAGGCTTTCGGCTCTTCTTCATCAGGAGGTACCTCAATCCGGGCTCGCACGGCCAAACAACTTCCAGCCCCGAAATGGCGCGGAGTGCTCATGCGGGTCCGTCGGCAGGAGGCGAGGACAACCGAGGCCCAAAAAGAAATGATGTGACAGTGAGGCCAGACGTGGTGCCGTCAATGTCTGAGCCGTGAATGCTACCCACTTCTCCAACCACCGCCGGGCCTTGCGTAAAGTTGTAAGCGAACCATCCAGCGCCGCCGTTCATTGAAAAACATCCACAACCGCCCGGGGGAGCATTGGCTCTCACATAATTGTAGTTGCCACCAGCTTCCAGACGTTCGAGTGTCTGCGCTGACGCTTTGGGCGCGTTCAACCAGAGCAAATGAAGAAGAACACTGGTAGTGGCTCAGTTTGAAATTTCCTTTTTGTAAGGGCCACGTTTGCCGGGTTTTGGCATCGCAGCATCGCCATCTCAACCAATTCCTCAAGAGTCCAAGGATGAGCGCACAGCCCGGACTCCATCGCTGGGGTGACGCGCAACGTCTGGTGAATGCGAACGAAATTACAGTACATGAAATGAAGCGCGACAGCGTAGGCGTGATTGCGGAGAACGGCGAGAAGCATCATTACGGAAAGCCCACAAACTGCGAGATAAATCCGGCCCAGACCGGAAGTTTTGGGCTGGGATTGCCATAGGAGTAATAGGGACGCTGTTTAACAGGGATTGCCCTATGGCTAACAGTGGAAGACCGCCCAACTGTTTCACTCGGCCCCCAACTGGATGCCCAAAATATCATGTCCACGCAAATTAACATCATCAATAACGGGGTTCTCCCGATTCGAGACGTTTCCTTTGCGATCTATGTGAAGAATTGCAAAATAAAGGGAGGGCTTGAATTCTCGGACATGGTTATTGGACGGTATCAACCTCCCACCAGCGTCTTGCAAGCAGGAGAACCAATTACCACTACCTTCAGCTTTGTAGCTGGCGCAAAGGGAACGACAATATTCTATGCTCCGCCTAACGCTGAATACTTGAGATTCGACATTGCACTCATCGCTACGTTTCGCCCCACTTGGGCACCGTTCTGGAAGAGAACAAGAACATATCGATTCAGGGTGGTGCAAACAAGCGCGGGCCAAGTAATGCAGCAATTTCCCGCAGAGGATATTGAGGCCGAATATAGGCGATCTATTGCACATTGATTTCCAAATATTTCAAACTGAGCCACTACCAGAACACTCAGTAAGATTGCGCCTCGCACTAAGTTTGGTAGAATAAACGGCTGATCTACAACCTGCTGTTTCACACCAGTGCTGCCGCCCTGCTGGAGATCGCCCGCAATCCCCGGCACCTCGGCGCGGAGATCGGCTTCTTCAGCGTGCTCCATACTTGGGACCAGCGACTGCAACATCATCCCCATGTCCACTGCGTGGTTGCCGCCGGCGGTCTCGCTCCAGATCATTCCCGCTGGATCTCCTCGCGCTGCTCCTTCTTCCTTCCCGTCAAGGTGCTCAGCCGTGTCTTCCGCGGCAAGTTTATCGCCGGACTCAAGACCGCCTTTCAGGCCGGCGCACTCCAGTTCCACGGACATCTCTTACCGCTTGCGGAACCGCGCGCCTTCGCAGCTTGGCTTCGGATCCTGTTTCGCCACGACTGGGTCGTCTACTCCAAACAGCCTTTCGGAGGGCCAGAACATGTGCTGCGCTATCTGGGCGCCTACACCCATCGTGTCGCCATTTCCAACAGCAGACTGCTTGCTCTATCCGAGGGCAAGGTGACCTTTCGCTGGCGCGACTCCGCTCACGACAACAAGAAGCGGCTGATGACTCTGGCCGCCGATGAGTTTCTGCGCCGCTTCCTCCTGCACCTGCTGCCGCGCGGCTTTATGCGCATCCGCAACTTCGGCTTTCTCGCTAACCGGCGGCGAGCAGAACTTCTTCCGCTTTGTTTGCGGTTGCTCCAGTCATCCGATCATCCAGCGGTTGCAACTGCCTCGCCGGCCGCGCTGCCCATTCCCTCGCCATGGCGATGTCCACTTTGCGGCGGAACTATGCAGATTGTCGAACGCCTCTCCGCCGCGCAACTCCTCCTCCTCCGATCCCCACCTCCTCTCAGCCGGTGCGCCTCATGAATCCACATCTCCAGCCTCGAATCTCGATCGTGCTTCGGCGCGCACACTGGTTCTGTGTCTCACATTTCTCAGAATGCAGCATGGTGGTGCGATTCAGACTCTCCGATGCGCCGCCCCGTGCCCATTCTCTCTGCCACCCGCTATCCCAAGCCCTCTGACCCCAACGGCAAACTCGCAAACCATCAACAACGGCTCATCCAGATACAAATCCCATAATCCCCCGGGGCGGCTTCCTTCAAGTCGCTGTATCTGAAGCGCCCCTCCACAGCGTCTCAACTCCCAACTCTTCGCTCGTGGGCGCTTCAGATACAGCACTAAGACTTCCCATTACTAATCCGTGGAGCCTCGTTTCGATTACTTCCGAGTTGCCGACAAACCGGACGGAGCCCGGAAACAACCAGTCATGAAGCGTCGTGTGCCCCGGAAATTACGTAGAAGCGCCAGTGGTCAAGCTGGTCAGATCTGGGTCATGCCGCCGTCGACGACCAGTTCGATGCCGGTGATATAGCTACTTTCGTCGGAAGCGAGAAACGACACGGCTTTGGCAATTTCGTCCAAGGTTCCGGTGCGACCGAGGGGTATATTACCCACGACGCTGTCTGCGTACTGCTTGACTTGTTCTTCAGTCATCCCCAGCGAATTGCGATAGCCCGGTGAGGGAATTACGCCAGGACTAACAGCATTCACGCGGATTTTGCGGTCTTTAAGATCCGTGGTGAAGGTGCGCGCGAAAGAACGCACGGCGGCTTTGGATGCGCTGTAGACACTCATCGCGGGCGCTCCAGTACTGGCAACGATCGACGCATTCAGAATGACGGAGCTTCCATCCTTAAGAAGAGGAAGCGCCTTTTGCACGGTGAATAGTAGACCCTTGACGTTCGCGTTGAAAGTGTTGTCGAAGTGCTCTTCGGTGATTGCGGCGAGCGGGGCGAATTGCCCGGTGCCGGCGTTGGCGAATAGAATGTCGATGTGCCCCTTCTGCTGCTTCACAGTGGCGAACAAGCGATCGAGATCCGCAAGGTTTGAGACGTCGCCCTGCACTGCAGTAATACTCTTACCGATCTGCTTCACTGCCGCGTCGAGTTCGCTCTGACGGCGGCCCGTGATAAAGACGTACGCGCCCTCTGCAACGAAGCGTTGTGCCGTAGCAAGACCGATTCCGCTATTGCCTCCAGTGATGACTGCTACTTTTCCTTCGAGCTTACTCATGAGCTTTCTCCTGTTTGATTTCCCATTTCTCATGGCAAATATCCGTACCGCCTAGTACAGATGTCCACGGCGATTGAATAGATGCAATATTTGTACCGATAGGTATGGAAGAGGCATCAAAGATAGGTATGGAACGGAAGAAATCCCCAAAACGAATGGGACGTCCCCGCTCCTTCGATATCGACCGAGCGTTGGACCGCGCGCTGGCGGTGTTCTGGCGAAAGGGATATGAGGGCGCGTCCCTGTCGGACCTGACCAAAGCTGTGGGCGTCAGTCGTCCGAGTCTGTATGCCGCGTTTGGCGACAAAGAAGCGCTGTTCCGCAAGGCGCTCGACCGGTACTTGAAGGAGCCGGCGGCCTACACCCAGGAAGCGTTGAGGGAGCCGACCGCCCGCGCAGTCGTGGAACGAATGTTGCTGGGCGCGGCCGATTTGAACACAGCCCGGCGCAATCCCGGTGGGTGCCTCATGGTGCAAGGTGCGCTTGCGAGTGGCGAAGCGGCCGATTCCATCCGGCACGAACTGACCGCCTGCCGCGCGGCGGGTGAAGCTGCGATGCGCCAGCGTTTCGAGCGTGCGAAATCAGAAGGTGACCTACCGGCCAATGTGAGCCCTGCTGATCTTGCTCGCTACATCGCGACGGTCCTCTACGGAATGGCAGTTCAGGCAGCGGGCGGCGCAAGCCGAAGTAAATTGCAGCGCGTGGTCGAGATGGCGCTGCGAACGTTGCCGATGTGAGACAGCCCGTGGTTTGGTCCACTTTTGTCGGAAGCGACACCCACTGACGCTTGTCTGAACCCAGCCGAGAAGACACAACCCTATAGACCGAATATGACTTCGGGAGGCTTAGGATTGTTCTGAATGTCCCGTTGTATTTGCCCTAGAATGGCCGGGCCGAATCCGCGATTGCGGGCGGATGACGGGCTACCCTTCCATAACCCGGTAAGGTAAGGGTTGCCGACAAACCGCCCAGAATCGATCGCATCCTGTGACAACCTGCTCCGCAAGGCTATAATTGCGCGCACAAATGGGACTTACTTCGGGCACCAAACTCGGGCGGTATGAGATCCTGACTTCCGCCGGCGCTGGCGGCATGGGCGAGGTGTATCGAGCGCGGGACGCACGGCTGAACCGTGATGTGGCCATCAAAGTCCTGCCGGTCGCGTTTGCCAGCGATCTCGCGCGGGCTGGCGGCGGCGCATGAGAAAGGGATTGTTCATCGCGACCTGAAGCCGGAAAACATTTTTGTGACACGCGACGGGCGGCTGAAGATTTTGGACTTTGGGCTAGCGAAGCTTGTGCGTCCCGAAGGCGCGGTGGCTGCTGACGCGGCGACACTAGCATCGCAAACCGAAAGCGGGCGTGGTGATGGGCACGGTCGGATACATGTCGCCGGAGCAGGTGAAAGGGGAGGTGGCCGATCATCGCTCGGACTTGTTCAGCTTTGGCGCGATTTTGTACGAGATGCTTGCGGGGAAGCGCGCGTTTCATGGCAATAGTTCCGTCGAGACCATGAGCGCGATTTTGAAACATGATCCGCCGGAGCTTACGGAGACGAATCGCACTGTGCCGCCGGCACTCGGCCGGATCGTGCGGCACTGCCCGGCAAATGGCCGATGACATTCAGGTTTACTGCAATTGTATGGAGCGCGTGCGCCGGCACGTGCACATTGCGGATCAGGTTTTTGCGGGGAAGATTGACACTCATGATCGCGACCTCAATGCCGAACTGATTTTCCTGCACTTCCGAAAGGCCCTGGAAGAGCTCGCGTTTGCATCCCTGGCCGCCAATCGCGAAAAATATTCGGCAGCTCGTGCCGGATTCGCAACCGAGTGGAACGCCCGCCGAATGCTTGGCTTTGTGGAGAAGGTTAATCCGAACTTTTACCCCGTTCCCCTAAAGCCTCCACAGGCGACCGCGCCGGGCCACAAGTTCTTCGATTCGAATCTCAGAGGGCTTTCTCACGAAGGACGATTTCGTCACGCTTTACGACGGAAGCGCCGAGGTGCTTCATTGCAGGAACCCTTACGCGCCTGGAGATTCGACCATCAACGTCAAATACACCGTTGATGAATGGTCTCGGCGTATCAAACTCTTATTAGGCTGGCACTTTGTTCAGATCGTCGATGTGCAGGGTCTGTGGGTCATTCAGGTTCCCGATGAAGGGCCGGTGCGCGGATTTTTCGGGGCCGCCGATGGTCCTTTTGCTGTCGAATCTCCGGTCTCTTAACGAGTGCGCTTATTCGCGGCGTGCTCGCGCTGCCACACCCCAACCGTAAGCGTCTGACCAACACACCTGTTCGACAGGCGGGGTCTGTGTTGAAGTGTCCAGATGACCGCAAAAACAGAGTCGTCCGTGCCCAAGCGACGTACCCGTGCGGAAGTTCATCAATTGGTGGCCGAGTTTGTGAGCAGCGGTATGCGGCGAGGCGAGTTTTGCCAGAGTCGAGGTTTGAGTTTTAGCACACTGAATCGCCATCTGAAGAAACTGCGTTGGAAGAGAAGGCATACGCCAAATTCACCGGCTGGTCGTTTGGTGCCGGTCGAGTTGGCGGCCAGGAAATCGCCGCAGCAGCAGGAACCGAGTTGTGGGCTGGCCGTGGTGCTGCCGGGCCAGCGCCGGATCGAGGTGCATCCTAATTTCGATACGAGTACGTTCGAACGCCTAGTGGGCATCCTGGAGCGTGCGTAAACCGTGTTTGGACTGGGCCCAGCTACACGGATTTATCTGGCCGCTGGGGTCACCGACATGCGCAAGGGATTCGAAGGGCTGTACGGTCTGGTTCGGGATCGATTGTCGTGTGAGCCTCTGAGCGGGCACCTGTTCTTGTTCTGCAACGGCCAGCGCAATCGATTGAAGGTCCTCGTCTGGGACGGCAGCGGACTCTGGGTCTGTGCCAAGAGGTTGGAGAAAGGGCGTTTTACCTGGCCGCAATCCGGTGATGGGCAGGGCAAGGTCATCCTGAGTCACGAAGAGCTTTCGCTATTGTTGGGCGGGATCGATCTGACCAAAACTAAGCACAAGCGGTGGTACCGAAAGGCTTCCCCCGAGGGACACCCTGTGTCGTAAGTTGCGTGGGTGTTTGAACGTTTCGATCGGCTCTGGTAAATCATTAACTCATTGTGAGTTTAGCTTCCATTCCTTCAGCCCCAGCCGATCTGGACCTCATCGCGCAACTGAAGAGCAAACTACAGTACGCGGAACTCCGGATTCGTGTTCTGGAAGAGCGTCTGCGGCTGATGCGGATTGAGAAGTACGGTGCGGGCGGAGAAAGACTTTCTCAGGCACAATTGCAATTGTTCGAGTTTGAGCCTGTCGTCAGTGAAGCCGAGCAGGCGGAGAGCGAGCACGCGCCAGTGCATCGCTCGACCAAGAAATCCCTCAAGCATCCGGGTCGCCAGGCGTTGCCGGCGAATCTTCCGCACGTCGAGCGGATTCTGCCTTGCACGCCGGATCAGCGCGTATGCAAACGCTGCGGCAAAGAAACAGTTGTGATCGGTTACGAGGAGAGTTCCCATCTGGACGTGGAACCGGCGAAGTACTTCGTTTTGGTCACGAAACGAGAGGAGCGGGCTTGCCGGTCGTGTGAAGATCTCGGCGTCGTCTCAGCACCCCTGCCACCAAGGATCATCGAGAAGTGCCTGGCGAGTGATCAGATCATTATCGACACGATAGTCAGCAAATATTGCAATCACACTCCGCTGCATCGGCAAAGCGTGATTCTGGAAAGAGACACTGGCTTGGAAATCAGCCGAGCGACGCTGGACGGATGGGTTCTCAAAGTCGGCGAGTTGCTGATTCCTATGGTCGCGGCGATGAGGCGAGAGTTGATCAGCGGCAGTTACATTCAGGCGGATGAAACCCCGGTCGATGTGCAGACACGTGAGGGCCGCGGTAAGAACCACCAAGCGTACCTCTGGCAATACAGTCGCCCCGGAGGGGGCGTGGTGTTTGATTTCCGCCTGGGTCGCGGACGCGATGGACCGAAGCGGTTCCTGGGGCAGTTCGAAGGCATTCTCCAAACCGATGGATATTCGGCATACGATCAGATCGGTGGTCCGAGAATTGTACATGCCGCTTGCTGGGCTCACGCAAGAAGAAAGTTTTTCGAGGCGGTGCAGCTAAATCCTCGAGACCCAGTTGCAACCCCGATTGTGGCGCGGATGGACGAACTGTTTGCCGTCGACGCGGAAGCTCGCCGCAAAGCGCTGACCACTGCGGCTCGCAATGCCCAGCGTCAGGAAACAGCCAGACCTCTTCTCGATGACATTCGCAGCAGGATCGAGACGGCGCAGTCCGTTTCATTACCTTCCAGCGCACTCAGCGAGGCTTGCCAATACGCGCTCACACTTTGGAGAAAGCTCACACGATTCCTGGAACATCCAGAACTTGAATTGAGCAACAATCTGGCGGAGAATTCAATGCGTCCCGTGGCTCTTGGTCGAAAGAATTGGTTGCACATCGGCAGCCCACAAGCGGGACCGAAGATTGCAGCGATTCTCTCGGTAGTGGAGAGTTGCCGCAGGTTGAAAATTCCGGTGCGCGACTATCTGACTTCGATCCTTCCGGGGCTTGGCGATCTTTCGATTCAGCGTATTTCCCCATTTACGCCTGTTGCCTGGCGCCCATCCCAGACTCAGTAGGAATGTTGGCATGAAGCGACGCAATCGGCGTTCAGGATTAAAGGTAAACGCCATAACTTTAGACGCGGTAAATTAGCGTGGCAAGATGACGGGAAGATCGTTCTGAGAGATTGCAACAGGACGTTGCAGTGAGAAGAGCCTCTCTGTATTCACAACCAGCACGGTCTTGCCGTCGCCCATGATGGCGGCACCAACGTACTCCGGCACCTGGGCCAGCACGCCGTTCAGCGGCTTAACGACAACTTCGACCTCGCCAAGGAAGTGGTCGACCACGAGGCCGTAGGGACCCGAAGCGGCTTCAATAATCGCAACGGCCAGTTCTGCCCGCCTCTCTTCCATGCGTTCGAATGACAATGCATGGGCCAGCCACAGCATGGGGAACACGGCGCCACGGAATGGCGCGATCGGCTGCCCTTGTACCGATCGCACCGCCG
>Ga0302324_100025424_pt1 | contig 11367 bp, 13 predicted proteins | sample Palsa_T0_1_FD_201949 | JGI IMG/M metagenome (GOLD analysis project Ga0302324, IMG submission 201949) | Peat permafrost microbial communities from Stordalen Mire near Abisko, Sweden - Palsa_T0_1 | ecosystem: Environmental > Terrestrial > Soil > Palsa > Peat permafrost | place: Sweden: Abisko... | reverse complement strand
TGATGCGCAAGGTGAGAAAGCCCTGGCGCCAGTTCTTCTTTTCGAAATAGAGCGCGCCCAGCTTGCGCAAGGTGCGCAATTCGAGCGCATCGCCGCGCCAGCGGTAACGCAGATGCTCGAGGGCGGCAATGGCGGCATCGCGGGTCACCGAGCCGTCGGAAAGCCCCGTCTCCGCATTGTAATAGATGGCTTCGGCAGCAATGCGCTCCTCGCCGCAATCTTCGAGCGAGGTGAAGATCTCGGAGGCATCGTGTGAGCGGCCTTCGGCTGCGTAGAGCCGTGCCCGTACGAGCTGGGCTTCGAGGACGAGGTTGCGCGAGAGAACGCGCGGCAGATGATTGAGTGCGGCATCGGCTGTCTCGACGGCATTGCCAGCGAGTGCGGTGTCGGCCTGGGCGAGCCTTGCGCGCGCCTGCCACTCCGGCGGATAGCGGTGCAGCACGGGCTCGGCCAGCGCCAGCGCCTTGCGCGCGCCGTCCCAGTTTTCCAGCGCTGCTTCGATCAGCCCGCGCCAGAACGAGGCATGGCGATCGTTGTCCAGCGCGCCGCTTCCGATGTCGTTGTGGGCATCGCGGTAGCGTCCCATCATGTAGTCGGCGGCGGCGCGCATTGTCAGAAGCTGCATGTCGCCCTGCAGCGAGGGGTCGCTCGCCTGAATGATCTGGATCTGGCCGAGCGCCTCGGCGGCGAATTGGTTGCCGAGATAAAAGCGCGCGAGCGCGAGGCGTGCGTGGTTGGCGTCTTCGCTTCTTTGTGCGGCCGCATTGGCGCGCAGGCGGCGCTCGGTGTTCAGGACATTCGACCCCTGCGGGCCGCCCCAATGGGCGAGATCGAGAAAGGCCGGGCTGTCGTCGCCGCGCACGAGACCGGATGGCGTCTGCGCGGTGACGGCGGGCGCCTGCGTCATGGCAAGGCCGCCGGGGCGCGCGATCGTCACATGACTGCCGGAGAGGCTGACGGCCAGATCGTCCGTATAAGGCTGAACGACGAGGCCTGCTGCGGTGGGCAGGATTGCGAATTCGGCGTAGCTGCGCGCATCGATGACGCCGCGGCCCACGACGCCCGGTACGATGAACAGCGTATCGCCTGCTGCGGGATCGGCCTGTGCAATGGAATGCGTAGCACCTGGAAGAAGTGTCGTCAGGGACGTATGCCTGGGATCGTCGTCGTTGCGCACGAAGCCGATCGCCGTCGGCGTGTCCGCCACATGCGGCGCGATATCGACGTGCAGGTTGGAGCCGTTGGCATGCGCTTCGATTTCCTCAGCCTGCTTCAACCCAATGCGAAGAATGGTGGCGCCGCCACCGGTTGCAGCCTCCAGCGACGATGGAAAATCGCCGAGCGCCGCGCGCAGCTGTACAGGATCGATGTGGTGCAGGCCGTCGATCACGATCCACGCCGTCATGCCGCGCACAAAGACGGCCACGGGTGCAGAGCCCGCGCCGGGAAAATTGATGACCACGCCGGCCCGCGTTCTCACGGCCTGCGCCGCCGTCGTGTCGGGCAAGGGTGTGGCGGCAGCTTGCTCAGGCGCTGGCGCCGCTTTGGCGGGTGTCCCCTTTGCGGTTTGATCCGATGGCGGCGTGGGTTTTGTGCCGTTCAATTGCGCCGCGGCCGCAGCGATTGCCCTGGCCTGCGGACTGGAAGTGGCATCGGGCCGATCCGCCTTGACGAGTTCAGGCCGCGCGACGGCTTTGCCGTCATCGTTTGGTGGCGCGTAGGACGCGGCGTCGGCCTTGGGCGCCAGGATATCGAGCACTATTTTCGAGCCGTCGCGGAAGTCGTGATAGCTCGACGCGGAATCCGTGCCGAATTCGACGACCGTGCCGCGGTTCTCCACCCGCCAGCCGGCCTGCTTTACCCAGGGCGGTGAAACGTTTTCGAAAGCGGAAAAATCGGGCTTCGCCATGGCTTCGAAACGGATGGTGATATGGCCGGCGCCCGGAAATACCGAATAGGGGACGTTGCGCGGCCAGTCGAAGACGAGACGCGAAAAGCTTGCATAGGCGCCCGCGCGAATCTTGAGCGCGGGCAGCTTCGAGACGTCGACGGAAGCTGCTTCTTTCGGTGGCGGCGGCGGAAGATCGGGAGGCGTGCCTGCGAAACTGTCCGGGGCCAGATCGATTGCGATCCTGTCCGTCGACTCGCTCGTATGGAGGTGCGCATTTTGCGCCAGCGCAAAGCGGAAGACTTCACCGTTCGCATCGACGAGGCCGTTCGAAACAAAAGCGGGCAAGCCCTGCACGATGGATGCGGGATTGATCGCAACCTTGCGGTCGAAGGTGATCGTCAGCACGCCGCCCGCCAGTGCGGCCTTCGCGTGGGCGACGGGGTCGAGCGTGAAGGTCATCCGTCCGTAGCCGCCGTCTGCGGCGGTGGCGACGGAATCGGCCAGCGCGGGCGTGGCAAAGCAGATAAGCGCGAGCGCCGCCGCAAAGCAGCGCCCGAGCCTCTCTTCGATCTGCCTGTTCCGCATGACGTCTGTCACGCCCCAATTTCCAATGCCGTCGTGGTTAAAGTGTCCCGTGATTCGCGCGCTCAGTCTCTCATTTCACCGTCATTTGCCTGGAGTCGGGGGCGGCGACTTGCCGTTTGTCGGCGCGGAGGGTGCAGGCGCCGCCTGCGGTGCTGCAGCCGGTGCCGCGGCCGGTGCAGCGGGCGGCAGCGCGCCGGTTGCAGGCGCTGCCGGTGCGAGCGGCATGGCCGACGCCACCTGTGCCGGTGGCGGCGGCGGATCGGGAAGCTTCAGACGGTTGGCGAGTTTCACGGTCAATTTCTGCGCGGTGTCCGCCTGCATACCGGCGAGAATGGCGCCGAGCACGTCGGGCTTCATCTGGGAAGCGACGGCGAGCACGACGTCGTCATTCAGATTGTTGAAGATGCGCGCGGCATCCTTCGGCTTCATCGACGTGTAGGTCTTCACCAGCACGTCGAGCTGCTTCTGCTCGGCGGCATCGCGTTCAGTCAAAAGAACCTGAATCTGTGCCTGCAATTGCTTCAGATTGTCGATCTTGCCGTCGACGCGCTTCTCGGCTGCGGCGATCAGATTGTCGCGCATGTCGAGATCGCGTTCGCGCGCGTCGAGCTCGGCACGGCGTTTGGCAAGGCTCGTGAGCACGTCGACCTGCGCGCTCGAGGTTTCGGCATCGTCGGCGACGGGATCGGCATTCTCCGCGATCTGCTGCGGTGTCGCGGGAACGGAGATGCTTTGTTGTTCCTGCGCCTGCGCCTCTACGGCGAGACCCGCGCCCTTGATGCCGAGGAGGATCGTGCCCAGAACGAGCACGGCCGGGATGAGACGAAAGCGCTTCAACGGATTTTTCACCGCACATTTCCCATGGCTGCTGCAGCGAGCGAGGCGGATCTGGACGCGTCGCTCCGTCTGAGGGCGTCGAGCCGGTTGGCGAGCACCGCGGGCGTCCCGGCGGACGCGGTCCGCTCGCTCGTCACGCCCTTCTCGATGCGCTGGGCGATGCGTTCGCCGGAGCTGCCGAGCAGCTCGAGTTCGTCGATCAGGTTGCGCGCCCGCGCGAGCCGCTCGTCGAGCGTCTCGACCGCGCCCGCGGCGGAGGATTTCAAGAGCCGCATCGAAGCGCCCGCTGCGGCGATCGCCTTGTTGAGTTCGGCAATCGTGTCCTTGAATCCGTCCTGGCCCTTGCGGAGCGCGGCCAGGCGGCGCTCGAGGATCGCGCAATAGATGAGGGTTGCGGCCAGAAGGACGGTGAGGGCGATTTCAACGGCGAGCGCAATGGTCATGATTTTTTCCTCTCAAAGCGTGCGCGATGCATCGGTGCGCTCGATCGCTTCGTCGACGCGCACGGATACCTGGCTGCCGACGCGGCCCATGCGACCGCGCAGGAGCGGCACCCCGCCGCAGCGCAGTTCGATCTTGGAATCCGGGTTGGCATTGAGCATGACGGTCTCGCCCACCTGCAGATTCATGATCTTGCTGAGCGCCATGACCTGTTCGTCGAGAATGGCGCTGATCTCCACGCGGGTGGACCACAGCTCGGTCGCAAGATGGCTTTCCCAGATCGAGTCGCGGCCGAATTTCTCGCCCATGAACTGCTGCAGGAGAAGCTTGCGGATGGGTTCGAGCGTGGCGTAGGGGAGCAGGAGTTCCGTGCGCCCGCCGCGATCTTCCATGTCGATGCGCAGCTTGACGAGGATGGCGGCGTTGGCGGGCCGCGCGATCGCCGCGAAGCGGGGATTGGTCTCCAGCCGGTCGAGCGAGAAGGTCACGGGGGCGAGCGGTTCGAAGGCTGCGCACATATCCTGCAGGATCACTTCCGTCATGCGTTGCACGAGCGTGCGTTCGATCGTCGTGTAGGGCCGGCCTTCGATGCGCATGGCGGCGGTGCCGCGGCGACCGCCCAGAAGCACGTCCACGATCGAATAGATGAGGTTGGAATCGACGGTGAAGAGACCGTAATTGTCGAGTTGCTCGGCGCGAAAGACGGCGAGGATCGCCGGCAACGGGATCGAGTTCAGATAGTCGCCGAAGCGGATGGAGGTGATATTGTCCAGGCTCACCTCCACATTGTCCGACGTGAAATTGCGCAAGGACGTCGTCATCAGCCGCACCAGGCGGTCGAAGACGATTTCGAGCATCGGCAGCCGTTCGTAGGAGACGAGCGCGGAATTGATGATCGCGCGCACGCCGCTCTTGTCCTGGATCTGATCGTCGTTGACGTCGAAACCCAGAAGGCTGTCGATTTCTTCCTGATTGAGAATGCGGTCGGGCGTCGCCGCTTCCTCGCCCGGCGGAGGAGATGGTTCGATGCCGGTCTGCGGTTCGTCCGTATCTGTTTCGTCGGCCATGGTTCCGCCTATTGCACGATCATTTCTTTGAGAAGCACGTCGCGCACCGGATAGGGCGCTGCCGCCACGTTGATCCGGCGCAAAAGCTCTTCCTTCATGCGCACCACGCCCGCCGATCCGTGCAGATCCTCAATCCTCAGCTCGCGCAGATAACTCTGGAACTGGTCGACGATGCGCGGCATCAGGGCCTGGATGCCGGGCTTTTCCTCAGGCGCGGCGAGTTCGAGCGCCACCGAGAGCTTCAGATAGGCCGGTGTCGGATCGGACGACTGAATGTTCACCACGATGTCGGGCAGGTCGTAGAAGACGACCGACGGCGGCACCAGCGGCAGTACCACATTGCCTGCCATTTTCGGCTTTTCGGACGGCGCGGGGCCGGAAAAGAAGAAGAGATAGGCGCCGGCGCCGAGCGCCAGCAGCACGACGAGCCCGCCGCCGCCCGCGATCAGGAGAAATTTCTTGCCGAAACGTTTCTTCGGCGCCCCGCCCTCGAGGGCTTCGGCGTCCTTGTCCTCGTCATCGGCTGCTTCGGCAGATTTCTTGTCCTTGGCCATCGGCGTCCCTTCGGGCATTGAGCGGCCGTGCCAACAGCCGCGTGTCCGCAGAGGTTTAGGCTCACGTGGTTAAGGAGTGGTTCAAACCGGGCAATTCCCGCCGGGCATTTCTTGCCGGAGAAGGGTGGAATTTTATCGGGCGCGGGTGAGGATTTCGTTCGGCATGCGGGGAGGGGCGGTTCATTTTCCTTGCATTTTGGAACGTATCATGAACATAATCAGGTTTTGATGGAGAAGACGGATGAACAGCGCAAACCCACCGACATACCGGCTGGTGCGGCGCGGCGAACCTGGCCTCGCCTGCGACGAGGAAGGCGTGGCGCTCGGGCCCGTGCCCTTGGTGAAGGTGGACCTGGGCTCGCACACCCGGCGGGCGTTTCGGGTGCGACCGGTGCAGGAAATTGCCAGGGCACTCAATCTTGCCTATGGCGCGTCGACGGAAGCGGAAACCGCGCGACGCTATCGCGGCGTGGTGCGCGTCGGGGAATTGCTGGCGGCAGGCGAGGCTGCGCGGGCGCGCATGCATGCGGTGCTGCTCCGGTTTCCGGACATCGGCGCGGACGGCATGAGGAAGCTTTCCGCAGCAATAGAATTGAGGAAGTTCAACCCCGATTGGGCAAGCGAGCCGCGCATCCCCGACGGACAACCCGGCGCCGAGGAATGGACGAGCGGGGGTGGCGGCTCGACACGCGACCGGGCGAAGCAAAAGAAGCCAGCTCCGGAAGACATTCCGGCCAAGAAGCAGCGCTTCGTCGATGACCACATGGCTGACGCGCAGAATGGCGCCGACAAACTCGGCATTCCCGTAGAAAATATTCTTGGACTGTCCGCGCTAGAATCAGGTTGGGGCAAAGGTCGTTTTGCCGCGGAGGGGCAAAATTATTTCGGGCTTCATGCACCATCACCATTTCAGACCGGAACGATCCAGGCAACAAAAACAAAAAGGAAGGTCGAGGTCGCGACTTTCCGGAGCTATGCCGACAGTCTCAATTCTTTCATTGCGAGATATGGTTCACTGATTCGTGGCGTGTCTGACCCACAGACATTTGCCCGCCTGCTGCAGAACACCGGCAGCTTTGGCGTGGACGAAGATGGCCGCAAGAGGCCCGAATATGTTCCCGATGTTGACGCTACGATTTGAGGCTTCCGACCATATGTCGCGCGTTGGAGGTTGAGACAATGATGAAGCGCATCGCCATAGGCGCAACTGCAGTGTTCGTCGGCGTTGCCACGTCTGCCATTGCCGCGCAGAGAAATGCCTGGGATGAGTGGCTTTCGGAACTGAAGCGGCAGTGTCCGTCACATCACGTCGATTGGGTGTTCGATGGCGGCTACGACGATCTGTTGGGCAATTTTGAGCAGACTTTGCCACCCGGTACCCGCCGAAGAGTGCTGGAAATCGAAGATTATTCGCATCGATGCGCGAAGGAGACATTGGGATTCTCTTGCGAGATGTCCGTTGGGCTCGATGCTTATGTCAAGCTCGGATTACTCGAGAAATTCGTGACCTTTGGATGCCGACATTACCGCTGTGTAGAGATCGCAAGCTGCACGGGTCCGGGATTCGAATAGCCGACAGGTCAGATCGCGCCGTTAACGTTTCTTCGACACTTGCAGGCGCGGCAGGTTCGGAATTGATATGGATAGTTGGGAATGACGATTGTCTGCAAGGTTTTTGCGCTGGGGTTTTTTGCGCTCCTGAGCGGATCGGCGATGGCGGCCGACACGCCCGGAAAGAATCCGCCTGCTTTCGGCACCAGCGCTGGTGAAGGCTCCGCCTGGAATATGTGGATGGCAGAATTGAAAAGACGATGTCCCTCGCGTCACGTCGAATGGGTGGGCGATGGAGGTTACGACGACTTGCTTGGCAATTTTGAGGTTACTCTGCCCGCTAAAACCCAACGCAAACTGGATCGCCTCGAGGATTTCTCACACCATTGCCAAACCGCGAACGGGTTCACTTGCGAAATGCTCGTCAGTGTCGATGCATATAGAGTGTCCGACTTGATCAAAAGATTCGCATCGTTTGGATGCCGCCATTACCGCTGTGCAGAGATCGCAATGTGCACGGGCCCGGGATTCGAATAGCCCTGGCCGTCGAGACGAGGTTTGGGCGGCCACCTACTCGGACGCACCAGTGGCGAAGCGGCGTGCCGTCTCCGGCAATGTTCTCCCCGGCAATCCTTGCCGCGTGACGGCCGACAATTTCGAAAAACCCAGCAAATCCGCGGGCTCCCGTTTGGCACGGCGGCTGCAACGGCTCCGGCGAACGCAGCGGACCAGAAGGGATCCCCAGGCGCCATGGATACGACGCAACTCGTCAGCCTTTCGCAGCAATTGGCGGCCTACCAGTCGATGGATGCCATCGCGAACAATCTCGCGAACATCTCGACGCCGGGCTTCAAGCGCGAAACGCCGCAGTTTCAGGAATATGTCGACCAGCTCCAGCCGAGCGAGGGCCAGACGGGGACCCAGGCCGTGAGTTTCGTCCAGCAGACGGGTTCGCTTCGCGATCTGACGGAAGGCCATATCGAAATGACCAACGCGCCGTTCGATCTCGCCATCAACGGGCAGGGCTACTTCACCATCCAGACGGCGAACGGCCCGCGCTATACGCGCAATGGCCATTTCACGCTCGACGGCTCCGGGCGCATCGTCACCGAAGCCGGCGACCCCGTGCAGGGCTCCGGCGGCGACATTTCGATTTCATCGACCGACGGCGACATCCACATCGCCTCCGACGGCCAGGTCAGCGGCAAGAACGGCCAGATCGGCCAAATCAGCCTCGTCGATTTTCCGGACGACCGCGCACTCGTGAAACAGGGCGAGAGTCTTTATTCGACGTCGCAGGATAGCCAGTCCGCGAGCGATGCGACCCTCAAACAGGGTGCGATCGAAAGCTCCAACGTCCAGCCTGTCATTGAAATTTCCAGTATGATCGAAGTCATGCGGTCCTATCAGGCCACCATGAATTTGAGCCAGTCGCAATCCGATCTTACCCGCCAGGCGATCGACAAGCTCGCCACCTTCCAGAGTTAGGAGACTTCAAATGCGAGCCTTGAGCATTGCCGCAACCGGAATGGCCGCGCAGCAGACCAATGTCGAAGTGATCGCGAACAATCTCGCGAACATGAACACGACCGGCTACAAATCGCAGATCGCCGAGTTCGAAGATCTCCTTTATCAGAACGTCGAAAATCCCGGCGCCCAATCCTCGGACACGGGATCGGTGCTGCCGAGCGGTATTCAGCTGGGCGCCGGCGTGCGCACCGCGGCCATCGCGCGGGTGACGACGCAGGGCGCGCTGCAATCGACGTCCAATCCTTACGACCTCGCGGTCAACGGCCAGGGCTATTTCCGCGTCACGATGCCCGACGGCACCTACGCGTTCACGCGTTCGGGCAATTTCGCGCTCTCGCCCTCGGGTGAAATCGTCACCCAGGACGGTAATCCCGTCGCGCCCGGCATTTCGGTGCCTTCCAACGCTACCGGCATCCAGGTCAACGCGCAGGGTCAGGTGCTTGCGACCATTCCCGGCCAAACCACCTTGCAGACGCTGGGGCAACTCGAACTCGATACGTTTCCGAACGCCGCGGGACTGACCGCCACGGGCAACAATCTCTTCATCCAGAACGCGTCTTCCGGTGCCCCGCAGGCGGGCGTTCCGGGCGCCACGGGCTACGGCACGATCCAGGAAGGTTATCTCGAATCTTCCAATGTCGATCCCGTTGCGGCCATCACCTCGCTCATCACCGCGCAGCGCGCCTATGAGATGAATTCGAAAGTCGTGACTGCCGCGAACGACATGCTGCAGCAGACGGCAAATATGGGACAAGGCTGATGAGAACGATCCTCTTCGCGCTCGCGCTGTCGCTGGCGCCGTTCTGGCCGGCCTGTGCCGAGGACGCCGGCACCATCAACGGCCCGCGCATTCCCGTGCCCGCGCACGACATCGAGCGCGGCGAAGTCATCACCGATGCCGATCTCGTGATCCAGACGATCGCTCCCGCCCGCATGCGTCCGGGCGTCGCCATGACGGAAGCCTCCATCTCCGGACATGAGGCGCGCCGGCTCCTGCGTGCGGGCGAGCCCGTGCGCACGGACGATGTGCGCATGCCGATCCTCGTTGCCAAAGGTTCGACCGTGACCATGTTGTTCAGTCTGCCAGGTATCAGCCTCACGGCCACGGGACGCGCCATGACGGAAGGCGGCATGGGCGAAACGATCTCCGTGCAGAATCCTGTTTCGTTTCGCCAGGTCTCCTGTGTCGTGACAGGTCCGGGCGAGGTGCGTGCAGTCGATGCTTCATCCGTTGCGATTGCAGCCAATACTCCATGATCCGGAAAGGACTGCGTATGCGTTATCTGCGTTGGAAACTTTATGTCGGATTGGGGATCGCGTCGGCCGCTCTCAGCGGTTGTGGCGCATTGGACCGCGTCGAAAACATCGGCGCCTCGCCGAAGCTCGCCTCCATCACCAATCCGCAACAGGGCAAGGTCGATTTGCCGATGCCGGCGTCGCCGACGACGCCGCGCCAGGCGAGTTCGCTCTGGCAGACGGGTTCGCACAGCTTCTTTCCCGATCCGCGCGCCAATCACGTGGGCGATGTCATCACGGTCGACATCACCATCGCCGATTCCGGACAGATTTCGAACACTACGACGCGCACGCGCAACAACAGCGACACCGCCAATCTCACCAATTTCTTCGGCCTCGAGAATTCGCTTGCCGCTGCCACCGGCGCCGATCCTTCGAAGCTCGTGAACATGGGATCGACCACCGCCAACACCGGTGCGGGCTCGGTCAATCGTTCGGAAACGATCAACCTGACGCTCGCCGCCCTCGTCACCCAGATGCTGCCGAACGGCAATATGGTGATCAGCGGCCATCAGCAGGTAAAGGTAAATACCGAAATGCGCGATTTGCAGGTGACGGGCGTCGTGCGCATGGAAGACATCACGCAGGACAACACCGTCAATCTCAGCCAGATCGCAGAAGCGCGCATCTCCTACGGCGGCCAGGGCCAGATCACCGACGTCCAGCAGCCGCGTTACGGCTCGCAGCTCTTCGACATCCTGATGCCGTTCTGAGGACGGGCGGCGTCGGCAACCCTATTCTGCGGCATGCAGAGTGGGGACGGCTCTCAGTTCTTTGGCGATCGCCGCTTCCGTTGTTTCGAGGTCATAGGCCTGCTGCATTGCAAGCCAAACCTCGGGCCCGCCGCCGACGAGCTTGCCGATTCGCAGCGCGAGGTTGGGTGTGATGGGCCTTTTTTCTCTCAGCACGTCATGGAGCGTCTGTCGTGAGACGCCGAGAAGGTCGGCGATTTCCGTCTTGGACCTGCGCAAAGCGGGAAGAACATCCTCACGCAGCAACTCTCCAGGACGCGTCGGTTTCAAACCCTTTAAAAGCGAATTACGGGACATCAACGGTGGTCCTCCAGCCCGACCTGGCGGTAAACTCTCAATCGTCGCGATAGACTTTTTCGCGGCGTTCGTGGCGTTCCTGGGCTTCGATGGAGAGCGTTGCGATAGGACGCGCATCGAGGCGCTTGAGCGAGATGGGTTCGCCCGTCTCTTCGCAGAAGCCGTAGGAGCCGTCTTCGAGACGCCGGAGCGCCGAATCGATCTTGGCGATGAGCTTCCGCTGGCGGTCGCGGGTGCGCAGCTCGAGCTGGCGCTCGGCTTCGGTGGCCGCACGATCAACCAGATCCGCATTCAACGTGGTCTCGGATTGAAGGTTCTGGATCGTCTCGCGGCTCTCGCGCAGGATGTCGTCTTTCCAGCGCAACAATTTGCGGCGGAAATATTCTCGCTGCCGCTCGTTCATGAAGGCTTCACTGTCCGACGGCTTATAGCCAGGCGGAAGCTCGATAGCCATGGTTACTCCTTCGATAAACGCCCTAGTCAAGCGGCCGGGGTTATACAGGTGCGGGGGCGGCCCATCAAATGGAATCGCGAGGCCGGCTTTGACACAAAATCTTGTTGATCGG
>Ga0302324_100025423_pt1 | contig 11367 bp, 12 predicted proteins | sample Palsa_T0_1_FD_201949 | JGI IMG/M metagenome (GOLD analysis project Ga0302324, IMG submission 201949) | Peat permafrost microbial communities from Stordalen Mire near Abisko, Sweden - Palsa_T0_1 | ecosystem: Environmental > Terrestrial > Soil > Palsa > Peat permafrost | place: Sweden: Abisko... | reverse complement strand
TGGACCACTTCACGTCGTCGAAGATGAAGAACTCGGCTTCCGGGCCGAAGAAGCAGGTGTCGCCGACACCGCTGGCCGACATGAAGGCCAGCGCCTTCCTGGCGACCGAGCGCGGATCGCGGTTGTAGGGGGTGTTGGTGTCCGGGTTCAGCACGTCGCAGGTCAGGCACAGCGTGGTCTGCTGGTAGAACGGGTCGATGTAGGCGGTCGAGAGGTCCGGCCGCAGCTTCATGTCGCTTTCGTTGATCGCTTTCCAGCCGGCGATCGACGAACCGTCGAACATGGTGCCGTCGGTGAGGAAGTCCTCGTCGACAAGGCCAAGGTCGAACGAGACGTGCTGCAGCTTCCCGCGCATGTCGGTGAAGCGCACGTCGACGTATTTGACTTCCTTGTCCTTGATGAGGGCTTGGATTTCCTTGGGTGTGGTCATGGTTTCAAACGATCCCCTTGCTTGAACGCGATGATGACGATGGGAGGTCTTGGCTAGGCGCGCTCATACGGCGGCAGCCCCGGTTTCGCCGGTGCGGATGCGCACGACGTCGGTAATTTCTGAGATGAAGATCTTGCCGTCGCCGATGCGCCCGGTGCGGGCTGCGGCCTGGATGGCTTCGAGCGCCTGCGCCAGCTGGTCGTCGCTGATCACCACCTCGATCTTGATCTTGGGCAGGAAGTCCACGACGTACTCGGCGCCGCGATAGAGCTCGGTGTGGCCCTTCTGGCGCCCGTAGCCCTTGGCTTCGAGCACGGTCATGCCCTGCACGCCCATCTCCTGCAGCGCCTCTTTCACTTCGTCGAGCTTGAACGGCTTGATCACCGCTTCGATCTTCTTCATCCACCCCGATCCGGACGCGACAACTGGGACCGCCGGGCGTCTCGCGGGGCCCGGCCGGGTCGTTCCCCGGTCCCAACATCAGCGGCTGGGGCCCGGCAAGGGCGGGCGAGGGGGCTCGGGCGGCAATCGCGCAGTGCCGCAGCAGGCGCCTGCTTCTTGGGCTGCGGACGATGCGAAACTAGGCAAGCGGGGCAAGTGAGGCCGCATGCGACCCCTGAGCGATGTTTGGCGGGTCATTTCGGGCCGATGGCTCGCGAAGTGGCCAGGAACTAGGCGAATTTGCCGTGATTTGTGTCAAAACCGTCGAATTTGTCGGCAAGCTTTGGCGCGGGCGCGCTTGCGGCGTGATTAAGATTGCGGCGAAACCACCGTGCGTCATGCGCGGAGTGGACGCCGCCGCGGGGTTGAAGGCGCGCGCCGAAGCGGGCATTGCCAAAGGCGCCAGCCGCCTCGTCATCCGGACCCGCCCATGAGCCGCGTCTACCTGATCCGTCACGCCAAGCCGTCCGCGACCTGGGGTGGGGACGACGACGATCCAGGTCTGGACGAACAGGGCCAGGCGCAGGCGCGCACGGCTGCTGCGACGCTGCTGGCGCTGCCGCCGGAGCAGCGGCCGACCCGGGTGGTCTCCTCGCCCCTGCGCCGCTGCCAGGAGACCGCCAGGCCGTTCGCGGAGGCGATCGGCGCGACCTTGGAGATAGACCCAGCCGTCGGCGAGGTCCCAACGCCGTCGGGCCTCTCATTAGATGAGCGCGGCCCCTGGCTGCGCAACGCCTTTGGCGGCCGCTGGGCCGACATCGAAGGGGACCTGGACTACGACGCCTGGCGGAAGGACGTGCTGAAGGCGGTCGCCTCGCGGGAACATGCGGCGGTGTTCAGCCATTTCGTCGCCATCAACGCGGCGCTGACGGCGCTGTCCGGCGAGCCACAGGTCATTACGTTGCGCCCCGACCACGCCTCGATCTCGGTGTTCGAGCTAGAGGGCGGCGTCCTGACGCTGATCGAACGCGGCCCCGAGGCCCAGACGCAGGTGCTCTGAGCCGCATGTCGGGCCCGGTCTCCATCCTGACGGTGGGCGAGATGGCCGCCGCGGACAAGGCGGCGATCGCGGCCGGAACGCCTGGGACCATCCTGATGGAGCATGCCGGCGAGGCGGTGGCCCGCGCGATCGGCCAGCGCTTCAAGCCCTGCCGCACCTTGGTGCTGGCCGGCCCCGGCAACAATGGCGGCGACGCCTATGTGGTCGCTCGGCTGCTCAAGGGCGCCGGCTTCGAGGTGCGGCTGGAGGCGCTGGCGCCGCCCAAGACCGATGACGCCAAGGCCGCCGTGGCCGCCTGGGACGGCGAGACCCATCCCTTGCGCGGCGGCTTCGGCGACGCCGAATTGGTCGTCGTCGGCCTGTTCGGCGCCGGCCTCGATCGGCCGCTGACCGGCGAAGCCCTGCGGCTGGCCCGGCTCTCGCAGCGCCATCCGGAGCGCATCGTCGCGATCGATCTGCCGAGCGGCCTCTCGGGCGACACCGGCAGGCCGGTGGGGGAGGCTGCGTTCCATGCGGGCCTGACCGTCACCTTCCATCGCCGCAAGCTCGGCCATGTGCTGCAGCCGGGCCGGGACTACTGCGGCGAGGTGGTGGTCGCCGACATCGGCCTTGGCCGCACCGCCGCCACCCTGTTCGAGAACACGCCCGACTTCTGGGGCGCGAAATTTCCCTGGCCCAAGGTCGCCGCCTACAAGCAGTCGCGCGGCCGGCTGATCGTGGTCAGCGGCGAGGCCTGGAGAACCGGCGCGGCGCGGCTGGCGGCGCGGGCGGGGCTGCGCATCGGCGCGGGGCTGGTCACCGTGCTCTCGCCGCCCGAGGCGCTGGCGGTGAACGCCGCGCACCTCGAGGCGGTCATGCTGGCGCCGTTCGAGACCGACCAGGAGCTGGCCGAGGCGGCGGAGGCGGCCGAAGCGGCGGTGATCGGGCCGGCGGCCGGGGTCAACGACGAGACCCTGGCCAATGTGCTGGCGCTGGCCAGCACCGGCGCGGCGCTGGTGATCGACGCCGACGCGCTGACCGTATTTCGCGACGACCCGGACGAGCTGTTCAGCGTGCTCGACCGCGACGATGTGCTCACCCCGCATCCCGGCGAGTTCGAGCGGGTGTTTCCGGGCCTGCTGAAGGGCGCGCTCAACAAGGTCGAGGCGGCGCGCGAGGCGTCCCGGCGCGCCGGGGCCGTGGTGCTCGTCAAGGGCGCCGACACCGTGATCGCCGCCCCGGACGGACGCGCGGCAGTCAACCTCAACGGCGCGCCCTGGCTGGCGACCGCCGGCTCCGGCGACACCCTCGCGGGCTTCATCGGCGGCCTGCTGGCGCAGGGCATGGACAGCTTCGAAGCCGCCTGCGCCGGGGTCTGGATCCACGCCGAAGCCGGCGCGGCCTTCGGTCCCGGGCTGATCGCCGAGGACCTGCCCGGACTTGCGCCAAGGGTGCTTGCCGACCTACTGAATCGCTCAAAGGGGTGAGTCCCAAGATTCGGGGCCTTCGGGGACACTAGAGGCCGGCGGCGCGCCGCCAGAGCCGCTTCAGGAGATCGCATGATCCGACCCATCCACGCCTTGGCCGCCGCCCTCATCGCCGCCGCGCTCGCCTTCGCCGGCGGCGCGGCTGAGGCGCGCGTCCATCACCGCCACCATCACACCCTCGCCACCACCGCGCCGGCCGAAGTGTGCGGGCGCCATCACCGGCATTGTCACCCGGTGAAGTCGACGGCCGCGACCGCGCAGGTCTGCGACCGCCATCACCGACATTGCCACCCGGCGACGGCCCCGACCACCCAGGTCTGCGATCGCCACCATCGCCACTGCCATCCCGTGGCGACAGGGCCAGCGACCAAGATCGTCTGCGGCCGGCATCACCGGCACTGCCACCCGGTGACGACATCGACGTCGCCTAAGCTGGTCTGCGGGCGTCACCATCGCCACTGCCGGGCGATCGTCGAGACGCGCCATCGCCGCCACGTCGCCAGCGTCGCCGCCCCGCCCGCCGACACCGCTGGCGACAACGGCATGTGCAAGTCGGTCCGCATCCACGGCGAATGGGTGCAGCGCTGCCACTTCCCCGGGCAGTAGCGGCGCGCCTAGCGCGCCCTCGCAGGGCCTGCTAGGCGTCCCGCCAACCGAGGGTGCTCGGGCGGATGTGGCGGAACTGGTAGACGCACTGGATTTAGGTTCCAGCGCCGTAAGGCGTGGAGGTTCGAGTCCTCTCATCCGCACCAGCCCGGCTTGCGCCTTGGCCGGCGCCGCGCCTCTTGAGGCTGTCAGAGCCGCGTGACATAAGGGCCGCTCGTTTCGCGCCGCCGGCCAGGACGCTTCTTGGCGGCGGCGTTGTCTTTTTTGCAGGTCCGCGCGCTCGCGGACCGCGCCGAGGTTCAAAGCGATGCAGGTAACGCAGATTTCGGGCGAGGGCCTCAGCCGGGTCTACGGGATCAAGGTCGGCGCCGACGAGCTGGGCGCGAAGCTGGAGGCCAAGATCCTGGAGATCGCGCCGCGTATGAACCTGCGCGGCTTCCGCCCCGGCAAGGTGCCGCCGGCGCACGTGCGGCGCATCTACGGCAAGGCGCTGATGGGCGAGGTGGTCGAGCAGACCCTGGACGAGACCAGCAAGCAGGTGCTGGAGGACAACGGCCTGCGCATCGCCGCCCAGCCCGACCTCAAGCCGCAGTCCAACATGGACGAGGTGATCGCCGGCCACGAGGACCTGTCCTACGAGCTCAACGTCGAGGTGATGCCGGACTTCGAGCCGGTCGACCCTGCCGGCCTGAAGCTGGAGCGTCCGGTCTACACCCCCTCCGAAGCCGAGGTCACCGAGGCGCTGGACGAGCTGGCCAAGCAAAGCCGCACCTACGAGCCGCGCGCCGGCAAGGCCGCCAAGGCGCAGGATGGAGACCAGGTGACGATCGACTTCATCGGCCGCATCGACGGCGAGCCGTTCGAGGGCGGCGCGGCGACGGACGCCCAGCTGGTGCTGGGCTCGGGCCAGTTCATCCCCGGCTTCGAAGAACAGCTGGTCGGCCATAAGGCGGGCGACGAGGTGCTGGTCAGGGTGACCTTCCCGCAGGCGTACAGCGTCGAGCGGCTGAAGGGCGCCGCGGCCGAATTCACCACCCAGGTCAAGGAAGTGAAGGCGCCGATCGAGGCCGTCGCCGACAACGCCCTGGCCGAGCGCCTCGGCATGGGCGACCTGGATGCGCTGAAGAACGCGCTGAAGGTCAATTTGGAGAGCCAGTACGCCGGCGCCACGCGGATGAAGGTCAAGCGCGCCCTTCTGGACCAGCTGGACAGCGCCCATGACTTCCCGCTGCCGCCGCGCATGGTCGAGGCCGAGTTCGCCGGCATCTGGAGCCAGGTCGAGGCCGAGAAGGAACGCGGCGAACTGGCCCCGGAGGACGCGGGCAAGTCCGACGACGAGCTGAAGGCCGAATACCGCAAGATCGCCGCGCGCCGCGTGCGCCTGGGCCTGATCCTGGCCGAGATCGGCCGGCGCGCCAACGTCACGGTCAACGAGCAGGAACTCAACGAGGCGATGCGCCAGGAGGCGATGCGCTACGGCGCCCAGGCGCAGCAGATCTTCGACCTGATGAAGGACAACCCCAACGCCCAGGCGCAGATGCGCGCGCCGATCTTCGAGGAGAAGGTGGTCGACCTGATCCTCGGCCAGGCCGCCGTCACCGACAAACAGGTGACCAAGGACGAGCTGATGGCCGACGACGACCTGCCCGAGGGCTACGGCGACGCCGAACCGAAGGCCAAGGCCAAGAAGCCGGCGGCAAAGGCCAAGGCCAAAGCCGCCGAGCCGGCCGAGGAAGCCCCTGCCGCCGAAGCTGCGCCGAAGAAGAAGGCCGCTGGCAAGCCGAAGACGGAAGCCAAAGCGGCCGCCGAGCCGGACGCCGCCCCCGCCAAGCCGAAGCGTGCGGCCAAGGCCAAGCCGGAGTAACGCCGATCTTTTTTGCGCCCCGGTCCAAAGGTTGCATCGCCCTGCCCGCGACGCGATATCGAGGACTACAGCGGCCGCGCTTGAACGGCCGGACCCGCATTCATCTGAAGGGCTATTCGCATGCGTGATTCCTGGCGCGATGACTCCATCCCGACCGGCGACGTTTTTTCCAATCCCACCACCGCCAATCTCGTCCCCATGGTGGTCGAGCAATCCAGCCGCGGCGAGCGGGCGTTCGACATCTTTTCGCGCCTGCTGCGCGAGCGGGTGATCTTCCTCAACGGCCCGGTCGAGGACGGCATGGCCGCGCTGATCTGCGCCCAGCTGCTCTATCTAGAGAGCGAGAATCCCAAGAAACAGATCGACATGTACATCAACTCGCCCGGCGGCGTGGTGACCAGCGGCCTCGCGATCTACGACACCATGCAGTACATCAAGAGCCCGGTCTCGACCGTGTGCATGGGCATGGCCGCCTCGATGGGCTCGTTCCTGCTGATGGCCGGCGAGCCCGGCCTGCGCATCACCCTGCCCAACGCCCGCATCATGGTGCACCAGCCCTCCGGCGGCTTCCAGGGCAAGGCCAGCGACATCGAGCGCCACGCCGAGGACATCATCAAGACCAAGCGCCGCCTCAACGAGCTCTACGCCAAGCACTGCGGCCGCACCTACGAAGAGGTCGAGCGCACCCTCGACCGCGACAGCTTCATGAGCGCCGAAGAGGCCAAGGAGTGGGGCATCGTCGACCACATCTTCGAAACCCGCACCGAAGCCGCGGCAGGGTAGGGGACCTTGGCCGGGGGGCCCGTCTCCGAACTGCGCTTGCGTCTCGTCCGCGACGACGACGTCCCGGCCACCAACCCGCTGGCCGACGAATATGTGTTCGGCCTGCAGGACACCAAGCAGACCATCCACCCCGGCAAGCGCCAGGGCGACGGCAAGCTGGCCTGGGACTTCGCCGTCACCGTCAAGCCGACGCCGAGCGACGGCCACCCCTTGTTCGGCGGCCCGTTCGCCAGCGGCCCGGCCGGCGACCGCTTCGTCTACCTGTCCTGGCGCTCGCTGGCGCGCGGCGACTACATCAACCGCGTCAAGGCCCGCCTCACCGACATCGACTGGCCGCTGATCCAGGCCGCCCAAGCCGCCGGCCGCCCCCTGGTCGCCGACCTCACCGGCCGGCCGCCGGGCGGCGGGCGCGTGCCGGTTCCGTGGCGATTAGCCGACGCCTGAGCGCGCCGCGAGACGCCCCCTCCGTCAGCCCGCTTTGCGTGCTGCTCCCCCGTTTTTCACAGGGCAAGAGCAGGATCGCGCTGCTTCGCTCCTGCCCCGCGCAGCGGGGTGGGGCGGCGCACGTAGTGCGACGTGACGGAGGTGGCGTCTCGCCGCCACCCAACACCCCAAAATGTTTCACGTGAAACCGTAAACGCCCGCAGATAACGGGCGCCCTCAGCGCGGCCGGGCCGAGCCCCAGTAATTGAACCCCGCCCAGCGCGGCGTCCCCGGCAGGTACATGGTCTCGATCGCCTCGACCTCGAAGCCGCCGCCGGCCACCAGCGCCGGCACGTCGCGGCTCAGATGGCAGCCGCCGGCGATCACCCGCCAGAACGGCTCGATCCGCGCCTGGCTGCGGCGCACATCCTCGTCCGGCGCGCGGCCATGCTCGCAGAATAGCAGCCGCCCGCCCGGCCGCAGCGCCCGCCGCGCGCCCTCAAGCGCCGCCACCGGGTCGGGGATGGTGCACAGGCTGTAGGTCACCAGCACCGTGTCCACGCTGGCCGCCGGCAGCGACAGCGTCTCGGCCGTCTCGGCCAGGATCTCGATCGGCAGGTCGATGGCAGCCGCCGCCTTGCGCGCCCGCGCCAGCATGCCCACCGATGGCTCCAGCGCGTAGAGCCGGGTCACCTTGGCGCGGTCGTAGTGCGGCAGGTTGAGCCCGGTCCCGAAGCCCAGCTCCAGCACCACGCCTTCCGCCCGCGGAACGACCTTCTCGCGCTGCTTGCGGATCGGCCCCGCCCCGCACGCCAGGCCGATCAGCGGCGGCACGATATAGCGGTCATAAAAGCCCATCGCTCGCCCTTCGCCACTGCAACATTACCGCCAACCGCCGATGATAACGGCGCCCGAATTGTGGCGCCGTCAACGCCGGCCGCGGCTTCTCTCTCAAACCCACGATGTCAAAGACCCGCCGCCGCAAGGCGCCGCCGACCACGAACCCTCGCACTGAATCAGGGTCAAGCCCCACGTTCTCTCAAAGGAATAACCGCGGAGATCGCGGAGATACGCGGAGCGGCGCGTTGATCGGGCGAAGCCCTGCGCATAGTCGGCGTCCGCCATTGAACAACAGACCTGCGAGCGATGCTCGCTCGCACCGCGTATCTCCGCGGTTCACCTCTTACTGCGCCTGCGGCTCAGCCACCGGCCTGTGAGCAACCCGCGCTAGCTCCGCGTATCTCCGCCTTCTCCGCGGTTGAACTTCTTGCGGCGCCCGCAGCCGGGCGCCGATCCCCGCCGCAAGTTCTCCCCGGCCGACGCGCGCCTCATCCCCCCACCACCGACGCGATGATGTTGATCCCCAGCGCCAGCACCATGGTGTTGAAGAAGAACGCCAGCAGCGAGTGGAACGTCACCAGCCGGCGGAAGCGGCTGGTGGTGATGTTGAAGTCCGACACCTGCGCCGAGGCGCCGATGCAGACGGCCATGTAGCCGAAATCGCCATAGTTCTTTGGCGCATCGCCGGGAAACTTCACCCCCCGGTCGATCTTGCCGTCGGCGTCGCCGTCGCCGAAGTAGCGGTGCGCGTAGTGGATGGTGAACACCGCCTGCACCACCATCCACCCCAGGATCAGGGTCGAGACCGAGAACACCCAGGCCCAGGTCAATGCGTCCGGCGCATGCGCGGCCACCGCCTTGCCCTCCCGCAGCGCGATCACCGTCGCCCCCAGGCTGGCCGCCACCGCTGACAGCAGGATCGCCGTCGTCAGCCACTGCCCCTCGTCTTCCCAGGCTGCCCGTCGCCGCACCCGCGCCTCGTCGTCATGCCAGATCATCCAGAGCGTGGTCGCCAGATAGGCGACGCTGGCCCCGTTCCAGGCGATCAACGCGCAGAGCCCCGGCGGCAGCACGAACGACCGCACGCCGACCCAGGTCGCGACGCCGGCAAAGCCGCCGAGGATGACGCGCCAGCGGCGGAGGAGGATCGGGGGGCGGCGGGGAGGGGGCATGGGTGGGTTCCTGGCTGCGCTCACGTGTGCAGTACCGCCGGCGCGGCCGCGCTGGGAACGCACTGGAGAGGCAGTAGATGCCACAAGCCTCACGCGACGAAGGCGTCTGTCCGGTGGTGAGCTAGATACCTTCGCTGTTCTCCGATGAACTCGCTCGTCCGCCAAATCGCCGGCGCTTCGGATGTTGTCATAGTATCGGCTGCGCGCGCCGTTGCTCTCTGTTTTCGGAGACCAGAGGTATTTACCCTCAGATCTCCTGACGAGCGGTCTGATTGTGATTGACCCACCAGAATTGCGACATGCCACCGCAGGTTAGCCTGAAGCGTCAAGGCGCGACTGGCTAACCGCGGCCGCAACCTGGGATGCCGTCAGCCCGTTCCTCAGGGACGTTAACGCACACCCCGCCGACTCAAGGCAGCGCCCCGCAAGTAGTGAATGGCGAAGAGCTCACGCGTGGTTCAAGGAGCCAGGAATCGTCGATGACCAGCCTCAAGCCAGACATCGTGGCGTTCGAACGCATGAAAGCCGAGCTTGAGGCCAATCACCTGCATGCGCGGGTACTGTTCCACGACGCGGCGTTCGTCGGCGCCTTCCCGGATTTCGAAGCCGCCACCGTTGCGGTCGAGCGCTTTGACACCGGCCCTTATCTGATCCGTCAGGTTGGCGCTGGGGCAGTTCAACTTCCAGGCGGCATGGTGTTTCGGCCAGCGCATGCGCTCGACACAGGCGGGCTTTAGGTCCGGGGTTGCGGGCGAAGGTCCCGCGGACCTCCTGGTCAGACTTGGCCCGACCGTCTTCGTCGATATTGGACTGAAGTCGCGGTCCCAACCGGGCGAAGCTCCGGACCTTCCCGAAAAGAGGGTCAAGGCGCTGGTCGACACCCGCGCGGGTGGCGATTGCATCGACGATGCGCTGGCGCGCCGTCTGAAGCTGCCCGTTCACGATGAAGGTGAGATCAGCGGCGTTGGCGGACGCCACCGCGCCTTTATCTATACGGCGCGAATCTACATCCCGAGCCTCGACCGTCTTCTGTTCCAGCCGTTCACCGGCGTGAAGCTTTATGAGGGCGAGCGGTGGCATCGCGTCATCCTGGGGCGCGTCTTCCTGCGACAGTACCGCCTCGCCTACGATGGGCTGACGGGCAGGTGCAGATCATCGAGCCCGGCGGGTCAGCGTTGGCAAGGGCGGCTGGCCCCTTCCGCTCGGCGCTTTGCGCCGAGTCGCTCCCCCCGGCAGGGGGAAGAGATGCCCCGGCCAACGCCTCACCCCTCCCCAGTTAGCAGCGCATACGCCGCAAGCGCCATCACCTTGGCCGAGGCGGTCATCGCGGCGATCTCCACGTATTCATCAGGCTGGTGGGCGAGGTCGAGGATGCCGGGGCCGTAGGCGATGCAGTCGCGCAGATGGCCGATGCGGTCGATGTGCTTCTGGTCGTAGGTGCCGGGCGAGCAGATGATCGCCGGCTCGCGGCCCAGCACCTTGCGCACGGCGGCCTGGGCGGCGCGCACCACCGGGCGATTGGGCTCGGTCATCGACGGGCGCACTTCCAAGAGGTCGCGCAACGAATAGCGGAAGCCGGGGCGGCGCTGGGCCAGGCCGTCGAGCAGGGCGCGCAGGTTGGCCTTCACCTCGCCGAGGTCCTCCTCGATCAGCAGGCGGCGGTCGAACACCAGGCGGCAGGCGTCGGCTACCAGCGGGGCGGGCAGGCCGCCGCCGAGTTCGACGTCAGGCTGGCCGCCGTGCACGGAGTTAATGTTCAGCGTCGGGGTGCGCGCGCCGGGGGGCTCGACCGGCATGGCGGTCGGCCGGCCGTCCAGCGCCGGGTAGAGCTGGGTCTCGAACGCATCCAGCACCGCGGCCATGTGGCGGATGGCGCTGTCGCCCAGGAACGGCATCGAGCCGTGGGCGATGCGCCCCTTGGTCTCGATCTCGCCCCACCAGACGCCGCGGTGGCCGATGCAGACGCGGTCGACGTTCAGCGGCTCGGGGATGATCACGTGGTCGACGCGGGGCTTGGAAAACCAGCCGCGCTCGGCCAGCCAGGCGACGCCGCCCAGGCCGCCGGATTCCTCGTCGCCGGTGCCGCTGACCTCGATCGCGCCGGGCAGGGGGGCGCCGCTATCGATCAGCGCCTCGGCCGCGACGATGGCGGCGGCCAGGCCCCCCTTCATGTCGCAGGACCCGCGGCCGTAGACGCGGCCGTCCTCGATGCGCGCCTCGAACGGCGGCCGGGTCCAGCCCTCGCCGGGCGCGACGACGTCGATGTGGCCGTTGAAGTGGACGCAGGGGCCGGCGCCGGCGCCCTCGCGGCGCGCGACCACGTTCCAGCGCGGGTAGCGCTC
>Ga0302324_100025422_pt1 | contig 11367 bp, 6 predicted proteins | sample Palsa_T0_1_FD_201949 | JGI IMG/M metagenome (GOLD analysis project Ga0302324, IMG submission 201949) | Peat permafrost microbial communities from Stordalen Mire near Abisko, Sweden - Palsa_T0_1 | ecosystem: Environmental > Terrestrial > Soil > Palsa > Peat permafrost | place: Sweden: Abisko... | reverse complement strand
TGAACTGAAGAAGCTGCTGACTGTCCGATCGCGACAGGATTGAAAGCCATAGCCTGTATTGCTTACCTTCGACCACGTAGCCGACGTGTGCCTCCGCCTGATAGACAACATCGCTGCCTCGCTGGCCTTCGAGCACCTGAATCGGTATCGTTCGGAATTCGGAAAGTGACACCCGAGCGCTTGGCCATCCCGCCCGTTTCGATCGAAAATATCGCTGCCAGCTGTAGACCGCTATCAACGCGGCAACGATCACGATCCCAAAGACGAAAATCTGTCTCTTCGACGCATACACAGGTTGTTCTTTCCGCCCCATTCGCTGTACTGCGTAAAGGCTAACAAACGCCTGGAAAATCCGGTTATGGGTAAATTCCCGATTTCGATGCCGGGAGCTGAACATACCGAAAGCCCCGTTTTTGGGGAGGTTCATCTGCGCTGCGGGGGAGATACAGCTTAGCCACAGACCGGCAATTCGTGGCCAGACCGAAACTGACCCTTGAGCCGGAAAATGGCTTATCGATACCTCCCCAAATTGCAAAGTGTCGGTCCCGTCTGGTCACCAATTACCGTCCGATCGCTATTTTAGCCCCCGGCCTTCCCGATGACGAAGCCTTCAGGCGGCCAACTGGTTGCGAAACGCCAAGCATGAAAGGTTTTTCCTTTTTTGTCTTATCGGAATGAATGTGGAGAAGTGGCGCGGTCCTAAGGGAGATCACCAATGAAGAAACAACCGGGAAAGTCTGCTCTCGTGATATTGGCTGCCGTCTTGGAGGTTGCTTGCGCCCAATTTGGATTCGCACAAACCTTCCATAACGTACCCGGTCCTGATTCTAGCCGGGTCTCGGCAGGTGGTCAGAGCGTATGGGTGCTAGCCAGGGATCTCTGATTAGGCAACGGCGCTACCGTGGTGTTCATGCCGAAGCTCGAATTCCAGCGGCAATTCAGGTCAATTCATACCACCAGTTCGAGAAGTTTCCCAGAGTTGCGGGGCACGATTTTCCATGGAGGTTTCTATGACGCAGTTCGTTTCTTGTGAACGGTGCAAGTTGTCTTCCCTGCGTGGGCGTTCCATTTTGCTCGTCGTCTTTGCCGTCTTGCTGTATCCGGCAACGTCGCACGCACAAACCTGGACTCAGGATTTGCCCGCGGACAGCCCGTCCGCGCGCTGTTGCTTCTCCATGGCCTATGACACGTCGCAATTCAAGCTGGTCTTGTTCGGGGGAGTAAATGGCACCGGCGACCTCGACCACACATTTGTGTGGGCTGACGCCAACTGGACTCAGCAAGACCCTGCGCACAGTCCTACCAAGCGTTATCTGGCAAGCATGGCCTACGATGCGGCTGACGGCAAAGTGGTTTTGTTCGGCGGGGAAACTTTCATTTCTGGACTCCGCGCGACCCATTCCGATACTTGGGCGTGGAATGGAACCGACTGGAAAGAGGAACACCCGGCCAAAAGCCCGTCCGCGCGCTCTTCTCACGCTATGGCCTACGACTCGGTAAAAAGCGAAGTCGTTCTGTTTGGCGGGTATGATGCCAACGAGAACCCTCTGAACGATACATGGGTGTGGAAGGGATCCGACTGGAAACAGGAACACCCGGCCAACAGTCCGCCCGCCCGTTACATCCCTGGTATGGCCTACGATGCCGCTGCCGGCAAGGTGGTTTTGTTCGGAGGGCTTAATTCCAAGGGCAACGTGTTTGGCGATACATGGGTGTGGAACGGGACCGACTGGAAACAGGAACACCCGGCCAACAGTCCGCTCGCTCGTTACAGCGCTGCCATGGCCTACGACGACGCGAGCGGCCAGGTGGTTCTGTTCGGAGGGATGGATTCCGCCGGCAACGTGCTCGGCGATACATGGGTGTGGAACGGGACCGACTGGAAACAGGAATTCTTTGAGGACGGTCCGGTCGCGCGGGACGGCGCCGGCATGGCCTTCGATGCAGCGGAAGGCCAGGTGGTGATGTTTGGAGGGGTTTCCATCGACGCCTTCCTCTCCGATACCTGGGTGTGGAGATAATGTGTTGCCGGTCCGCAGGCCCCGCTCCGTGCATCAAGCCTCAGAATGGATCCGAGCGGACCGAGGCGGCGACACGTTCCAAAAGAGACAGGGTCGCTGCTGGTAGGTCAAAATAAAAGGGGTGAGTGCGCATGGGCACAAGTGGCGTGCCCGTGTCACCGTAAACGGGAACCGTATCTCTTGTGGAGTCTTTGCAAACGAAATAGACGCAGCCGTCGCTCGCGATGAAGGCGTTTTGCTCCGCAAGACTGGGGCACCGCTGAATTTCCCACTGTTGAACTGCCTCTAGCGGCGTAGCGGTCACGCGGCCCCATCCAAAGCTTTAGTCAAGGGTCTGGCGAAAGAGTTGGACATCGCTGTGAGCTATCTGGACAAGCTTGCTGAGGAAGTGAGGAAGGATTTGGGTTAGCGGCCCGTCCCAGCCAATTCATCTAGCCCAAATTTTGCTTGATCGAGCGTAAGCACGGTAATATACTTTGGCCGCGAACGCTCAACCCTTCTGAAGCTGTGCTCAGGATCTCAGGTGGATCGCGGGTACCTGAAGGTCGACTCAACTCTCCCGCAAGACCTGAGGGAGACGTATGAGAATAAGCATCCCACCGATCACCATAGCGCCAAAGCTCCTGGATAGCACATGGGATATCCCGAGATTGTTTTTGGTCGGAGTGTTTGTCGTGACCTGTGGTTTATCCGGGTCTGCGGTGGCCCAGACACAGTATTCAGTTACTACCATTAAAGTTCCTGCTGGCGTCTATTTGACCGATGTGAATTCGGCGGGTCAGGTAGCTGGCGGTAGTCTCGGCTTAACTTTTTATACAGGGGACGCGTCTGGGCTGAAACCAATCCCGCTGCCGCCGGGGTGGACGGGATCTAGTTACTTACCTGTGAGCATCAATGAATCGGGTCAGGTGGCAGGGACGGCGCATCAAGGGAGTGCTTGGCAGGCATTTATCGGCACAGCCTCGGGAAGTGAGTTAGTTGCCTTGGTGCCCGGCGGGGCTCAATACGCTATTGCCTATGCAGTCAACACCTCAGGAGAGGTCACAGGTGAAATAAGAGGCGGACAAGCCTTCGAGGCATTTATCGGCACTCCTGCAGGAAGTGTCGCTATACCGGCGCCGCCGGGGACGGTCACTGCAATTGGCGCAGCGATAAATGCATCCGGTGAGGTGGCCGGAGTCTACTTCCCCCACACCGGGTTGCTTGGCGGCCTTCCTTTCGTAGGCACCGTCGCGTCCTTCTCACCGTTTCAGCCGCCAAGCGGCTTTAGCGCCGCATTAGCAGCGGGCATCAACGACTCGGGACAGGTGGCCGGGTACGTTTCCAATTCATATTCGAGCGGCTCCGATCGAGCTTTTACCACGACATCTTCAGGGAGCACTGTCATTCCGCTCCCGCCTACCCCACCTTGGGCCACCCCTGGTTCTGCCGGACAGAACTATTTCGGAAATGTGTTTTTTGACGGTTGCCGTTTTACCGGTGGGCACAATCTGAACAACTCGGGCGTCGTGGTTGGCAACTGGACTTCGTTTTCGTCAGTTTGCAGCCCCCCCGCCCATTCAGAGGGTTGGATTTGGGACTCGGTCAACGGCCTTCGCGTCTTAAGTACCCTCGTCGCGTCTCCGTGGAATGTTATTGACGCAATTAGCATCGCTAACTCGGGGATAATCCTGGCCTACGGGAGCTGCAATGGGACCGGCTGTCCAAATTCAGGCAAATACACCGGCTATATCCTGCTTACGCCTTCTGGCATTGACCTTTCCCAGATTCCTTTTGACCAGCGCCTCCCAGAAATACTTGATGCTTCCGATTGGGACGCAATAATAAAGAAATACGCTCCGCAGTTCGTCATTGCGTCGGCATGGTCAGGAAAACACGTATGGCCAGCCCAAGCGAACTTGTCGACCTTCCCATCGTCGACGATTCCAAAAGGCACATACGCATACATTGACTTCTACCAGAACGCGCCGGTCCCATCTGGGTGGGACCAAATCCAAAGTGCAATCAAGGAGCTGGGTAATCAGCTCGGCTCCGTGGGCTTTTTAGCAGTGGATGTAGAATGCACAACACCTGGCCACCCTGGTAACCACTGTGTTGACTGGGCCGGTGAATCATCAAGCGGCGGGAAGATCGCCTTGAACAATCAGAACATCTATCAGGCGATTCAGGCCGCCGAGGCAGCGAATTTGAAGCCACTCGTCTACACCGAAAAAAACGCTTGGCATGTGATGACGGCAGGTGGGGGCGATTCCACAGGTACGATCAGTTTCGGATGCATTCCGTTATGGCAGGTTAGAGCCGATGGCGTGGCCTCTTTAAGCCCAAGCGGTGATGCCAAGTCGAAGTTCGATGTAAAACTGCCATTCGGGGGATGGAGCCAGCGCATTGGTAAGCAATACAAAGAAGAACAACCCGCGTCACCAATTACCGTGGATTTAGACGTGTTCGATTCGTCTGTATTTTCGCCTCCTGACAACCCCGAGGCACCGCGGTCTTGTGCGAATTCGCCCACCGAGTGCATGGCTCTGGATGCAACCTTGGATCAGATGGTGACGGCAAAATTCTCCAAATATGCTTACAATCCCAATACCGACCTACTGGACCAAAACGTAACGATCACGAACCTCACAAATACAGCAATCTCTGGCCCGTGGTCAGTGGTATTCGATGGCTTGACTCCAAACGCCCAACCCCTGGAGCCCGCGACGGGGCTGCCCACAACAAGCAAGACATCCTGTACGTATCCCAATGGGAGTTTTTACATTGAGGTGTCTGAATCGCAGCTTGGTCCTAAGCAGAGCATGACGATCCCGATGGAGTTCAAGTGGAATCCAAAATCTGGAGCCGTTGTGTATACCCCCCGTCTACTCGTCGGGCCAGCTACGCGCTGAGACTCGTTTCGAGCATGAGTGCGCGAGAGATTCTAGCGGCCATTAACGGAGAAATTGCTCGCCTTCAGCAGGTCAAGGATCTATTAAACACCGTGCCGTTATCGAGGGCCAGAGCGAGCTTGAATGGCCCAGCCTAACAAGCCATACAAACCATTGCGGATTCCTGCTGATGCCGATCAGCATTTGCTTCGCTTCGAAGCAGTGGTCTGGGGAGATCTAGAAAGAGAACAGACAAGCCCGGTGACAGACAAACCCAGTGACGGTAAGATACCGTGATTGTTGCATTGCTACGTGGGTAACGAGCTGCTGCGGTAAAGAGCCGTGGTGGTGAGCCGCCCACACCCGCGGCCAAGGAGGGCTTTTAGAGCCTGAAGTCGGGCCGCCGAGCCCTCGAATTTATTTTTTGCTAAACCAAGTACGGTCAATCCGTATCTATTACCTATAGGAGAAAACAGACACCAGCCTTGCTTGGAAGGGAGACGTCACGGGTAGAAGCGGCTTTCCCCTCAATCCAAGCTGCATTTCTTCGCCCGATGGGAACTCGCGTTTCCCTGGTGCGTTTCCGCGACCATAGCGCGGCTGGTTTTCGGCAACCGAGAGTAGCTTACTGCGCATAATACGCATAATGCGGATCGTTTCCAACGCCGCTTGGCGGCCACCAGCCTCAGGGCTAGAGCGTTTTCACAAGGGGTGCAAAGCGAAGAAGGAACACCGAAGCGGAACCTTCTGCTAAGACCTGGGGTCCCGCGCATGAAGTGTGCCAAAGCCACCAAGCTCGGGGGGCAAGTCAGGTTGCTGGGCTGAAAAGAACCCCTGCACATACCCGCTCACGCTACACCGCAGTATTTGTGAGAACGCTTCAAGGCAACGCTGATCTTTGACAATCGATGTCTATCCAGTGGGCGGTGGCCGGCAAAACCTCCCCGCCCGCAAGCCAAGACAACGCCTGGCGTGGACCACCCGGTGCCCATACCCCCACCGCCACACGATGACACGTGACCGCCTTAAGGGCACCGTAAAGCTGGAATGCTAAAGACCGCCGAACCCGAAGAATCCCCGCAGCAAGCGACTTAGTGCGTTAGTGCGTACTTTTTAGTCATTTCCCGGACCCGGATTTCCTGCCACGATGCACTGGAGAGAACCGCGTGTGCGCCTTTCCGTGAAGAAAGGCGCATCAACAACCCACCTACTTCGAAGGCGGAGCCGCATTCCTAGGCTCCTCGACTGCTCCGGGGTAAAGACCCTTCAGCGGCTTGCTGTCTTTATCAGCTTTTTCTGGAGTTGGCAGCGGTTTACGGGGCAACATCTGGTCGCGCATGGCGGTGTTGTAGAGGAATATCGCCTCGACCACCGCCGCCTGCTTGAGATCGGTGGGCGACAGACGCTCGTACACATCCTGGTTGCTGTGCAGGCTCCGTGTCTCGTAATCCCGCGGGTCTTGGATGAACTGAAATCCCGGGATGCCCACCTCGTTGAACGATTCGTGGTCGGTAGAGCCGCTATTCCGCATGCTTACCGTGGTCACGCCCAGATCCTTCAGTGGCGCAATCCATTGGTTGAAGATGGGCACAATGGCAGCATTGTTCTCCGCATAAATGCCCAGCAGCTTTCCTCCGCCATTGTCCAGATTGAAATACCCGGAAATGAGCGCATGCTCAGGTTTCAAGGTAAGCGGCCCCACCTGTTCCCGCAGAAACTCAGGAACGGCAAGGTCTTCCGGCTTGGTCGACAAGCCAAGCGTGGCGAAGTGCTGACGCACATAGCCGAGCGAGCCGAACTCACCCTGCTCTTCGCCCGACCACAAAGCGATGCGGACGGTCCGCCTGGGCTGTGCGTGCAGCGCGCTGAGGATGCGCATGGCTTCCATCGCGACAATCGCGCCTGCCCCATCGTCGGTAGCCCCCGTGCCGGCGATCCAGCTGTCCAGATGGCCGCCCACCATGACCACCTGATCTTTCAATGCAGGATCGGCGCCCGGGATCTCCGCGATGGTGTCGTAGCCTTGTTCGTGGTCGCCGGTGAACTCAGTGTTGATCGCGACAGAAACAGTCACCGGCACCGAATGCTCGAGCAAGCGGCTGACCCGTCCGAAATTTTCACTGGAGAGAACAGCGGAAGGGATTAGCTGCTTGTGATCGGGCAGGTAACTGGTTTCGCTCATCATTTCGCCGTTGTCGTCGCGCACGATCCCACCGTCGCCGCCCCAGCCCTTAACCAGCACCGCGACCGCATGTTGATCGGCAAAGAATTTCGCGACGCGCTCCTGGAAGGCGATCTTCTTGAAGTAGTCCTCCCAAAAACCAGGCCCTTGGGAACTGACATGCTGTTCCGACATGTCGCCATTGAGAGGATATTGAAAAATCTGCACCAGCTTGTTCTCGTCATAACGCTGCAGCAGCGGTTCGGGGCTTGGATTGATCTCCGGCGGCTTTCCGTAGAGCACGATCTTGCCCGCCAGCTTACCCTTCCAGGCGTCGAAGTCCTTCTCTTCCTTGAGGTCCGGCACAGCAGTGACCTCGGCAGTTACGGATCCGTGGGAAGCGGGAGACCACGGCGTAGCCTGAGCAATAAAGACGGCCGTGTCCGGGGTAACCATGTCGACCGAGGTGCTGATCTGCCGCCAGCCCATGCCAAAGTCGCCCCAGCTTTCCAGGTGCGCATTGGCGCAGCCCATGGCGGTGAGCTGGTCGCGCGTCCACGCGTTGGCCTTGGCCAGGTTGGGCGAGCCGGTCAGCCGCGGGCCAATACCGTCAAACAACGCACCCGCATATTCCATGACGTGGGAGCGCGTCAAACCCTCTTCCCGGATGCGCGCGTACATGGTCAGGTCGAGTGATTCAGCGGCCGGCTGAGTTTCCGCCCGGGTGTAGTCGTAGCCGCGAACCTCGGCTGGTTTATTAGACGCGTGCAGAAAAGCAACACTTAGTATCATTCCGGCCGCAATGACGGCCCATCGATGATTCATTCTGTTATCCCTTTGTAAAAGCAAACTCCCCTTTATCTTTTTACCTGCCGGAAACGGCCGTGTCGACCCGGGGGCCTGTTGTCCGGAAACGGACAGTGGATGCTGAAATTGAACAAACCCACGCCCTCTTGCGTACGTAGGAATGATGGCTAAGAGGCACAAATCGTGGGAAAGTGCGGCTGCGGGGTTTTGGCCCCTCAGATGCATAAAGGTCTAGCGATGGATATCTCTCGCCCAGACCTGAAAGTCAAGAAGCGCCGCCGCCAGGCGTTGACGATTGGCGCCGGCATCGTGGTTCTCGCCGCTGTTACGTTTCTCGTGATGCGGTTGAAGCCGGCCGCTCCCTCCGTCGACCGTTCCATTGTGTGGACCGACACGGTGAAACGGGGACCGATGGTCGTCCAGGTGCGCGGCCTCGGAACCCTGGTGCCCCGGGAAGACGCAATCCGCCAGATACCGGCGCAAACCGAGGCTACCGTGGTGCGCATCCGTACGCTGCCCGGCACCACAGTTACCCCCGATACGGTTCTGCTGGAGCTGAGCGACCCGACGCTGAGCCAAGGGGCAATCGACGCGGAGCTTTCGCTCAAAGAGGCGCAAGCGGATCTCAACAACATACAGGTGAAGGTGCAGAGCGATCTGATGGCGCAAAAGTCTGCTGCAGCTACGGTCAACGCGGACTACAGCCAGGCGCAGCGGCAGGCGCAGACCGACAAGGCGCTCTACGGCCTAGGCGTTCTTTCCGGCCTTGCCTACAACGCCTCGCAAGGCAAGGCGGATGAATTGAGCACCCGCAATAAGCTCGAAGAGCAGACCGTCGACATCAATGAGAAGGCCGTCCAGTCACAGCTTGCCGTGCAGCAGGCGAAGGTCGCGCAGGCGCAGGCCATTTATGCGCTGAAAAAGCAACAGCTGGACGCTCTCAGCGTGCGCGCCGGGATATCCGGAGTGTTGACCGATCTGCCGCTGGCCGTTGGTCAGCACGTGGCCATCGGCACCATGCTGGCCCAGGTGGTGCAACCGAACCAGCTGAAGGCGCAACTGAGGATCCCTGAGACCCAGGCGCGCGACATTCAACTGGGGCAACCGGCCTCCATCGATACCCATAACGGGCTGGCCGATGGCACGGTATCGAGAATCGATCCCGCGGTGCAGAATGGAACCGTCACGGTAGACGTAAAGCTGGTCGGCACGCTACCCGGTGGAGCGCGTAAGGACCTGAGCGTCGATGGCGTCATCGATCTGGACAGGCTGAGCAACGTTCTCTATGTGGGCCGGCCCGCCTTTGGCAATCCCAACAGCACCATCAGCCTCTTTCGGTTGGATCCGGATGGCAAGGGCGCCGTCCGTGTTCCGGTCAAGGTGGGACAGGCATCTGTGAACGCAATCCAGGTGCAACAAGGGCTGCACGACGGCGACTCGGTTATTTTGAGCGACATGTCGCGATACGATACCACGGACCGGATTCGCCTGGATTAGTTGAAGGAACGCACCAATGCTACATCAATGCCAAATAAGAGAGACAGGAGCAAAAGCATGCAGCCATTGATAGAGATTGAAGCAATGACAAAGGTTTTTTACACCGAGGAGATCGAGACCCACGCGCTTTCTGGCGTGCACCTCACCATCGGCCGCGGAGAATATGTGGCCATGTCCGGCCCTTCCGGTTGCGGAAAGTCGACTCTGCTTTCGATCATCGGCCTGCTGGATACGCCGACCGCGGGCAAGTACGAGCTGAATGGGCGCCCGGTAGAGAACCTGAAATTCGCCGAGCGCTCGCGCATTCGCAACCAGGAGATCGGCTTCATCTTTCAGAGCTTCAACCTGATCGGCGATCTAACGGTTGCCGAAAATGTAGAACTGCCGCTGACCTATCGCTCGGGGATGGCCTCGAGCGACCGCAAGCAGCGCGTGCAGGAGTCTCTGGAGCGCGTGGGCATGGCGCACCGCATGCGTCATTACCCGTCGCAGCTTTCCGGCGGCCAGCAGCAACGCGTCGCCGTCGCCCGTGCACTGGCAGGCTCACCCTCCATCCTGCTGGCCGACGAGCCCACGGGAAACCTGGACTCGAAGAATGGCGAGGCGGTGATGGAGCTGCTGAAGAACCTGCATCGGGAAGGAGCGACCATCTGCATGGTGACGCACGATCCGCGCTTTGCCCGCCATGCGGACCGCAATATCCACCTCTTTGACGGAAAGATCGTGGCCGAAGGGGAAGCTCTCGATCAGGTGCTGGAGTTCCAGTAGGTATCCCCGGCCTACCCTCAAACTGAGTTTTTCCGCCACGATTTAACGTCAACGAGGGCTGCAATGATCTCGCTCGAAAACATTGAACGAAGCTACAAAACCGGCGCCGGCCAAACCTGGGTGCTCAGGCGCATACGCCTGAAGATCGAGGCCGGCGAGTTTATTACCATCATGGGACCTTCCGGGGCAGGGAAGTCGTCACTGCTGAATGTATTGGCGCTGCTCGACGATCAGTGGTTGGGCGCGTACTGGTTCAACGGAGAACCGGTGCACTCCATGAATCGCAAGCAGCGTTCCGACCTGGCCCGGCGCAACATTGGCATGGTTTTCCAAAGCTATCACCTGCTCGACGATCTCAACGTTGCCGAAAACCTCGACCTGCCGCTCTCCTACAAGAACATCTCCCGCTCGGAACGGCAGTCGATGGTTGCCGACGCGCTCGATCGCTTCAACATCGTGGGCAAAAAAGATCTTTATCCCAATCAGCTTTCCGGTGGCCAGCAGCAACTGGTCGGCATTGCCCGCGCGGTCATTCATCGCCCGGCTCTGCTGCTGGCCGACGAGCCGACGGGAAATCTTCACTCCTCCCAGGCGAAAGAAATCATGGAGCTGTTCCAGGATCTGAATCGCCAGGGAACCACCATCGTCCAGGTGACGCACTCTGAGGTGAACGCCTCCTACGGCAGTCGCGTGCTCGAAGTTCGAGATGGCTGGTTGGTGCGGGATACGGCCAACCCCGAGCTCGGCCAGGCTACCGAGGTGAAGGCATGAGGGGTTTCTCCGGCGCGGGAATTTTGGTGCAAAAATCACTGGCAGTGGTTTGCACGACTGCGATTCTCGCTTCCACTACCTTTGCACAAGCGAATTCCACGAATACCTTACCTCCCGCGCCTGCCGCTCCGCAGCAATCTCCGCCCCCGACCATCGCACAGCAGGCGCAAGCGGCGGCCCAGCCGCAGCCGGTTGTCTACCAGGGACCTTTCCACATTGAAATGCCGCATTCACACAATCCCCTTGCGCCGTATATGCCCAGCACTGTGCCGGAACTCAACCTGCAAAACTCACAGCGCCTCTTCGACCTCATACGCGACGGCAAGCTCCAGATCTCCCTGCGGGACGCGATCGCTTTGGCCCTCGAAAATAATCTCACGCTCGCCTCCTTCCGCTACAACTTCCCCATCGCGCAAGCCGATCTTCAGCGCACCAAGGCGGGAGGCAACGCAAACGGCGTCAACACCGGCGT
>Ga0302324_100025421_pt1 | contig 11367 bp, 7 predicted proteins | sample Palsa_T0_1_FD_201949 | JGI IMG/M metagenome (GOLD analysis project Ga0302324, IMG submission 201949) | Peat permafrost microbial communities from Stordalen Mire near Abisko, Sweden - Palsa_T0_1 | ecosystem: Environmental > Terrestrial > Soil > Palsa > Peat permafrost | place: Sweden: Abisko... | reverse complement strand
AAGCTGCTATTGGGATGTTTGGACTTCATGGAGAGAAGTCTAATTTCTCGGCGATTGGTGGCAGGGGATAGAGCTCAAAGCTCCTTCGAATAGTGGCTAACCTGGGAAGCAGCGATTGGGATGTGTGGATTTCAGGTGGGAGAGTCGTCTGATTTCCCTTCGATTGGTGGCAGCGATAGAGTTCAAAGGCGCGACTGCCCTTTGTCATTAAAGGGCGCAACTTCTCCTCTTTCTTCCCTGCCGCACTGAACATCGAACCCCCTTCCTGCGTAATCTCTTCCACCTGGATTAATAATCACCCAGCCGCAGCGTCATCTCTATGAACAGTCGAAAAGGTGACCCCTTGGCCGTCGGCGACACAACGATGCCGTTCACTGAAACGCGTGAGAGCCTGTCGCAATTATTTCGCGAGCATCATCGGCGCGTTCTCGTCGCAGCCTATCGCATCACCGGGAGCATGGCCGATGCGGAGGATATTACCCAGGCTGTCTTCGTGCGCCTGGTAACCGGCGGTAGCCTGCCAACCACGAACGCCGGCAGCTATCTTTACCGCGCCGCCATCAATGGAGCACTCGACCTGCTGCGACGACGGAAAACTGCTCCAACAGAGCCCTTGCAAGAAGCGGCAGGGATACCCCCTGCCGGGCCCGGGAGCTCACCCGAGACAGTCGTCTCGAACAGAGAGCTCGGCGCCTGGCTAAGACTGGCGATCAGCGAATTACCTCCTCGAGCGGCTGAAATGTTCAGCCTGCGATATGTGGAAGAGTTAGGAAATCGCGAGATCGCAACGTTGATGGGCACTTCACAGGCAGTCGTCGCAGTGACACTCCACCATGCACGATTGAAGCTGAAGAAGCGACTCAGGGAATTGGAACAGGAGAGACCATGAGACGACACGATGAGATGCGGTTAGAAACGGCCGTAAAGGCGCTGCAAACGGATAAACCCGACGCGACGCAACTGGCCGCTGCCGCCAAGCGGGTGGCCAGCCGCCTCGGTGTCGACGCTGCGGACCAAGCGGTGATCGACATCATCGAAAACTGCGCCGACGTGCAGCAATTGCTCGCCTCTTATCGGGCAGGAACTCTCTCCGGCGCACGCCGGCTCTTGATCGAGGGTCACCTGCGCGACTGTGGCGTCTGCCTCCGCAGTTTCCGGAGCGGGTCCGAAGCAGTGCTGAACTGGTCCATCCCCGCGGCGAAGGATGCCTTCGTCTGGCCCTCGCAGGCATTCGGCTTGGCAATGGCTGCCTGCTTCACCCTTCTGGTCTGTTCGTTCTTCGTCTACAAAGCCTATTGGCAGGTCCCGCCCGGAGTCCGAGCCGAAGTGCAATCCATCGATGGCTCAGCCGATGGCATTTCCGACACAGGCGATCGCCAACTCTCCGCCGGCGACCAGCTAAGACCCGGGGAACAGTTAAGGACGAGCGGCGGAGCGCATGCCGTTCTTCGCCTCTCAGATGGATCTCATGTCGAGGTCAATGAGAGAAGTGTCCTTGGATTCGGTGCGAGGGGCCATAACATGACCATCTCGCTCGACAGTGGAGCAGTCATCGTCGAAGCCGCCAAGCGCGACCTAGGCCATTTGTACCTGAAAACTCCCGATTGCCGGGTCGCGGTCACGGGTACCGTTTTCTCCGTCAACTCTGGAATCAAGGGCTCACGCGTAGCAGTGCTACAAGGGTCCGTTCAAGTGATGCATGCTGGAATGGATACGCTAGTGCATGCCGGCGATCAAATAGCAACCAACGACAACCTAAGTTCCGAACCGGTGGAACAGCAGATCTCGTGGAGCCAGGACCGCGACAAGTACCTGCTCTTGTTAGCGCAGTTCACAGCAATCCAGCACCGGCTCGAACAGGTTCCGTTTCCCCAACCCAGGTACTCGAGTGATTTATTGGAGCGGGTTCCAGCGGACACCTTGTTGTACATCAGCATCCCCAACCTGGGCGAGTTCTTGAGCCAGGCGAATCAGATCTTCCAGGATCAATTGAAGCAGAGTCCGGCGCTTCAGCAGTGGTGGGAGCGCGGACAAGGCAACACAGCGGACCTTGACTCGCTCATTGAAAAGCTGCACCAGGCAAGCCAGTATCTGGGCAACGAAATCGTCATCGTCGGAACGAAGCAGACCGCCACTCCCGGCTTCGCTATCCTTACCGATCTGCAACAGAGCGGCCTCGATGCTTTCCTGAGAACGCAGTTCGCATCGTCACCCGGGCTCATTCTATTGGACGAAAAGTCTCTGCAGAATACTCCCGCTTCCTCGCAAACAAAGTCCGGCGGGTACGCTCTCATCAGGCAGCGAGAGGCAGTCTTTTCCAACAACATCGCAACGTTGAAGGAGATCAACGCACAGCTGAATACAGGGGCCAGCGGCTTCGCGGCAGGAGAGTTCGGACAGCAGATCGCAGCCGCCTATGGCCGCGGCGCCGGTGTGATCCTGGCCGCGGACCTTCATCAAATGGTGGCCGATAAACTTAGTTCACTTCACACCCGCGGCAAAGGCACGGACGCGATCGAGAATAGCGGTATGGAGGAGGTGCGGTATCTGATTGCAGAGCACCGCGAAACCAATGGACTGCCTGAAAATCACCTGGACCTGCAATTCTCCGGAACCAGGCAACACGCCGCCTCATGGCTCGCTGCCCCCGCCCCGATTGGTTCGCTCGACTTTGTGACCCCCAACGCGGCGATTGTAGTGGCTTTCCTTTCCAAAGACCCAATATTGATTGCCGATGACCTCATGACCATGGCCGTGAAAGATCAGAATACAAAATGGACCGAGGCCGAGGCCAAACTGCGCATAAGTTTCCGTGATGATCTGGCCGCGAACCTTGGTGGTGACTTTCTCTTATCGCTCGATGGGCCAGTCCTTCCAACGCCTTCGTGGAAGGCGGTTATTGAAGTCCACAACCCGCAAGCGCTCGAGAATACTCTGGAGCGCCTGACACAATCCCCGCGCGATCAAGCCCAGGGCACTCAATCGCATCAGGTTGCGATCGAATCGAGCCAGGTCGGAGCTCAGCGCTTCTATTCCATCCGGGACCTGACCTCCGAAACCACTGTCGCCCAATACATTTTTTCCGACGGCTACATGATCGTCTCGCCCAATCGCGCTCTTCTCATCGACGCATTGCAAACCCATGCGAGTGGCGATTCCCTTGCCCGGTCCACCGCGTTCAAGGCCTTGCTGCCGAAGGACGAGAATGAGAATTACTCGGCCATTGCTTATCAGAACCTGGGCCCGGTTTTGTCGCCGCTGCTGTCTCAATTAAGTGCAGAGTCAGCGGAGGCAGTCCGGCAACTGGCGGCAGACGCCCGCCCCACCGCAATCTGTGCCTGGGGGAGAGACAGCCGCATCGAAGCAGCCAGTAATAGCCACCTTTTCGGATTTGATTTTCTGACCCTGGGGGCGTTAGCAACTTCCGGGAACAAGCATCCTTCCTTAAGCGTAAAAGAGTGATATGGGCGTAATTGATCTCGAAGGATTGGAGGTTCGGCTGGGAAATCGCACCGTGCTCAATGGACTCACGGGAGCGTTGCAGGGGCGCGTCATCGGCCTGCTCGGTCCCAACGGCGCCGGGAAATCCACCCTGATCAATACCCTGCTCGGGTTTCATCGGCCTTCGCGCGGCACAGCCCGCGTCTTTGGGCTGGATACACACCGGGACAGGGCACAAATACGCGCAGGAATCGGGTACATGCCGGAGAACGATTCCTTCATCGGAAACATGAGCGGCGTGCGGTTCGTCCGCTACATGGCCGAACTTGCAGGGTTACCTGCAGAACAAGCCCTGGAGCGTGCCCATGAAGCACTCTTCTACGTAGGTTTGGGCGAAGTGCGATACCGAAAGGTGAACACCTACTCGCTGGGGATGAAACAGTTGGTCAAGCTTGCCCAGGCGCTTGCGCATGGTCCAAGACTGCTCATTTTGGACGAGCCCACCAACGGCCTCGATCCCATCGCCCGCCAGCGCATGATTCAACTGATCAAAGATATTCGGGAAGAAGGAAGTGTTCGGCTGCTCATCTCCTCACATCTGCTACGAGATATTGACGAGACCTGCGATGAAGTCCTCATTCTCAAGAGCGGGCGCATTGCTGCACTTTGCAATATTGAAGAGGAACGCCGGGCAAACCGGAGCTTTATGGAACTGGAGACGGTGGGCGCCACCGAGCAATTTTCTGTCCGTATCCGCGGACTTGGCTGCGAATGCGCATGCTTCCCCGGCGGCCGCATCAAGCTGGTGATTCCCGGCCACGTCGAAGCGCGAGATCTATATGTCATCGCGTCCGAACAGGGAGTGCAGATCCGCCGTATGAACCAGCGGCGTGACTCCCTTGAGGACATCTTTTTAAGAGCCATGGACCACGAATGGGCGAGGCCGGAACATGTCAGTCTATAAACACAACTACCGTGCTTATACCGGCAAACTAACCCCGGGATGGACCCGCATCTTGGTTCTCGCCCGTTATGGTTACGCAGAAGCCTGGTCATCAAAGATCACGATTGGGATTTTCATCCTGAGCCTGTTGCCTTGCATCGGATTTCTATTCGGAATCTATCTCGCGAATAACCCGATGGCACGACTCCTGCTCGGTAACCATAACCAGCGCGTTTTAGCGATCAATGCCGGATTCTTTCTCAACCTTATGGATGCCCAATTCGGGCCGGCACTGGTCCTGGCAGCCTGGATCGCGCCCCGACTGATCACCTTTGATCTTGCTGATGACGCGCTGCCCATCCTGCTCAGTCACCCCATCTCCCGCTTCGGCTATGTTTTTGGCAAGTGGGTTGCGCTGTTCGCGTCCCTCTCCCTGGTGACCTGGATTCCAGCTCTTGTGCTCTTTGCTTATCAGGGCTATTCCTCACCCCAACCCTGGGCCGCCGCAAATGTCCCTATAGCCTTCGGCCTTGTGGCAGGTGCGGTGATCTGGATTGCATTCCTCTCCCTGCTTGGCCTGGCTTTGTCTTCATGGGTGAAGTGGAGGGTGGTGGCGACCGGAGCCATCTTTGCGGCCATCCTGGTGCCCGCGGGTGTGGGCGCCATCGTGACCGCAGTATTACGCACAAAGTGGGGCTGGCTGCTCAACGTCCCATTCATGATGTCAGTCCTTTCGCAGAGGTTACTGGGAATTCCAGACCTCGCCGGCTCGCAGCCATCCCTGCCAACTGCCGGGATGACTGCGATGCTCACCCTGGGCTGCCTGCTGTGCGTGGCGATGCTATTCGCACGCATTCGGGCTCGCGAGGTGGTCCGCGGATGAACGATCGGATCATCTTCGAGGATGTATCCAAGTTTTACGGCGAAGTACTCGGCGTGAATCGAATTTCGCTGACCATTCCCTCCGGAATCACGGCCCTGGTCGGCCCGAATGGTTCCGGCAAGACAACGCTAATGAACCTCATGACCGGCTTGGTTCAGCCATCGAGCGGACACATCTCAGTTTTGGGCCTTTCCCCGGGCAGCGCCACTGAATTCTTTCGCGACGTCGGTTACTGCACCCAGTTCGACTCCTTCCCCCGCGGGCTTACCGGATGGCAGTTTATCTTCGATAGCCTGATGCTCCATGGCATCAGCAAGACTGAGGCCACACGGCTCACTCGAGAGTCTCTCGAACGGGTACAACTTGGTGACGCAGCAGACCGCCGGATCGCGGGTTACAGCAAAGGCATGCGTCAGAAGACGCGACTTGCCCAGGCGATTGCCCATCATCCCAGGGTTTTGGTCCTGGACGAACCTCTGAACGGATTGGACCCTCTGGCCCGGGCGGAATCGATCGCGCTCTTTGAAGAGCTTGGCCGGCAAGGAATGCATTTGTTGATCTCCAGCCACATTCTTGATGAGGTCGACCGTATCGCCGACCGCGTCGTCCTGATCACCGGGGGATACCTGATTGCAGAGGGGAATATCCATCAAGTCAGGCAGGAGGTGCGTGAAAAGCCGATGCAAGTTCTGATCCGTTGCGACCACCCAGAGCTGCTGGCGTCAAAGATGTTCGCCATCAATCATTGCGTCGAAGCCAGACTGCATGCGGATGGAAAAGGCTTGTTGCTGCGCACCGGAGATATCGACCAGTTCTACTCCTCACTCAACGGAATCGCGGCGGAGGGGCTAGTCAAGATCGAGGCAGTCGCGCCGGCCGACGATGATGCCAATGCCATCTATCAATATCTAATTGGTTCCGATGGGAGTGCGCTGTGATGCGATTCGCCCAACAGCCCTGGGGCCTCTGGTTTTTACAGACGTGGCGCCTGACGCGCATGGAGCTAAGAAGAAATCTCTTCACGTGGAGAGCGAGCTGGATTTACTTTCTTGCCTTCATACCGGCAATCATCATCCTGACTCACCTGGTAATGGATTCGCACCCTCCCTCCGCGATGAGCGAGGACACCGCCATACTGGCAGACATCATCCAGTTCTATTACATCCGCCTGGCGGTCTTCTTCGGTTGCCTCGGTATCTTCTCTAGGCTGATCCGTGGGGAGATGATCGAGCGCAGCCTGCACTTCTACCTTCTCTCCCCTGTAAGGCGGGAGGTGCTCTTGCTGGGCAAATTTGCAGCCGGCTCGATCAGCGCTGTGCTTTTGTTTGGCGCTGCCATCAGTATTTGTTTCGCTCTTATTTACGCGGGCTTCGGCGCAGCAGGACGTGATTACATCTTCAACGGTCCTGGTCTTGGCCAGTTGGAAGCATATCTGGCAATCGTCATCCTCGCCTGTCTTGGATATGGTGCGGTTTTTCTTCTCTTGAGCATGATGTTCAGAAACCCCACCCCGGCCGCAATGCTTGTATGGGGTTGGGAAGTGATCAATCCCCTCCTGCCTTCTTTGTTGCAGAGAGTGAGCGTCGCCTTTTATCTGCGCCATCTGATGCCCGTCAGCGTGGCCGGTAAAGGCATTTTCGCGCTGCTTACCGTGCAGACCGAACCCGTCTCCAACTGGGCTGCGGGCCTAGGCTTGCTCGTTTTGATCGCGGTGGTGCTGTTCTACTCCTGCTACCGCATCCGTACCCTCGAAATTCGATACACAACCGAATAATCAAACAGCGCGCATTTATGATCGTGCGAGGCCATTCCATCACTCGCTCGGAGGAAACATGCCTGTTGCCAAGGCAACCGCTCTTATCCTGTTGCCCCTACTCGTCGCGTCTACCACACCAGGATTCGCCCAGGAAGCTGCACCCAAGGAAATAACGCCCCTGGCCGGCTACTCCGCGACTGCCTCGGCCAGTGAACGGGACTGGGAGACGAAGTTCCGCGCGTTGCCTTCCCCGGACAATCTCCGCGAAGATATGCGGCGCCTTAGCGCCCGCCCGCACAACGTCGGGTCCCCCTACGACAAGGAAAATGCAGAGTGGATCCTGGCCCAGTTCAAACAATGGGGGCTACAGGCGGAGATTGAGACCTTCTACGTCCTTTTTCCCACGCCCAAAGAGCGCGCACTGGAATTGGTAGCGCCCACTACCTATAAAGCCAAACTGCAGGAGCCCCCGGTGGCGGTGGATCCAACCTCGAACCAGCAGGCTGAGCAGTTACCCACCTATAACGCCTACAGCATCGACGGCGATGTGACCGCACCGCTGGTCTATGTGAACCAGGGGATACGCGCCGATTATGACCGCCTTGACCGGATGGGAATTTCGGTAAAGGGCGCGATTGTGATCGCGCGCTACGGAGGCGCCTGGCGCGGTATCAAGCCTAAGGTGGCTGCCGAGCACGGAGCAGTAGGCTGCATCATCTACTCCGATCCGAAAGACGATGGTTTTTCCCCCGGGGTGACTTTTCCCGAGGGCCCCTTTCGTCCGGAGCAGGGCGTGCAGCGCGGCGCAGTGACCGACACGCTCTATAACGGCGACCCGCTGACGCCCGGCTACGGAGCGACCAAAGATGCCAAGCGGCTGCCCATCCAGGGCAATCCGTTGATCACGAAAATTCCCACCATGCCCATTTCCTATGGCGACGCGCAGCCGTTGTTGGCGGCCATCGGCGGGCAGACCGTGCCCCCGGAGTGGCGTGGCAATTTGCCAATCACCTATCATGTCGGGCCTGGGCCTGCGAAGGTACACCTGCAGGTAAGCTCCAACTGGGACATCAAGCCGATCTACGACGTCATCGCGCGCATCCCCGGGTCATCATTCCCCGATCAATGGATCATTCGCGGCAACCATCATGATGCCTGGGTGAACGGTGCGGACGACCCGCTCTCCGGACTGGTCGCGGTACTCGAAGAGGCGCGCTCGATGTCGGAACTGGTAAAGCAAGGATGGAAGCCGAAGCGCACCCTCGTGTTTTGCGCCTGGGATGGCGAGGAACCGGGCCTGCTTGGATCGACCGAGTGGGTGGAGACTCACCAGGACGAACTACACATGAAGGCGGTCATGTACATCAACTCCGATACCAACGCCCGCGGGTTTCTGGGAATCGAGGGCTCGCACACGTTGGAGCACTTTATCAACGGAGTTGCCCGGGACGTGCCTGACCCGGAGACTCGACTGACGGTCTGGAAGCGCACCCAGTTATATCAAATCGCCCATCCTGAAGCCGAGGGAGACCGCAAAGAGGCACGCAGCCGCGAGGATCTGCGCATTGAGGCATTGGGCGCCGGTTCGGACTACTCGCCATTCCTCGACTTCGCCGGCATCGCCTCCATCAACCTCGGATTCTTCGGTGAAAGCAGGGGCGGTATCTATCACTCCATCTACGACGATTTCTATTGGTACACCCACTTTGCGGATACCGACTTTGTCTACGGGCGTGCACTCTCGCAGACCGCCGGCACCGCGGAGATGCGAATGGCGGATGCGGAGTTGCTGCCCTTTGACTTTCACGATTTTGCCGACACGATTCACGTCTACGTCGGAGAAGTGAAGAAGCTGCTGAAAGACAAGCAGACCGAGATTGAGGAAACGAACAAGGAGCTGGACGAGGGAGTCTTTACCGCAACTGCCGATCCTAAAATCACCTCGGTGCCGCCGCCGCGCAAGATGGTTCCTCCGTATCTAAACTTTGCTCCGCTCGAGAATGCGGACGCCACGCTGACGCAAAGTGCTGACCGTTTCACCAGGGCGCTCGTCGCTGACCGCGATCTGGCGCTAGATCCGCAGGTGCTGGCGAAGTTGAACACGCTGCTCATCCAGAGCGAACGCAAGTTGACTCTGGACGCCGGCCAGCCAGGACGCCCCTGGTACAGGCACCAGATTTACGCACCGGGCGCCTACACGGGCTACGGGGTAAAGACACTACCCGGAGTCCGCGAGGCCATCGAGCAGGACAATTGGAAGCTGGCCGAGGAGCAGGTTCCGGTAGTGGCAAAGGTACTCGAAGACGAAGCCGCTCTGATCGATACAGTGACGGCCTTGCTGGCAAAGTAAATGCTCTCTGCGGGCGCGTGAACGCGCTTTTCAGCTCTATCCCCGCCACAATCGCCGGGTGCCCCACATCCCCGATTTCCTGTGGAGTTTCGTGGGTTCCCTGAACTTCATGCGGCTCTCCTTAAAGAGAGCCGCACACGCGGTCCTCTCCAGAGCTGCGTACAGGAAATTCGGGGCATCTCGCTCGTTTTTCGCGAGATTTGGGATACAGCGGGCCTCCCCCTCAAGTCTGCTACGGGTCTCACAACTCCGTACGGGTGCCCCATGTTCGCACCAGCGTACGTGGGCCGAAAAAGATGGGCGAAGCCCAACAACAGTTTTTCGTTCCGGACCAATGGAAAGCGATCTGTTCATTGAGATGCTTCTTGATGGCCCTTTGGGAGATGGCGCGGACAGATACTAAGTGGGTGGCCCAGGTCTCGCTTCTGAGACCTGGGTGTTCCGGCCACCACTTCCTTCGCTCCTAATGAACGACGGGTAGGACCCGGAATGAAAAGCTGTGGTGGGCTTCGCCCATCTTTTTCGGCCCACGTACGCTGGTGCGAACATGGGGCACCCGTGTGGATTCGTGGGACCCGCCACAGGATTGAGGGGCAGACCTGCGGTATCCCGGCGATCGGTGCGGGGATAGAGCAAAAGCGCTCTAATCGTTCTCATCAGCTCAACGCGTGTGTTCGATTCCGAACACAGCAATTTCAATTATGGACGGTCAATCCTCACGCGTATTGACTCAATGAATTAAGGTCCGAACACAGGACCTGATGCAACTACTATGGTTAACGTGACGCGTACCAGCGTGTCCGATTCTTCGCTCTCGAGGAGGCTCCAATCATGGGTTCCAGGCTCTTGCTTCTGGCAGTGCTCTCATTCTTGACCGTATCCCGCACTCCAGGGCAGCCTGCGCCCGCTCCCACGCCCACTCCTTCGGCGCGAGTGGATGAGCTGTTCCAGAAGATGGACACGACAGTGACCCCAGGTTGCGCGCTTGCCGTTGTGAAAGACGGCAGGATCCTTTACGAGCGTGGCTACGGCATGGCGGATCTGGACCATAACATCCCCATAACCCCGGCGACCGTATTTCATGTGGCCTCCATGTCGAAGCAGTTCACGGCGGCTTCGATCGTTCTATTGGCCCAGGAGGGAAAGCTTTCGCTCGACGACCCGGTGCGCAAGTACATCCCCGAGCTGCCGGATTTTGGGGTTCCGATCACCATTCGCCAGCTGATTCACCACACCAGCGGCCTGCGCGACCAATGGGACTTGCTCGGCCTGGCGGGTTGGCGTTATTCGCTTGACCTGATCACCGACGAGGATGTCCTCCATGTCATGTCACGCCAACGGGACCTGAATTTTCCTCCCGGCTCCAGGCATCTCTACAGCAACACGGGCTACACGCTGCTGGCTCAAATTGTGAAGCGGGTAAGTGGACAATCATTTCGCGAATTCACTACCTCCCACATCTTCGAACCCCTGCAAATGAACAATACGAGATTTCGTGATGATCACGCCGAGGTAATCAAAAATATCGCCTATGGATATCAACCCACCAAGGACGCCTTTCTGATCAGCATCACGAACTTTGACACAGTAGGCGCCACCAGCCTGCTGACGACAGTCGAGGATCTGGCCCTGTGGGACGAGAATTTTTACCATCCGAAAGTCGGCGGCCCGAAGCTGATCCAGCAACTGCAGGAACGAGGAAAATTGAACAACGGCGAGCAGCTGGACTACGCTTTTGGGCTGGTCATTGGCACGTATCGCGGTCTCGCCACGGTCGACCACGCGGGCGGAGATGCCGGCTATCGATCCGACATGATTCGCTTTCCAGACCAGCACTTCACAGCAGAATGCCTGTGCAATACAGCCGCAGCAGATCCCAGCCAGCTCACGCGCAAGGTGGCCGACATTTACCTGGCCAACGAAATGAAGCCTGCCGAAGCTACCCGTGTCAACGACGAGAAAGGCGTTCAGCTTACGGCAGAGCAACTAAAGAC
>Ga0302324_100025420_pt1 | contig 11368 bp, 8 predicted proteins | sample Palsa_T0_1_FD_201949 | JGI IMG/M metagenome (GOLD analysis project Ga0302324, IMG submission 201949) | Peat permafrost microbial communities from Stordalen Mire near Abisko, Sweden - Palsa_T0_1 | ecosystem: Environmental > Terrestrial > Soil > Palsa > Peat permafrost | place: Sweden: Abisko... | reverse complement strand
TTCCATGCCATTGAGGACAATTCCGAGCACCCGCTGTCGTCCCAGAAGCGCGATAGCCCTTTCGAGAGTCTCGCGCGGCGTGCGTCCCTCCCTGGCCACCAACAACGTGGCGTTCGCTTGGCGCGCCAACAATAAAGCATCCGTCAATGGCGACACTGGCGGAGAGTCGATGAGCACCCAGTCGAACTGAGTGCACAACTTCTGGATCAGGCCCGCGAGTGCTTCGCTTTGCAGTAACTCCGTGGGATTGCTTCGCGGTTCTCCGGCGGACAGCAAATACCAACTTAACGGCTCGATTCGTCGTATCACCGAGATAGGGTTCAAACTGTCATCGAGGCAGTCCGCCAATCCATGCCGGCCCTCAAGACCCAGTTGCGTAGTCAGTGTGGGATGGTGAAGGTCGGCTTCAATCAAGAGAACCGAGTGCTTTCCTCTTTCCGCCAGCGCCGTTGCGAGGTTCAGCGCAATTGTGGATTTTCCGTCCTGCGGCAAGGGGCTGGTAATCAGAAGACTCTTCAGCTTTCCCGCCTTCCAAAGTTCTCGAAGACACATTCGGAGAAACCTGAACCGGTCGGCTCCGGCACTACGCGGATCAGTGTGCACCACGATGCGGCTGTCAGGGGCCACTTGCACCTCTGTCGTTGGTACCTGTTGAACCGAAAGGGGTGTCCCAACGTTCTCGGAGGCTCCGTTAGAAGCTGAAGTAGAATTACTCGTGGGTTCGGCGAGCTGCTTCGGAAGGTCGAAGAAATGACTCATAGAGTTGATAGTTCCCAGTTCTCCGTCATCGCATGACCCAGTTCCAACCAGAGGTTGCGCGTGTTCGCCTTCCAAAGGACATGCGACGCGCGTCATCGCATCGGGGCTTCGTTGGTCTGCCACAGGTGTCCATGTTGATCGGTATTTGACCTGGACTGTGATTTGCTTCCTCCGGTAAATCAGGATCGAATTCTAATAGATCTCCCAAGGTACAAGTGGCTAGGACGTCTCCGTCAATGACCACTGATCCGTTAACCGCGTCTGTAGAGGTAGAACTCGTAGAGCTCAGCGATCAGCACTGCGACGGTCAAGGCAGATCCGGCGACCCACTCGAACGCTTTTTTCCGGGTGCGCGAGCGTTCTTCCGATGATGTGCGTATCAACGGCACACCTACTACGAACTGGAATGCAAGGCCTTTACTGAGTTCCTCCTCCGAGTGGAAGGAGCGATCCATCATGTCCATCAACAGTGCAAGCGCAAGTCCTAGGCCGATACCTGCGGCCGCACCACCGAGGCTGATCTTGATGCGGTTGGGGCTTGAAGGCACCGTGGGCAGGCTGGGTCGATCGATGAGGCGGAACTGCTGCCCCTCCTGCCGCTTTTCCAAATTGCCAGCCATTTGCGACTCCATCTCCTTATTGAGCTTGTCGGCATAATCTTGCTTCAACAGTTCATAGTTGCGGAGGATTCCTGCTAATTCCTGTTCCCGCACCGGCGTTTGATTGAGACGCATCTGATACTGCTGGATTGCGATTTTCAGCTGTTTTTCCTCGTTAGTAAGGTTCTCAATCTCCAGGCGATTCGATTCGATTTCGCTCCTGAGTTGCCCAATTGTGATGTCGTCTTTGATTGTTGTTGGCGGCTTTGTAGTTGGATCGGATGGTTGCGGCGATGCACTCGATGGTATCAACATCCTGATCAAGGCTTCCGTCTCTGCAATCTTCTCGTTAATCTTGATTACGGCCGGATACTGAGGTGTATAAAGGTTTAACAGCGTGGCTCGTTCGGACTGTAGCCGAGTCAGATCGCTCTGTGCCGTAAGTGCTCGGTAGCCACTCAGCGATTCAAGATATTGCCGATGCTCCTGTGCCCGGCTCAAGCTGAGGGTTGTGTTCTGAAGTTGTCCTTGCAAACCGTTCAGGATGGCTAGATTTCCTGCCTGCTGCTCCGGTAACTCACCGAGATGATGCATCTTGAAATTTCGAACCTGCTCCTCGGCTTCCGCGAGTTTATTTTTGGTAGCTTCCATTTGTTCGCTCAAGAAGTTGGTTGTGGTGGTGGCCTGGTGCTCTCGTGTTTCCGTGTTCTGTTGAATGAAGAGCGACGTCAATCTACTGGTGACTTCTTGAGCTAGCTGCGGGTTGTCTGCGACGAACGAGATCTTAAAGGAATTCACATCCTTTTGCACCAAGTGACTTTCGACGGGCTTGATGTCAATATCGTGGCCTATCCGTTGAACTAGCCCCTCCGGCGATAGGTGATTCCTTTCCTTTGCGTAGAGGCTGAACTCATCGATTATCCCGAGCAGACGGGTGCGGGACAAGACTTCCTGCTTGGTCGCCTCAAGAGCCTCGCTGATGTCTGTAGTTGTTGTGGGAAGGACGTAGCGCTGGGGGACTTGCTGTTGCACGACCAGAAGAATGGCTTCCGAGCTATATCGATTGGGAAGTAATGACAGAACAACCAACGTGGCGAAAACCGTACCAGCGGCGGGCACCAACATCCACCAGCGGTGTCTGATAATGGCGGCCAGCAAACGCCTTAGAGTTTGATTCAGATTGGGTTCTTCGATTTCAGGCAATGTATTCTACCTTTCGCGCACGGTATCCGCTGCAAGTGACCTCCTAGAGGGCAGCCCGATCACAGCTCCTAAAATGGATTCGCTTACCATTCTAATATGAGTGTTTCCAATCGAATCTGGGCCACCACCGGCGCCGGCCGCTAAGAAATGAGCAAGATTGAGCCTTATTCCAATTTACGAGACTAAAGTCTCATACACTCAACCTGCTCCTTCCCGGAACTAAGCCAAGGATTCTGACGGATGCTTCCAATTCGAAAAGGAGTTTGGCCAGCTCTCGTGTCGAGCGGATGCTTCATAACTCTTCTCCACCTTATACTCAATGTGATCGTTCTCGATGCAAGCAAAACCTATTCGTGCGCGCTCCCGACCCGGTCCCTTGATACGCCACTTACCCTCCTCCACTACCAGCTTCATGGAACTCCGTTCTCGCCACCAGCGGTTAACGTCACCTGGACGCGCGATCCAGACGTTTTGTTCGCTCCTAAGTTGTGACAAGTAAGCCAGTAAAGCCTTGTACACCGATAGAGCTCTCTCGTCCACGAGGTAGTCGGGATGGGTGATAAAGCTAAGCATTCCGTGCTTTTCCATCACTAGGTCGATTTGCCGCTTCCAGAGATCTATCGAATAGTCACCAAGAATGTGAAACAACGAGTAGTCCTGGACTGTTGTCAGCGGCAATTCGAGGATTCTTCCGATGAAGTATGGAAACACGGTGCAGCAACCGCCACGCTGCGGTTCGAGATGAGCCACGTTGGGTACGGACATATCGTAGGAAATATTAAGGTCTTCGTACCAGTCCGCGTTACGATACATACAGGCGGACCTAAACCCTTGCGCACCGTAATCTTGAACATAGCGGTTGATCAACCTGACGTGTTTTAGAAACGTTTTCCGATCCCTAAAAACGTTCCCATCATGATTAAGCCCGTGAACGTTGACTTCGCACTGGCGTTCGCGAATGCCATCGAGCAGAGCTCGCGGTACTTCGTATCGCTCCTGGGGCACGAGTTGAAACGCCGTCTTGATGTTAGATGCATCGTCTACGTCTATTAAACGAGAAATAAAATCGACGCCTGCGTTGGTTTCCACGTCATGCGTAACCACGGCAGAGCTGGCTGCTCCGTCCGGCCAGAACCAGATGAATGGCACAGTCTTCACTTCTTTTGCCCTCATCGACAAAAGCAAAATCCTCTCCAGGATTTGATCTACACTCGTATCCACGGGCCAGGTGGGGAATGGAAGCTTATTCCAATCTCGAAGGTAGAGCTTTTGCAGCGTTTTCCGGAACGCAGCAGGCAACAACGGCCTGACGCTGTAATAAACTCGCCGGACCCCTTCGCTTGACAGCAGAGATCTCGTACCCATGTGTGGGTAGCGTTCTAACCTTAAGTTATCGACAATCGTTGAGACATTAAACGGCAACCGAAGATTGGGTCCTTGGTAGGCAGCATATCCTGTCAAGTCCGGAAGACGCACACCATTAAGTTTCGTGGGGGAACTGACAGCAGATTGCCCATAACAGACGGCTGCGGGCCCAAAACTGAAGTAACCCGGTTGCGGACTTAGTTCTTCTGGGGAAGAAAACGTGCCCAGCTCCTCCGGACACCGATAAAAGTCAACGAGGGCATTATTCACGTGGGAATCCAATGCAACAAAGAGGCAAACAAAATCTTCCCCAACCGACCCTCGAATGCAAGTTCATCGAACCGCCGACTAACGCCACCATCGCGAAGATGCCCAACTCTATGCGAGCCAACCCTAACATGCACCAACACCGACGGCTGTCGTCGCGCCCTCGCGAGTCTCGTGCGATTGCTGCCGATACCAGATTACCGTGGCCTCAAGACCTTGTTTCAGGGTGGTTCCGGGTTGATATCCCAGTTTATTCGACGAGAAACTCGTGTTGGCAGAGCGTTGCTGTTCAAACGGACGATCCAGCGCCGGATCAAATACTGGTTCGATGCTGCCGCCCACAATCTCCACAATCTGCTCTACCACTTCACGAATGGATACAAGCGACCCCGAACCGAGATCGAACGAGCAGCCCTCAATCCCGGGCACGACTGCTGCTGTTAGCAGACCCTCAACAACATCATCGACATAGATCCAGTCCACCAGCCGCTGGCCGCTGCTGAGCCTGGGAGCTTCACCGCGTAGCAGCCGGCCGACGACATATGGCACTAGTTTGTGTCCATCTTTTTGGTCGGGACCGTAGGTCATGAAGATGCGAGGGATCACAACCGGAGTCTGGAACAACTGGTGAAACATGCGTCCGTAAATGCTGCTCGCCCATTTGGCTGCCGCATAAGGAGAGCACGGAAACGTGGTGTCGTTGAAAACGAGGGGTTCCTCCGAGGAGCCCGCCAATACAATGCGCCGGCATCCTACCTCGGCGGCCATGGTTAAGAGATCAACCGTGCTTGCAAGATTATCGCAGAAGGTGGGCAGCACGACATTCAGGTCTCGAGCCCCGACCACATAGCTGGCCAAGTGAAAAACGATCTGGGGCCGTATGGCCTTAAACAACTGCCCTACCGCGGACCTGTCCCGGCAGTCGGCTTGCCACCATTGAAGAAGCTCGCTGTCGGAACGGTGCAAGCCTCGTGAAACTGCATGTACCCTGGCGCCGCACGCCAAGAGTCGGCGGCACAAATGCGAACCGATGAATCCGCTGGCGCCCGTAACCAGCACTGAACATCCCGCAAGTCGATCCGCGCACTCCATCGTTTGAGCCGGCTTTATTTCAGGTTCTCTCATCGGTACGGTGCACTTATCGGGGATTGCAGGCTCAGTAGGAGAACAGCCGCCGTCATCGGTCTAAGTCCGGCGTTCCTTCATTTCAAAGAACTAGCTTGCGACAGTAGAACGCCTCAGCGTAACCACTCGGAGCATTGCATTCCATGCCTCGCAGCCGCATGAGCGAAAGAAATGTGTCTTCCTGAAACCAGCGCTTGCAGTGCTGGGACTGAAAAGAGTCCATGATGTAGCGCACCTTCTTCTTGCATAGCTCCGACTGAAGTGCAACGAACAAGCCGGGCTGCCCCAGGTCACCGTCATATTTCGGGATCTCGTATTCCAGAATCAAATGGTCTCGAAAAGTATTCCAGGTCAATTCCGCGATTAGGCGGTGGTCCTGATGCGCATCCTTGCGGTTGTGGGTGAAAATGATGTCAGGCGAGACGGTTTGCTTCAGCTCTTCGAAGAACGCCTTCACTTCCCCGCTCACCACCGGCATGAATCCGTCCGGAAAGGCCTTCACGAACGGCCCCACTAGACTGCTGGAGCCGGTGAACAGAGAAGCGGCCCGTTGCGCTTCCGCCAGCCGGACACTGTCACCACTGAACACCACCCAATGAAAGACACATTGTGGATATTGCTCCGCCAGCCAGAGAATTGTTCCGCCGCAGCCTATTTCGATGTCATCGGAGTGTGAGCCCAAGCATAGAATCTTCAACTTTCGGTCGGCTCCTCCATTTAAGTTGAGGTGGATCACGCGCTAGCGGACCTCCTCTCGACCCCATTGGTCAAAGCGGGAGAAGCGCGATTCCAGACCTTCCAGGGAGCGCTGCCCTGATTCAGTTCCTCCAGCTGTTGCTTGTCTTTGAAAGTGTCCATGCACTTCCAGAAGCCGGTATATTTGTGTGCCAACAAAGCTCGTTTATCGATCAGCCGCTGAAATGGCTCCCGTACCAACTCATCGCCCGGTTGAATATATCGGAAGATCTCATTGCGCAACCCGAAGAAGCCGCCATTGATCCATATATCGGAACGGCTAAAAGAGCAAACGTCGGTTACCTTTCCACCCGGACCGGTTTTGACAATGTCAAGACTCCCGGTGGGTTGCACCAGCAGCATTGAGGCGATGCTATCGCTCCTCTGGAAAGCGTCGATCATCACCGGGAGTTCGAGGTCGCTCAACCCATCGCCATAGTTAGCCAGAAACATGTCTTCGCCCTCGAGATAGGGCTCCACCGCTTTAAGTCTTTCACCGATGGTCGCCGTGGTCCCGGTCTCGACGAACGTGATCGTCCAGTCGTCAATATCGCGGTTCAGAAAGTGGACCTTCTTCCCGCCTTGTGACCAGACAAAGTCGTTGGAGATCGACTCGTCATAGTGGAGGAAGTAGTCTTTAATGCAGTTGCCTTTGTACCCTAGGCAGAGGATAAAGTCCTTGTGCCCGAAGTGGGCATAGTATTTCATCAGGTGCCAGAGAATCGGGCGCGTGCCGATCTGCACCATAGGTTTGGGGATGTCGTCTGCATACCCCCTGAGGCGCATTCCCGCTCCCCCACAGAACAGAGCTACCTTCATAACTACCTCCGCCTTGAGTAGGTGGCGACTTTCGGAATCGGCACGACAAATCGGCCGCCCCAGTCCCGAATGAACTTCAGTTGCTCCATGATTTCGTCCTTCAGGTTCCAGGGCAGGATGACAACGTAGTCGGGCTTTGTCTCCCGGATTCTGTCCGGGTGGTAAATCGGAATATGAGTGCCCGGCAAGAACCGCCCCTGTTTATAGGGGCTTCGATCCACTGTGTATTCGATGAGATCTTTCCCGATGCCGCAGTAGTGAAGCAGCGTCGCGCTCTTACCCGGCGCACCGTATCCGGCCACCGACTTACCATCGCGCGCTGCGTTGAGCAGGAATTCAACCAGCTCAATCTTGGTCCGTTTCGCCTGGCGGGCGAAGCTTTCGTAACCTTCCATTGTGTCCAGCCCGGCGCCTATTTCATCTCCGAGGACTTTCTGAACGCTCGGCGCGATCGGGTGCGTCTGATCTTCGGTTCGGCAAGCGTACAGTCGCAGCGAGCCGCCATGGCTCGCCAGTTCCTCCACGTCGAAGACTCTCAACCCATGCGCCTCCATGATGCGCGCCGTTGTGAGCAAGGAGAAATACGAGAAATGTTCGTGGTAAATTGTGTCAAACTCGTTGCGTTCGATAAGCCGCAGCAGGTGAGGAAACTCCAGCGTGAGGACCCCGTGAGGCTTGAGCAGAATCTTGAGCCCCTCCACAAAGTCGTTTAGGTCCGGGACCTGCGCAAGGACGTTGTTGCCGAGAACCAGGTCGGCGCAGCGGCCTTCGATCGCGAACTCCTCCGCCAATGATGTGCCGAAAAAGCGCACCAGAGTGGGGACTCCCTTTTCAACGGCCACCTTGGCGACATTTGCCGCCGGCTCAATTCCCAACACTGGCACCTTCTGCTCGACAAAGTATTGTAGTAGGTACCCATCGTTACTGGCTACCTCGATCACAAAGCTCTTCTCGGTCAGGCCGAGATTCGTGATCATCTTGTGGCAGTAGTTCTTGCAGTGTTTGAGCCAGGAATCGGAGTAGGAGGAGAAATATGGATAATCACCGAAGATATTCTCCGCGCTCTCGTATTGCTCCAGTTGCACCAGAAGACAATGCTCGCAGACGTAAGCATGAAGCGGATAATAGGTTTCTCCACGATGCAGGTCGGCGGACGATGGATAAGTCTCGCAGAGAGGGGACATTCCCAAGTCAACGAATGTTCGTCCCAAGCCCGCGCCGCAGAAACGGCACGTCTTAGTCCCCGCCTGTTGCTGCGTAGCATCGGGAGAGAGTGTAATGGTTGCCATATACTCGTTCCTTGTAGCGCCGTCAGGCTACCACGGCCCTGACGCGCTGTTCGCTCCACCGCAGGGAGGAGTCCAATCTTCCAGAATTCATGAGCTTTTGGATTTGGCTGATTCTGATATAGAGGCCGCGCTGCAGCATGGCCACACTCAGCCCCGCGGCCCGGTAGGACTCATACAGTTCCCGCGCCCCTTTACGAGCGTCCCATTGCGGCCGGAAATTCGGTAGAACGCGCATGATTTTGTCGCAGCTGACGCGATAACAACGCTTGTCCGGTCCGCCTCCAGCAGCGTATTCAACATGGCAGCCCGGAACTGTTTCAGCGACGATATCGGCAAGTTGACTTATGCGGTAGTTCTCCTCACTCTGCCCGACATTGAACGTTTCGTTGTGGATAGCTTCGTCCGGGGCATCGAGCACGCTCACGATCGCCGAGATAATGTCTCGGATGTGCACGATGGGACGCCAGGGCGTACCATCGCTCTTGATCAAAACCCTGCCAGTAGTGTACGCCGATGCCACCAAGTCGTTCAAAGCCACATCCAGACGCAACCGTGGAGATACGCCGTAGGCTGTCGCATTTCTCAAGTAAGTCGGACTGAAATGATCGTCCGCGAGCTGCGCCAGATCGCGTTCGACGAACACTTTGGACTCCGCATACGCGGTCACCGGGCTCAGTTGAGCCGTCTCGTCCAGAAATTCGTCTCCCGCCGCGCCATATGTGCTGCAAGAGGAGGAGAAGACGAAACGGCGGGCGCCCGCTTCTTTGGCTAATTCTGCTAACCGCACCGAGGCCCGATGGTTGATGTCGTAAGTCAGGCTGGTGTCTAGGTTTCCAAGCGGGTCATTCGACAATGCGGCCAGGTGCACAACAGCATCGAAGCCCGCGAGGTCGGCGCTTGTCAGGTCGCGGAGGTCTTTGCGCATTTCTGGGATGTCGGGAACGTTATCCCCGAAGTCGCATCCTGCGAAAAGGTCTGTGTCCAGTCCGACAACCGCATGTCCGGCGGAGAGCAAGATAGGACCCGCGACAGCTCCAATATAGCCTTTGTGGCCAGTTAGTAATATTCTCATACGAAGAGCTCTTACTCCTTTACAACATGGTGGTGATTGGACTCTCGCGCGCGTTTTTGGACTTTGCGAGGGCAAGCTACCGCCCTCTGAGTCCCAGAATCTCGCAGTTCGTCTCGAAAAAGCCTCTCGGTACCATTCACGGAATGGCAGTTCCAATGCCATAGGGTATTTCTCGGCCTAACACCTTTTGTTTCAAACGCATAGTATCCGGCCATATCGACAGAGCAGATGAAAACTATTGGGACTTGCGTCGAGTTTATGGGACTAAAGTCTCAGTTTCACCGCTTGTACGCGAAGGCGATTTGCCCGATCACGCCTCCGATTTGAGAGACAGCAGGCCCGCCTGCCGCAACAGGTCTGCGGCGTCGTTTATCGCGGAAAAGGAGACACCGGAACGCTCTGCGATGTCCAGAAGAGAATGTTCTCCGTCGGAGAGATTCAATACCCAAAGACGCGCGGAAATGTCCACATCAACTGCGTCACCACCCGTGGACCGATAGAGACCTCGCTGGCCCAATTGTGGCTCGCAGTAAGGGCTCTGATTGCAATATCGACGGTTGTTCTCGAGTATCTCCAGGATTTCAGTGCACACGTGCAGTGACTCCGCCAATTGGATCGGCAGTATGAAACTGAGATTATCCGCTGAAGTATGATATTCAGGGAAACTCCCCCAGACACTGCGCATCAGGCAACCCACGGGGAGATTGAAGCCCGGAGAGCAGTACTGCCGCTCGTCGTAACCATACGGTGAAAATTCCAGAATCTCAGAGGAGCTGCTGTGGCGCTGAAGAACGTATGCCGCTACGCGATCAATCTCTGCATTTCCGCGACGGCTCTTTTTGTAGTGGAATCCGCCGGCGTCTCCGATGCACGTCAATACCAGACCATGGCGAATGCGTCCTGCAGCTTCTTGGTTTCGCGCGAGCCACGTAATAGCTCCGATCGTTCCTGGAATGAACAAGAACCTATACGAGTAGTGAAGATCTCGCTTGGATAGGGAATGCGCCAGAAAAGTCGCAACCGTCAGCCCGGAGAGGTTGTCATTCGCCAGGGATGGGTGGCAGGCATGACTAGAGATCAGAATCTCGTTGGTAGAGCGGCCAGGCAGATAGCACTCGCCGTAAGTCAAATGTCCGCTTTCTAGAGTGGAGTCGATACACACTTCGTAGTCGCCGTCCTGGAGTGCCAGCATCTGGTTGTGCGAAAGACAGAACCCCCAGTCTTCCTTGTAATATGACGTGCGATAAGGGATCCAGTCTGGATTTCCGGGAAGCGTAAAGAGGTGCGTCTTGAGTTCGTTGAGCGACATAGTCGCGTGCACCGGGAGACTGTAGTTCATGACGTGCAGATTGCATCGGAGGAAGTCGACAACCCGCTTTCCGCTCACATCCTTTACATAGGCGTCTCGAATATTCCATTCTTTGGGCACGGTCCAATCGAAGACCGCGGTTCCTGTAGGCACTTCAGAGAACTGCAGCGGTATTTTCTCCTGGATCAAAGCCAAAGTCCGCCGGATTCCGCCACCGGTGATGCTTCTGCAAATGGGGTAAAGATCCGTAGCGAAGTCGTGCAATTCCTGACCGATCTCCGCTCGGTTCCTCAGGTCAAGTTCCTTCAGCAAACGCATTGCACCTGCTCGAAGTTCGGATACGTTCGGTCCCGTTCAGAAATAACTTTCACTTCGCCGGGCCATGCAATCTGGAACGACGGATCATCCCACCGCACTCCACGAGACAACTCCGGATGGTAGAACTCGGACATTTGATAGAAAACCTCGGTTTCGTCTTCCAGAGTGAGGAAGCCATGCCCGCATTCCTCAGGCACGTAGAGCATCCGCCGGTTCCCCGCTGTTAGTGTTGCGCCAACCCATTGCTTGTAGGTTGGCGATTGCGGACGAAGATCGACCACGACATCGTAAATCGCGCCCTTGGTGCAGCGCACCAGCTTAGCTTCGGGAGAAGGGGCGGCTTGATAGTGGATGCCGCGCAAAGTTCCCTTACGCGCGTTGAACGAGATGCTGCACTGTACCAGCTTTTGATTCAACCCGCGCTCCTCAAATTCTGTCTGGCACCAAGAGCGCGCAAAAAAGCCACGTTCGTCGGCCTTAAGATCGAGATGAACCTCGAAAGCGCCTG
>Ga0302324_100025417_pt1 | contig 11368 bp, 11 predicted proteins | sample Palsa_T0_1_FD_201949 | JGI IMG/M metagenome (GOLD analysis project Ga0302324, IMG submission 201949) | Peat permafrost microbial communities from Stordalen Mire near Abisko, Sweden - Palsa_T0_1 | ecosystem: Environmental > Terrestrial > Soil > Palsa > Peat permafrost | place: Sweden: Abisko... | reverse complement strand
ACAGTAGCCCTTCTCTTCACCGCTATTGCTACCCAGGCCCAGGGACCTTTTGTCCGCGACCACAGGGATATCCGGTATGACCGGATGGAAATCCGTCACGACCGCCGCGATCTCCGGTTCGACCGCCACGATCGCCGGTGCTGGTAGACCCGATCGCCAAACGCGACACAACTGACACTACATATAAGGCCATCAAAAAGGCCGTCCCCTTAATCAGGGACGGCCTTACTATTTTACTATTTTAAAGCGCACCGCGCCTATTTCTTCAACACCTTCGCCATCGTAGCCCCGATATCCGCCGGGCTCTGCACGACCATGATACCACACTCCGCCATGATCTTCATCTTGGCAGCCGCTGTATCATCCGCGCCGCCGACAATGGCCCCCGCATGCCCCATCCGCCTTCCCGGAGGCGCCGTCTGCCCGGCGATAAACCCAACCACCGGCTTCCGGTTGTTCTCCTTGATCCACCGCGCGGCTTCCGCTTCCATATTACCGCCAATCTCCCCGATCATCACGATACCTTCCGTTCCCGGGTCATTCATCAACAATTCCACTGCCTCCCTGGTTGGAGTCCCGATGATCGGATCGCCGCCGATCCCGACCGCTGTGGATATCCCCAATCCCGCCTTGGCAACCTGATCGGCCGCTTCATACGTCAAAGTCCCCGATTTTGATACGATCCCGATCTTCCCCGGCTTAAAGACGAAGCCCGGCATTATGCCGACCTTGCACTCGCCCGCCGTGATCACGCCCGGACAATTGGGTCCGATCAGCCTGGTATTGGTCCCCCTAAGATAATTTTTTGCCTTCACCATGTCCTGGACAGGTATGCCCTCCGTGATACAGATCACCAGCGCGATCCCCGCTTCGGTCGCTTCCATGATCGCATCGGCCGCAAAAGCCGGCGGAACGAAGATGATCGACACATTGGCCCCCGTCGCCCCGACAGCATCGGCTACCGTATTGAACACCGGTCGTTCCAGATGCGTGGAGCCACCCTTTCCCGGGGTTACCCCACCCATCACCTGGGTGCCATATTCGATCATCTGTGTCGCATGGAAACTACCTTCTGTTCCTGTAAAGCCCTGTACAATGATTTTGGACTGCTTGTTAACTAAAATTGACATGAGAATGGATTTGAGATCGGTCGGCAAATATAGGGCGAAAATCGGAAACCATGAACTTGTCCGCTTAAACAGCTTTGGAAACTGTGTTAATGCAAAATATCGGATAACGTCTGGATCTTTTGCAGGAAATAGAGAGCACTGGAACAATTGGGATGATTTGCTGCATTTATTAGCGAGAAACCATTTCCGATCATTTTAATCGGCAATATAGCTTTACTAATACCTCTCCCGTTAAATGACTCCTTATGCATTTGATTTATAGTATCAAATGGATTAAGGAGTTCTTCCGGATATTCAAAATACCCATTACGGTTTAAAAGTGCTGAGATTGCTCCGGTGTCTGCGATAAACCATGCTTCAACCGCTTTTTTACAAACTATAATTTTACATATCGGATCTTGAATCAGGTTTTGCTTAGTAAATGTGATGCACGAATCGAGATCCATGTCTGTCAATAAAAAGATTATATCCGCGCCAGCATCCGATGCTGTATCCACTAATCCTCTTACATTCTCTTCCGTTAAATTCCCTTTCCCTTTAGCATTATAAACCGGGTGCAACAACTCAACATCATTTTGCTGTAAAATTTGCTCAAAATCTTCCGAATCGACAATTTTTTTACCGGCATCATCTTCACAAATAAAAGCAACCTTTACCATGGAACACCACCTCCGAGAGCGTTGGATAACCAGGCAAAATCCATTTTTAAACCATGCAAGTTTTTATCTTTGGCCAACTGCTTCATTTCAGTTGATCCATTTTTCTTATCAACTAATATGATTTCATGTGGTTTTAATTCATCGACCAGAGTTTGCGAATGTGTATTCAACCATATATAATGCCCCCTTTCCTCACATTGTTGCCGGAAAAAATTGACCAATTCCTTGATGACATATGGATGCAGACCATTTTCAGGCTCTTCGACCAACAAAAACTGAGGCTCCTTGTCTTGGTAGATTAAAGCAAGAAGCGAAAGAATATTATATGTTCCGTCAGAAATAAGATTCCTGGAAAGGGGCTGGTTTAGTTTTTTTTCAAAAATGGCTATTTCACTATTGCCGCTTAAAGCACTGACCTGAACTTCGATGTTAGCAAATTCCGGAACAAAAACCTGCATCCATTCGATTATTTCATCCTTTGCCGTCTTGTCTTCAAATATTTTTTTAATGATATTTTCCAGGTTCGATCCGTCCGATTCAAGCAGTTCAGAGGGCGATTCAGGAACCTTGTTTACACTGGATTTACCAATAGAAATCCTGCTGCAATTTCTCAACAAGGAAAATGCATCATCCGGGATATTTTTGATCTCGAATGCTACACCGTTCTTAAAAGCGTCCGCAATTTTATTATTGTCATAACTGTCAACAAAAATAAACCTGTTATCCGCATCGTCTTCGAATCCAATTATTAATGCTCCATCATGTTCCAACTTAGGCCTTATGCTTTCATACCCGCCGAATACCTTGATCCATTCTTTATAAGAACCTGGTGTTGAATTGAACTTTTTGGGCAAGGAAGCTAGTTGTATTGCTTCAAAAGTGTTACTTTTCCCACTCCCGTTTGGGCCTACAAAAACAGTGAACGGATTGGGCTCGATTATCTCTATGTCAATTAATGACTTAAAATTTTCAATATAAAGTTTTTTGATTTTCACTTCTTGAAGTTAAAAAATTTAGCTCACTTCAGCAATTCGTCCATATCTCGATTATTATCGATCTTTCCCTTCACCTCCAGCATCCGCATATCCTTGGCATCCCTAAGGAACTCAGAGGCGAAAATAAAATCATTCAACAGCTTGTTCTTGCTAAAAATAATTTCCTTATTACTGCCCTCCCATTCTTTTATCCCCTGGTACATATACATGATATGATCGCCGATTTCCATCACACTGTTCATGTCATGCGTATTCACCACCGTCGTAATATTATATTCGAGCGTAATCTCCTTGATCAGCTTATCGATCAGCAGCGATGTCTGCGGATCCAGCCCGGAATTTGGCTCATCACAAAAAAGATATCTCGGATTCAGCACGATCGCCCGCGCAATACCAACCCTTTTTTTCATCCCCCCCGAGATCTCCGCCGGAAATTTCTTGTTTGCGCCTTCCAGGTTCACCCGATCCAATACCTCATCCACCCGCTTCATCTTTTCCCCCAACGTACTTTTGGTGAACATATCCAGGGGGAATAGCACATTCTGCTCCACCGTCATGCTATCGAACAATGCCGAACCCTGAAAAAGCATGCCGATACTCTGCCGCAATTCTTTCCGGTGCTCCTCATTCATCTCGGAAAAATTCTTCCCGTCATAAGCGATATCACCGCTGTCCGGTTCGAACAACCCCACCAGGCATTTCATCAGCACCGTCTTCCCACTCCCGCTCGTCCCGATGATCAGGTTGCATTTCCCCGTCTCAAAGACCGCGCTGACGTCATCGATCACCGTCTTATCCGCAAAACCCTTTTTAATATTTCTGATTTCGATCATATTTTCTAAATCATCTTTTTGATCTCTTCTCAACATCCGTTGCGACGCTCCCTTGTACGGTACCAATCCTATCATCTCTATCTTCAACTTTTCGAAGTTGTATATACAACTTCGAAAAACCCAAAAAGACATATGCCCCCCAAGCCACGGCGTCAACCCCTACTCCCCGCTCAGCTGCGCCGCCCAGCCGCCACCTCATCATTACCTTCTCCGCTACGGCTTCACGAGGCGAAGCCTATACCGGGGCCAATGTCTTTATCTTCTTTCGGCGCGCCGGTCTCCGAAAGTCGATCTTACAATAGCAGGGCCGAAAGAAGATAGTCCGCAAAAAGCACCAACACACAACTAACCACTACCGCCTTCGTACTCGCCCGGCCGATCTCCAGCGCACCCCCCTGCACATTGTACCCATAATAAGCCGGAACACTCGATATAATAAAGGCAAACGAATAGCTCTTCGCCATCGCAAAAAACACATTATACGGTTTAAAGAACTGATGCAACCCCTTATCGAACGCCGCCGCCGAAAGGATCCCCGTCAGCGTCCCCGCCAACCGCCCCCCCAATATCCCCAGCACGGCAGAGATCACCACCAGCATCGGGATCACAAAGATCGCAGCCAGCAGCTTCGGCAGGATCAGATAGGCCTTGGTATTGATACCCATGATCTCCAACGCATCGATCTGCTCGCTGACCCGCATATTCCCGAGCTCACTGGCAATCTTACTGCCGACCACACCCGCCAGCACGATACAGACAAGGGTAGGGGAGAACTCCAGGATGACCGTATCCCGCACGATCTGCGCGATCGTCGACAACGGAATAAAAGGACTGACCAGCTGATAGGCGGTTTGCAACGTCGATACCGCCCCCATAAACATCGAGATGATCGCAACAATGCCCAGGGAGCCGATCCCAATCTCGGAACATTGATGCATAAACTCTTTCCAATACATTTTGCCATTCTCCGGTTTGGAGAACATCCCCTTCAACGTCAATAAGTAGAGACCGAAATCGGTAAAAAATTTCATTAAACGATTATTTTTTTGTCCTCTTCCACCAAGGCGCCTTCTTAGTCTCCTCATCCGACGGCAAATTCTTACACTTGATCTGCGCATCGACAATCGCCACCAGCGCCATATTATAAATATTGCGGACCGTACTGCCAAGCTGCAACACATGCACCGGCTTCTTCAATCCCAACAGGATCGGACCGATCGCTTCGGCGGCCCCCACCTCCTTCAGCAGGTTATAGGCAATATTACCGGCTGCCAGATTGGGGAACACCAGCGTATTCACCTCCTGGTCCACCAGCTCGCTAAAAGGATAATTCTCCTTCAGCAGCTCGTTGTTCAACGCCACGCTGGCCTGCATCTCCCCGTCGACGATCAGCTCGGGATTCTTCTCCTTGACAATACGCCGGGCTTCCGCTACCAGCCGGGCCTCGGGGCTATCGCTCGTACCGAAATTGGAATAGCCGAGCATCGCCACCCGCGGGATCAGGTTGAAATGCTGCACCTCCCGGGCTACCAGCAAGGTAATATCCGCCAACTCTTCAGCCGTCGGATTGAAATTCACCGTCGTATCGGCCAGGAATAACGGTCCTTTTTTCGTCAGCATCAGGTACATGCCGGCAATCTTTTTGACCCCGTCCTCCGTGCCGATAGCCTGGAGCGCCGGCCGGATCGTATCCGGGTAATTCTTGGTCAACCCCGAGATCATCGCATCCGCTTCACCCGTCTCCACCATCATACAGCCAAAATAGTTCCGGTCCCGCATGATCTTGTACGCCTCATATTTATTAAACCCCCTGCGCTGCCGCTTTTGAAAGAACAGCTCGCCAAAGCGTTTGCGCTGCTCCTCATACTCGTCATTATAAGGATTGATGACGGGCATACCCTCCAGCTCGATCTGGTTGGCGGCCGCAATATGCCGGATCTTCCGCTCATCACCCAACAACATCGGGAACGCCACCCCCTCGTCATATAATAGCTGCGCCACCTTTAATATCTTTACATTATCCGCTTCCGCAAATACCACCCGCTTCGGATTCAGCCGGGCCTTGGCGCTCAACACCCGCATCAGCTGGTTGTCCAAACCCAACCGCTTGTTCAGCTCGATCGCATACCCTTCCCAATTGTCTATTTTCGTCTGCGCCACCCCGCTTTCCATCGCCGCCCTCGCTACCGCCGGCGACACCGTCGACAGCAACCGCGGGTCCAGCGGTTTTGGAATGATATACGTAGGACCGAACAGCATGTTTTTCTCGTTATACGCCATATTCACGATATCCGGTACCGGCGTCTTGGTCAGTTCGGCGAGGGCCTTCACCGCCGCCAGCTTCATCGCTTCATTGATCTCCGTCGCCCGCACATCCAGCGCGCCGCGGAAGATAAAAGGGAAGCCCAGCACATTGTTCACCTGGTTGGGATAATCGCTCCGACCCGTCGCCATGATAATGTCTTCCCGCGCCGCCGTCGCCAGCTCATAGCTGATCTCCGGATCGGGATTGGCCATGGCAAACACGATGGGTCGCCGGGCCATGCTTTTCACCATTTCCGGCGTCACCACATTGCCGACACTCAGCCCCACAAAGACATCCGCATCCTTCATGGCCTTCTCCAGCGTCCAGTCACTTTTCTTGACGGCAAACCTTCGTTTATCCTCATCCAGATCGGTCCGCTCTTCATGCAATACCCCGTCCTTGTCAAAAAGGATAAAATGCTCGGGCCTGGCGCCCAGCGTAGTATATAATTTTGTACAGGCCATGGCCGCCGCACCGGCGCCATTGATGACAAAACGCACCTTATCGATCTTTTTCTTCTGGATCTCCAGCGCATTCAGCAAGGCCGCGCTGCTGATGATCGCCGTGCCATGCTGGTCGTCGTGCATCACGGGGATTTTCAGCTTTTTACGCAGCTCCGTTTCGATATAGAAGCATTCAGGCGCTTTAATATCTTCCAGGTTGATAGCGCCAAAAGTCGGCTCCAGCGACTTGACGATCTGCACAAATTTTTCGGGATCTTTCTCGTTGATCTCGATATCGAATACATCGATATCCGCAAAGATCTTGAACAGCACCCCCTTGCCCTCCATCACCGGCTTGCTGGCCTCCGGCCCGATATCGCCAAGCCCCAACACCGCCGTACCATTGGTGATCACCGCCACCAGGTTTCCCTTGGCCGTATATTTATAGACATCTTCTACATTCTTGTATATTTCCTTACAGGGTTCCGCCACGCCGGGAGAATAAGCCAGGGAAAGATCCCTTTGCGTCTTCGCTTCCTTTGTCGGGACGACCTCGATCTTCCCGGGTCGCCCTTTAGAGTGATATTCAAGCGCCTGCTCTTTGCGGAGCTGTTTTTTTTGCATAACCGGTGCAAAATACGAAAATGCGGCCAAACCCCCCCGCTGTCCCCTTTTGCCCCTTTTCAAACCCAAAATCGTCTCCGCCGCTGCAAGAAGACTGCACCATGACATTGTAGTTTACAGGTTGTTCCATTTCCACAGCTTCTTACCCTTCGCCACTTAACCACCTAAACTTGAGCCTTATGCCAAGCAGAACTAACTTCAGCCCGGATGGCCGTCAGGCGCCCTCCGCCCTTTTGCTATGCCTTTTTTTGCCTTTTTTTTTAGCTTTCTCGGTTAAAATTCAGGATAATCCGTATAATACTGTAAATTCCCATTCGATAAGCTGTCCAACCGTCGACAAAAAGTTCCTTTTAAAATTACCGGTGGGGCGTCCGGCAGATGTTGTTCTGACCGGGCCCGAAAGAACAAATGCCTGCGAGCAATTGCAGGCTGCTGTGGGCAATTGCCTCAGCCTGGTAATGGATTCCCTGACCGGTAAAATCATCTATACACGGAACATAGACCATCGTGGGAAAAGGATAAGGATTACCTGGGAAGGCAAGAAATTGGCGAAAGCTATCGATGACCATACGATTACGGTAAAAGTCTTGGCCAGCAAATCCTGGGAAACTTCAACGGACAGTCTTCTCCTCGGCGGTGCTTATATGGGGAATAATGTCACCGGTATATATAGGACTACGTTCGATCAGCCGTCTAAGCGGGTATTGGTTGAAACCAGGCAGGAAGTCAATACGGTCAATACAGGAACGATCAGCAACTACTATGAAAAGCCGGGGGAAGATATGTTACATGAAGTCATAGAGTCTTATATCGGAGGAAAATATTCGCAGAAGTCGGGTATTTCAGATAAGCCGGCGCCGCATTCTTTATATTATGTAGCAGCACACAAAGCAGCACCGTCCCAATCAGGCCAGATCTATATCAGGAGCTACGGTTATGTGGCTCCAACTGCGACAAGCGCCGCGCAAGTTGACTCTATAGTTTTTTATGTGAAAACTGACAATAAAAACGAATTAAAAATAAGGACGCTATTCAAACCCCCAAAAACGCCATGAAATTAACTTTACCGGTAATCCTTTTGTTGATCGCCGGCGCATCCTGTCGGTTAAGACTAAGCAACATTCATTCCCGGCATCCGCATGACACCTATAAAGTAGTAAGAGTTGACTCAATCAACAATGTATATCTGATTTACGCAAAAATGAAAGACACCCTGTACAAAATAGTATCTCTCAAGAGTAGTGTCGACAACGGTCGCGCCATTGTTGTCAATGGATATTATCAGTTCGACCTGGTATCGTTGATCGTTAAAAATTTTCAGGGCTATGATATCTCGCCACAGACCATTTTGAACTTGGGTGGTATAGACTATTCAGGTACACTCATCAAGCTGGAAAGGCCTTCCATCCTGGATATCTACAAGGCCAGCAACATAAAGGGGCTTTACGTGGTTGAATGACCCGCAAACTCGACATGGCTTCCCAGCCACGCCATCATCCCAGCCCCGATCTCTATAGCCGATTCATCGATATTGAACGTTGGGGTGTGAACCCCGGAGATGATCCCCTTTTCGGTATTCATAACGCCCAGCCGGTAGAAACAGCCGGGAATCTGCCGGGTATAGTATCCGAAATCCTCCGCCCCCAACCTTACCTCCGTCTCCAGCACCCGCGCCGCCCCCATAAATTGGGCCGCCTCGGACCGGGCCACCTTGTCAAGCGCTTCATTATTATAGACCATCGGATAGCCAACGTCGATATGCACGTCGATCTCCGCCCCCATACTATGCACCAGATCGGTGGCCAGCTGGCGGATCAGGTCATGAGCCCGGAAGCGCCACTGTTCGTCCATGGCCCGGAATGTACCCATCAGCTTCACCTCGCTGGGGATCACATTTGTCGTATACCCCCCCTGCACCGAAGTGATCGACAACACCGACGGCGACAAGGGATTGCGGTTACGGCTGATGATCTGCTGCAACGCCACGACCAGGTGGGAGGCAACCAGGATCGTATCGACCGTCAGATGGGGAGCGGCCGCATGGCCCCCCTTTCCCCGGATCGTAATATAGATCTCATCCGCGCTGGCCATGACCATGCCGCCGCGAAAACTGAGCTTTCCAACCTCCAGACCCGGATGCACATGCAGCCCAAAGATCGCCTGTGGGACCGGATCTTGCAACACCCCTTCTTTGATCATTAAACTCGCGCCCCCCGGATTTTTTTCCTCTCCCGGCTGGAAGATCAGCTTCACCGTACCTTCCCAATCCGCCCGTAACTCCTGCAGGATCTTTGCAGCCCCCAGCAGGATCGTCGTATGCACGTCATGACCGCAGGCATGCATCACCCCCACATTCTTCGATTTATAGGGGATATCGTTTTCTTCCCTGATCGGCAGCGCATCCATATCGGCCCGCAGCGCAATCACCCGTCTGTCCGGGTTCTTCCCCCGGATCAGCCCGACAACCCCCGTCTCCGCCATCACCCGGAACGGGATGCCGGTTTCGGCTAGTTTTTGCTGGACAAAAGCCGAGGTCCGGAATTCCTGGTAGCTCAGCTCCGGATGCGCATGCAAATGATGCCTGATCGAAATAAAGTCCGGCGCATATTGCCCGGCGAGTTGTTGGATCTTTTCTTTCAACATAATATAATGTCTGCCCTATCGGGCGTGCCGGCTTCCAGCCGGCATCGCACTTAGGGATTCGTCGTATCGGCCTTAGGCAGATCGGATAATTTCAGCTCGATAACATCCGGAATAATATAAAGCCCCGCAGGGAAAAGCCTCGATAATTGCTTCAGCGCATCCTGCGCCTCCTCCTGTGTCTTGAAATTGCCCACCCTCAGCTTATAGTTGGGGGACTGGTAAAGCAGGTACGGCTTCCAATCCGGAAATTGGTCGTAGACCTTCGCTTTTGCCGCAAACACCTTACTGCGGTCGGTGGAATTGATCACCTGGATCCGGAAGCCCGGCACAAAACGCCGGCTTTCCCGCGTCGTCACCTCGTTGATCTCGATCTGCTTGCGCACCAGCTGGTCGATCCGCGGGTCTTTCAGCACCACCACCCCGCTGGTATCCGCCGCCGCCATCCTTGGCGAATCCGTCGATGACCGCGTCTGCGCCTTCCCCGCTATCCCGATGAACAACAGCAGAACGAACAATAATTTATACATACCTCAATTTTAATAAAAATCGGCCCCGCCATTCCCCTCTTCTTCCCTGACAATTTTCACGCCGGCACTACAACCCAGCCGCTGCGCCCCTGCCGCGATCAGCTCCCTGGCAAACACCGCATCCCGGATACCACCCGAAGCCTTGATCCTTATCCCCTCCGGCAGATGCTGCCGCATCAGCTTTACCGCCGCAACCGTGGCCCCCTTCTCCGCATACCCGGTGGACGTCTTTAGAAAATCCACGCCCACCCGGGCATAGACCCCGCAGCACCGGATAACCTCCTCATCGGTTAACACCCCGCTCTCGATGATGACTTTCACCAGTTGATGAGCCGCATGCGCCCGATCCGTCAACACCGTCATTTCCTCTTCCAGCAGCGCCCAGTTCCCCTCTTTTAAAGCAATAAGATTGATCACGATATCCAGCTCATCCGCTCTATCCTCAATCGCCTGCTCCACCTCCGCCAGTTTCGCCTTCACCGTCGAATAGCCAAAAGGAAATCCGATCACCGTGGCCACTTTCACCCCCGTCGCGACAGCCACCGTCACAAACGGTGGTGGTATACATACCGCCGCAAATCCATACGCTGATGCCTCTTTACATATTTTTTCAATTTCAATATGTGTGCAGGTCGGCTTTAAAAGGGTATGATCGATATAAGATGCCAGCTTAATCACCGAATTCCCCATGACAATTTACCGTTAATAAAATATTCAAACGGTAAAATTACTCCATTTAAGTAAATTCGGGACCAATTTTCACCGACTTAAATCTAACTACACATGAGCAACTCGCGCCATCGACCCGGGGGCAGGATAATCTACCTCCTTCTCCTGCTATCTTTCCCGCTCTTTTCTATCGCACAGTCTACCTTTCCCGTCAACGGAGTGGCAGATCCAAGAGAGCATTGTTATGCCTTTACTCATGCGACGATCGTAAAGGATGGACAAACTACCCTCTCTGACGCCACCCTCGTGGTCCGCGACGGACTGATCGTCGGCGCCGGAAGCGGGCTGGCCACCCCAAAAGATGCCGTAGTGATCGATTGCAGCGGTAAGTATATCTATCCGTCTTTTATCGATCTCTATAGCGATTATGGAATGCCCGTGCCCGAGGGACGCGCTCGCGGAGCCGGGGGATTCGACTTCCGCGCCCCCGCCCAGATGACCTCCAATACAAAAGGCGCCTACAACTGGAACCAGGCTATC